>ERZ772893.146-NODE-146-length-99263-cov-5.830528_pt1 | contig 99263 bp, 82 predicted proteins | sample MGYA00511482_ERZ772893 | MGnify/ENA primary metagenome ERZ772893 (study PRJEB29015, sample SAMEA2737687) | human gut metagenome | biome: human gut; feature: human-associated habitat; material: faeces | place: China | collected 2012 ... | reverse complement strand
TCGTCGCTGCGCGACGAGGGATACGTCATCCGCCGAAACGGCGGGGACACCGTGATCCTCGGCAGCACCGAGGACGGGCTCGACCGCGGCGTGCGCTATTTTGCGAATTACTGTGCGGATCAGGACGAGATCGACGTGACCTACGGCGAGGGATTCAGGGTAAAGCGCCTCACGATCGCCGGACGCGATATCTCCGAGTACTCGATCTATCTTTTCCCCGATGCGGACGAATGCCACACCTTCGCGGCGCAGGAGCTGCGCAAGTACATCGGACTTGCGTGCGGGTACTACCCGAACATCGTAAATGAAAAGCGCGGTCACATGATCGTGCTCGAGCGGCTTCTCGACGATCCGACGCTCGGCGAGGAAGGGTTCACGCTTTCCGTGAAGGACGACGGAAATCTGTACATCACGGGCGGAAAATGGCGCGGCTGCATGTACGGCGTGTATGAGCTTCTCGAACGCTACATCGGCTGGCGGTTCTTCTTCAATTGGCAGACCGAAAAATATACCGAGGCGAATGAGGAAAGCTTCTACTACCTCTACGACTCCGACCATGTTGACATTCCCGCAGGTCTCGGCGATACACAGGTTCCTTCATTTACATACCGTACGGGACGTCATGTACAGACTGCTTATAATCACTTTGTAAAGCTCAAAGAAAGCTCTTCGGTGAATAACATTGCGAAATACAACGGATACGGTCAGGCTACCTGCAGAGGTGCGTGCCACGGACTGCAGTTCCCGATTCAGGCGGGGGCTTTCTCGAACTATGATCCCGATATGTATTCAGTTTTCGGGGCACCGCAGCCGTGCTTTACCGATGAGACATTTATCGAAGAGGCGAGAGAATATTACCTGAATGATGTCGCAAGACTTCTTGCGGCAGGGTATGAGATCGGAAAAGAGTTCAGCGCCGTTGACGTTGCGCAGATCGACAGCGGCGACTTCTGCAAATGCAAAAATTGCATGAACGCGATAGCAACGGAACGTTCCGATGCGGCGCCCGTACTCTATTTTACGAACATAATGGCAGATGCTATCGGCGAAGAGTATCCCGGACTGTGGGTCTCGATGCTCGCATATTTTGGAACCTCCAAACCGTGCAAAAAGACAGTGCCGAGAGACAATGTCAACATATCGTACTGCTTCTACAACGATATCGGAAAGCTTACCTGCGGAAATCACCCGCTTTCCGGAGAAAAATGTACCGAACATGCGGCAGATGGCTATGGCACGTCGAATCACACCTATGCCGAGGAATTCAGGGAGTGGTGCAGAATTTCCAAGCGCGTTACGGTTTGGTATTATCCGGGCAACTGGCTTCTTGATTCCATCACGAATTCGACGATCAAGACGATGCGTGAGGATATGCGCTTCTTCAGCGACAACGGGGTGCACGGTATATGGATATGCTGTACGAATCCCCCTTCCGAGGGAGTAAGAGAGAGTATCGATATCCTCGGACTGTACCTGTTCCAGCGGCTTCTCTGGAATGCGGAAATGACCGAAGAGGAATTTCAGGCGGTGATCGACGATTACCTCTATGTCCTCTACGGCGAGGGCGGAAAGTTTGTCGGGGATTACTATAAGTGGCTTGAGACGACAGACATGATCGGCTGCTGGCCGTTCATGCTCGGATTCGGCGACCCGCGCAAGCGCATTGACTTTTCAAAGGTGCATGATGAATTTGAGCTTTGCCTCTCGATGTTCGACGATGCGGTAAAATATGCACCGAGCGCGAAGGCGGAATACGGAGTGCGTCTTGCGAGCCGCTCGATGTACGTTCGCGGGCTGATCTCGGTTTATCACGATTGGTATGAGAACGGAAACGACGCACAGAAGGCGCGATACACCGAACTTTGGGAATACTTCCGCGATCTCGCCGTCAATTCATCGTATATCTTTGCGGGAGGAAAAAGTGCGCAGCTCTCCGATTTCGACATAAACGAGAACATAGGCGCTTTGGTCGATCGCCTCGGAGACAGTCCCATGCGTGAAAAGGAATGGTGGAACTGGCAGTAAAATAAAACCGGCTGATTTTCAGCCGGAACGCAAAATGCCGCAGGCGATCCCTCCGCCTGCGGCATTATTTTTGTGAAAGCGGAAATACCGCAGCGGCTGACAGCGGATAAGCGGTCGGTACTGCGTTCGGTGTTCGCCGGGACTTCAAGAGAACGACGGGCAGCCTGAGAAAAGAGGCATCAACAGTATCGGTTGATGCCTCTTTCCCTTATTTGCCGTATCAGTAATTTTCCGTGAGAAAACGCGCCGCCTCGGCGTATCCGTCGAATCCGAGACCGGATACCGTTTTTACGCATGCCTCTCTGACATAGCTTACGCGGCGGAACTCCTCGCGTGAATTCACATCGGACAGATGCACCTCCACGGTCGGCAGCCCCACTGCCTTTACCGCATCGAGTATTGCAATGCTTGTATGCGTGTACGCTGCGGGATTTATGATGATCCCGTCGTATTTTCCGTATGCCGACTGTATCGCGGTGACGATCTCGCCTTCGTAATTCGACTGTACGACGGTCGCCTCGGCGCCGAGCGCACGGACGCTCTCCGTGATATAGTCAACGAGGTCGGCATATGTGCGGTGTCCGTATATTTCCGGCTCGCGTATGCCGAGCATATTGAGATTCGGACCGTTTATGACCAAGATTTTTTTCATTTCGGTGGGCGCTCCCGCAAGGGGAGCTTTCCTTTTCTGAAAATTTCGTGTATGCTTAAGTAAGCGGTCGGGTACATGATGCAAACAGATTTTCTTCGGCTTCGCGTGTCCAAAGGGGTACCTTGACCGTGATATCTGCGGTCGCGCGGTAGATCGGAAGCCGTTTCTCATAGAGCGCGGCAAGCTTCTCCGGAGTCGATGAAAGCGGACGTCCGTCCGTGGTGAGCTTTTCCGGCGGTCGATCGATGAAAAGCACCCTCCCGCAGGAACGCATGGCGATGCGGTTTTCTTCGCGGAGCACCGCTCCGCCGCCGGTTGCGATTATCACGCTGCTTTTTCGGCAGAGCTCGCGCAGCACATCCGATTCGATCTCACGAAAGCGCGCCTCGCCGTATTTTTCGATGATCTCTCCGGCGCGTATTCCGCAGCGCTCGTATATCAGTATGTCGGTGTCGAAGAATTTCTTGCCCGTCTTTCGGGACAGCTTTCGTCCGAATACGGTCTTGCCGCATCCGGGCATCCCGATGATGACGATGTTTTCCCGCTCGCCGAGCACCGTTTTGTAAAGCGTATCCGTGCCGATCATGTTTTCGCATCCGAATACCCGCCGCGCTTCGTATGCCTGCGTACAGAGCATGCGAAGCCCGCCGCGGGAGTATATCCCGCGGTCGGCAGCCTCGAGGACAAGGCGGGTGCGCAGCGGATTGTAGATCAGATCGAGGAGTGCCGACGGAGACGTGAAGGTGTCAAGCGAAATCGGCGATTCGGCTTCATGGGGATACATCCCGACAGGCGTAGTGTTTACGATTATATCCGCGTCCGCGTGGCGCGACAGATTCGAGTAGTTGTCATCGCCGCTGCGCGAGATCACGGTGACGCTCGACGCACCGAGATGTTTGACGGCTGCCTGTACGGTAAGACTTGCTCCGCCGGAACCGAGGATAACCGTTTTTCTGCCCTTGAAATCGACGTCGCGCGCCATGTCGGAAAAGCCCGCGAAATCGGTGTTGTCGCCGTAGAGCGTGCCGTCCGGACGGCGGACCACGGTGTTTACCGAGCCGATTGCCGCCGCGCGGTCGGAAAGGGAAGAGCAGTACGGAATGACGGTTTTCTTGTAGGGGATGGTCACGTTTATCGCATCCCAGGCGCCGCCCGTCATGAATGCGCCGACATCCTCCTCGGGAATTTCGAAAAGCCGGTAGTTTTCGTCGCCGAGAAGACCGTGCAGCAGGGGAGAGATGCTGTGCGCCAGCGTTTTTCCGAGAAGTCCCGTTCTCATATCAGAACTCGTTGTAGCTTCCGAGATAGACAAGTCCGGGAAGCTCGTTCTCAAGCTGAGTTATAAGCTCGGCAAGCTCGGGCGAATAGACGGAGGCGTCAACGTCGAAATAGAACATGAATTCGAAATCGGAGCCGGGAACCGGACGGCTTTCAAGCTTGGTGAGGTTCACACCGAGCGCTGCGAAGCGTGAGATCACGCTGTAAAGCGAGCCGGGCTTGTGAGGCAGGCGGACCATAAGGCTCGTGCAGCTTGCGCCGGGGTAGATTTCAAGCTCCTTTGATATGCATATGAAGCGGGTGTAGTTGTTTTCCGTGTTGCTTATTCCTGAGGTGATCTCGCTGAGACCGTAAAGCTCAGCGCAGTCGCCGGAGCAGATCGCGGCGCAGTCGCTGCGTCCGGAATCGGCGACGGACTTTGCAGCCTCGGCGGTGTTTGCGCAAACGGTGACCTTCACATCCTTGAGCTCGGAGAGGAATTTCGAGCACTGGTTGAGCGCCTGCTCATGGGAGAAAATCTCCTTTATTCCGTCGAGACGGACGCCGGGCGCGGCAAGCAGCGAGTGGCTGATGCAGAGCTTGATGCTTCCGACGATGTAGAATTTGTGCTTCTGCATGAGCTCATATACCGCAGTAACGGAGCCTGCCGTGCTGTTCTCGAGCGGAAGGATTCCGTAGCGGCAGAGTCCGCGTCCGACAGCCTCGAATACGCTGTCGAAGCTGTTTACATACATGATCTCGGGATACTTGAACATACGGTCGCAGGCGAATTGGGAGTACGCGCCCTCGGTTCCCTGGCACGCGACGACCGCGCGCTCGGGGAAGAGCTTTTCCGAGCCCTCAAGGCTCTTCTTTATTTCGGAGGCGAGCTTTGACTCGGGGGAGATCAGGGAATTCTGGTATGATTTCGAGAGATCGAAGAGCGTGTTGTAAAGGGATTTCGTATATCCGGCAAGCTCGGGGGCGACCTTGCCGCTCATGCGGTAGATTATCTCACGTTCTCTTGTGCGGTCGGATACGGGAACGGAGTGCTCCTTCTTGTGCTTCGCGAGCCGAGCCGTGCTCTGCATTCTTTTTTCGAAAAGCTTGACGAGCGAATCGTCGATTTCATCGATTTCGTTTCTGAGTTTTTCCATGTCCATTTTTGCGTACTTCCTTCCGTTTTATCTGTTAAAGTATAAGATCTGCGAGAGCGATCGCGGCGGCGCTTTCCACGCACACTGCTGCTCTTACCGCGATGCACGGATCGTGCCTTCCGCGAATTTCTATATCCGTGTCGGTCATCGTTTCGAGATCGACGGTACGCTGCTTGAGTGCGATCGACGGCGTGGGCTTGAACGCCGTGCTGAACACGATCGGCATCCCCGTCGAGATTCCGCCGAGGATTCCGCCGTTTGAATTTGTGCGGGTCTTTACCGTGCCGTCGTCCGCAATGTAAAATTCGTCGTTTGCCTCGCTTGCGCGGATCCCGGTGAGGGCAAAGCCTTCTCCGAATTCGATTCCCTTGACAGCGGGGATCGCAAACACCGCCGAGGATATGCGGCTTTCAAGCCCGTCGAACATCGGCTCTCCGATTCCGGCGCCGAGCCCGAGTATAAAGCATTCGACCTGCCCGCCGACGGAATCGAGCGCGGTCTGTGCGTCCGAGATCTCCTTCTGCATGGCGCGCGGATCACCGTAAGACGGGAAATCCGAGGCTGCGATTTCGTCGAGGATTTCTTCGCTTACCTCGGCGGGGTCGATGTATTTGTCGTATGCGTTGCCTATCGACTTCACGCGCGCGCCGATCCGTATTCCGCGCTGCGCGAGGAGCTGTATTATAAGCCCTCCGGCGAACACGAGCGGAGCGGTGAGCCTGCCGGAAAAATGTCCGCCGCCGTGAAAATCCGCACTCTCTCCGTATTTCATAAAGGCGGTGTAATCGGCATGTGAGGGGCGCGGCTTGTTTTTCAGCGAATCATAGTCGGAGGAACGCACATCGGTGTTCCGTATGATCGCGCAGAGCGGCGCGCCGCAGGTCTTTCCGTTGACAAGTCCGGAGAGAATTTCCGCCTCGTCCGGCTCCTTGCGTGCGGTAACGCCTTCTTTACCGATTGCGGTGCGCCTCATCGTAAATCGGCGGAGCTTTTCCATGTCGGGCTCGAATCCCGCGGGCAGGGAGTCTATAACGACGCCGATCGCCTCGGAGTGCGACTGACCGAACACCGATACTTTTATCCTGTTTCCGAATACAGAAGACATTTTTAACTCCTTTTCACGAAATTTCGCGGAAGCTTCCGCCGAGACGGCGAAAGTCTTCCCAAAATTCCGGGTATGATTTGCTGACGGCTTCCGCGCCGCATAGGATCACGTCATTTCGGCAGAAGCACGACGCGAGCGCGGCGGACATTGCGATGCGGTGATCGCCGTGCGACGAGCATTCGCCGCCCGCGAGCGATCCGACGCCGCGTATGACGAGCTCCTCTCCGCAGTCCGTGCAGTTTCCGCCGAGCGAGTTTATCAGATCGCATACCGATTTCACACGGTCGCTTTCCTTTATCCTTAGACGGGATATTCCGCTTATGCGGCTTTCGCCGTCGGCGACCGCACAAAGTACGGCGATCGGCGGAACGATATCGGGAATGTCCCCGGCATCGAACGACGCAGCGTGAAGCGCGGAGGTGTCGGCGGCAACGGTATCATCGGTGAAGGTTATGCGTCCGCCGAGCTTTTCAAGGATATCGCAGAATGCGCGGTCTCCCTGAAGAGAATCCGGCGATAGCCCGGACACGCGGCATGACATTGCAAGCGCAAACGCTGCGTTTGACCAGTCGCCTTCGACGGGGTATTCCGACGGCGGCACGAAGTTTTTCGCGCGCTTTACCGTAAACGAACCGAAATCTCCGCCGCCGTCGGAGACCGTGATCCCGAAGGAGGCGCACACCGCGCGCGTTATATCAACATAAGGCTTTGACAGAAGAGGCGAGGTCAGCGTGATCTTCGATTCTCCGTCAAGCAGGGACAGAGCGAATATAAGTCCGGTGACGTACTGCGAGCTTACGTTTCCGGGGAGGAAAAACTCCCCCGCCGTGAGCTGTCCTTCGATCGCGTGATCGCCGTCGAAGCTTATGCCGTGCTCCTCGAGCGCGCGTCGGAGATCGCCGAGCGGACGAACGGCAAGCCTTCCGCGGCATATGAAGCGCGCACGGATTCCGAGCGCGGCGCACACGGGAAGTATGAAGCGTAGGGTAGAGCCGCTTTCACCGCAGTCGATGACCGTGCTTTCGGGTGCGTTTGCGATCGGGGTGATTTGTATTTCGCCGTCCGCGGCTTCGACCTTTGCGCCGATCGCCGAGATCGCGCGTAGCGTCGCCTCGATGTCCTGCGAGACCGACGTGAGCTTTACGGTGCATTCGCGCTCCGACAGCGCAGCGCATATCAGGGCGCGGTGCGCGAAGGATTTCGACGGCGGCGCGCAGATGCTTTTTCTCGGACGGGACGGAGTGATGAGAAGCTTCATGACAGGGCCTCCGCGATAATTCCGTTGAGCGACGCGACCGGAACATTCTCAATGCGGCATGATCCGATCGGACCCGGGAGCACGAGCGATACCGTGTCTCCGTTTCTCTTTTTGTCGGACAGCGCCGCACTGCACAGCTCGTCGGCGGTGTACGGAATCTGCACGGGCAGCCCGTTTGCCTCGAGAGCTTTCTTGATTACGGAAGCTTCTTCGGCGGCGTATGCCTTGTATATTGCATAAAGTCCCATTGACACAGCCGAGCCGTGTGGGATAGAAAATCCGGAGCACTTTTCGACGGCATGACCTATAGTGTGTCCGAGGTTGAGTTTTTTTCGCTCTCCGCGGTCAAATTCGTCGCTCTCGACCGTGTCGCGCTTTATTTTAATGCACCGCGCGATTATCGGATCGGGATTTTCACGGACATTGCCGAGCGTCATGTCGAACAGCTTGCGGTCAAAGCCGGCGCCGTACTTTATGACCTCAGCCATTCCGTTTGCGAATTCCGCGTCGGGAAGGGTGGAGAGCAGTGAGGGATCGCAGATCACGAGGGATGGCTGCCAGAACGCCCCGGCGAGATTTTTTCCCGCCGCGAGATCGACCGCGCATTTGCCGCCGACCGAGGAATCGACACAGGCGAGCAGCGTGGTCGGGATTTGCACATACCGTATACCGCGCAGATACATCGCGGCGCAGAGCCCGGAAAGATCGCCGACGACCCCGCCGCCGAGCGCGGCGATCATGTCGCTTCTTGTGAAAGCGTGAGACGCGAGAAATTCAAGCGCAGTGCCGAGGGTTGTCATGTTCTTTGAGCTCTCTCCGTGCGGAATGACGAACACCTCGTAAGGAATTCCCGCGCTTTCAAGCGAGGCTTTCAGCGCGCCGAGACAGAAATTTTTCACGTTGTCGTCGGTTATCACGGCAAGCCTTCCCGAGCCGAGAAGCGGTGAGATCAGTCCGGCGCTGTCGCCGATCAGTCCGCGTCCGATAACGACGTCGTATTTTCCCGATGCGTTTACGCTGATCCTTTCCATATTATATATATCTCCGTTTCCGTTATTTTTCGGATGTAAGCTTTGCGCGTACCCCTTCTTCGAGAAGGGATTTCAGCCTTTCGCCGTCGCCCGATCTCAGCGCCTCGCTGTATTCCGTAAGGGAGGCGATCAGCTTGTCAAGCTCCGTCGAAAGGTTGTCGGAGTTTTCGAGGAAAAGCTCCGTCCACATCGTCGGATTCAGACGCGCCACTCTTGTAAGATCGCGGTAGCTTCCCGCCGCGAACGGACGGCACATCGGCGCGCTCGGACTTTTGACGTAGGCGTTGGAAACAATGTGCGCAAGCTGCGACGTGAACGCGATCATCCGATCGTGCTCCTCGGGCGAGGTGAAGTGGACCTTCCCGAAGCCGAGCGAGAGGATAAAGTCCCGTGCGCTCTCGACCTTTGCGATGTCCTCGTTTTCCCTCGGACAGAGGAGCATCGTCGCACCGTGGAACAATCCCGCCCGGGAGTGCGCAAATCCCGAGTATTGGCTGCCCGCCATCGGATGACCGCCGATGAACGTGAAGCCGTGCGCTTCGGCTATCTTTCCGCACTCTTCGCAGACCTTGCTTTTTGTGCCGCAGGCATCGATTACCGTTGCCGACTTAGGTATGACGTCGGCGTTCTTTTCGAGAAATTCTGCGGCGGCTGACGGATAAAGCGCGATGATTATAAAATCCGATGCGGAAAGTGCGCTTTCCGTACACGGCGCATCGATCGCCTCCGCCGCTTTTGCGGCAAGAACCGTCGGATAGTCGGCGTCATAGGCGAACACCGTATGACCTTTTTCCCGAAGCGCTCTTGCAAACGAGCCGCCGATCAGCCCGAGCCCGATGACCGATACATTCATTTCGCGTTTTCCTTTCGTTTATGAGGCTCACTCGGCGGCGTTGCCGAGGTCGAGCGCCGTGCGTACCTTTTTTACCTTTTCGACCACCTTTGCAAAAGCGTCGGGACGCAGTGCCTGCGGACCGTCGCAAAGTGCGTGCGCGGGGTCGTTGTGTACCTCGATCATAAGACCGTCGGCTCCCGCCGCGGTACATGCGAGCGAGAGAGGCTCTACCATGCGGGAGATTCCGGCGGCGTGACTCGGGTCTCCGATTATCGGGAGGTGAGTTTTTTCGTGGAGCAGCGGGATCGCCGAAACATCCATCGTGTTTCTCGTGTACGTTTCGAATGTGCGTATTCCGCGTTCGCAGAGGATCACGTTTTCGTTGCCGCCCGCCATGATGTATTCCGCACTCATCAGAAGCTCCTGCATTGTGCTTGCAAGTCCTCTCTTGAGAAGTATGGGCTTGTCGGAATGACCGAGTTCCTTGAGAAGCTCGAAATTCTGCATATTGCGCGCGCCGACCTGAATCAGATCGACATCGGCGAACAGGTCAATGTGGGAAAGATCCATGATCTCGGTGACGATCGGCATTCCGGTCTCTTTCTTCGCCTTAAGAAGAAGCTCGAGACCTTCGGCGCGAAGTCCCTGGAATGCGTAGGGAGATGTGCGGGGCTTGAACGCGCCGCCGCGGAGCATCGTTGCGCCCGCCGCCGCGACTTCACGCGCGATTGAAATGATCTGCTCCTCGGATTCAACCGAGCACGGTCCGGCGATTATCTGAAAATGTCCGCCGCCGATCTTGTGTCCCGCTACCTCGACTACGCTGTCTTCGGGATGGAATTTGCGGTTTGCGTTTTTGTAGGGCTCCGATATGCGGGTTACGTTTTCGACTATCCCGAGGCTCTGGATGAAGTCGATATCGACTTTGCTTGTATCGCCGATCAGTCCGAGAACCGTCTCGTATTCGCCTTCGCTTTTGTGAACGTCTATCCCGAGGGATGCGAGCCATGCAACAAGATTTTCAAGCTGCTTTTCATCGGCGTTTTTTTTCAGAAGTACTACCATTTCGTGTGATCCTTTCTTTCGGCAAAAATACAAAAATCCCGCAGTAAATTATACTGCGGGATGCATATCGTAAACCGGCGCATTCTCAATTACAGCATAACTTACAAACCTTATTACGGAGCGTAATAAAGTAAAAGTAAAAGTATGCGTAAAAGAGATTAATCTGCGTCATTTTTACTTGCTGCCTTTCTTTGTCGTTGGGTGTATTGTAGCACCGCGAAAAGAGTTTGTCAAGAGTTTTTTTTGAAAATTTTATCGAAACGTGCTCTGATGTTCTTTATCTTCTCTTCGTCGGGCGGAAGAATTTCGGATATTACCCCGTTTCCGCCGTCCTCGAACACGATGCGCCATCCTTCGCCGAAGCCCGCAGGCAGGGACTCGGCGGGGATTTCGGTCTTGTCTCCGCTTTCGGAAAAGCATACGAAAATCCCGCCCTCGGAGCGGTCCGCGGTATATACCGTTTTCATTTCAGATCGGTAAAGCCTATGCGGCGGTTGACCTTTGACATCGTGCGTGATGCGGCGTATGCGGCATCCTCGGCGCCTGCGCGCATTACGCTCTCGAGGTATGCGCGGTCCGCAAGGAGACGTTCATACTCAGCCTGAACGGGAGCGAGCGCGTCCGCGCATGCTTCTCCGACCGCAAGCTTGAAGTCTCCGTATCCGCGCCCCTCGAATTCGCGCTCGATCTCCTCGTCACTCTTTCCCGTAAACGCGGAATAGATCGTCATGAGATTCGACACGCCGGGCTTGTCGTCGGCGCGGCGCACTTCGGCGCCGGAATCGGTGACGGCGCGCTTGAATTTCTTAATTATCACATCGCGTCCGTCGAGAATGCGCACGACCGCATTTTCGTTCGAATCGGATTTGCTCATTTTCTTGTCGGGCTCGGCAAGGGAGTTTATCTTCGCGCCCGAGGTGTTGATATATCCGTCGGGCACGACGAACGTGTCACCGTAGATACCGTTGAAGCGCTCCGCGACGTTGCGCGCAAGCTCAAGATGCTGCTTCTGATCGATTCCGACGGGAACAAGCTCCGTCTGATAAAGAAGGATATCCGCCGCCATGAGCGAGGGGTAGGTGAAAAGCCCCGCATTTATGTTGTCGGCATTCTTCTGACTCTTGTCCTTGAACTGCGTCATGCGCGAAAGCTCGCCGAACATCGTGTAGCAGTCGAGGATCCATCCGAGCTGTGCATGTGCGGCGACATGGCTCTGCACGAAAAGCGTGTTCTTCGCGGGATCGAGTCCGCAGGCGATATAGAGTGCAAGGGTTTCGTAGGTGCGGCGGCGAAGCTCCGCGGGGACCTGACGAACGGTTATTGCGTGCATATCGACAACGCAGTAGTAGCATTTGTACTCATCGGAGAACACGGAGAAATTCTTTATTGCTCCGAGATAATTTCCGATTGTGAGCTGACCGGAGGGCTGAACGCCCGAGAAAACGACTTTTTTATCCTTGAACATACGGTTTTATACCTTTCAGCCGCGTGCGGCGGCGTGTTATTTACTGCTTTATCGGGAATACATGTAATTATAGTACTTTACGTTCTGCGTGTCAATAGCTTAGGAGGCTTGCGGGGAATCCGGACGCGAAAAATCCATGCTGCAATTTATGCATTTGTCGAAAAGCGTTTGACTTCGGCATCTTTTGCCGTTCCCTGTCGAATTCCTTCAGTTACGCCGCGTTTGGCGCCTCGAGGTCTTTACGGCACGGGATACGCCGAATACTTCTTACGGCACTTTGCGGCTTCGCTGCGGGAACTGCACCAAAGCACCGCCGCATTTTCCGCGGGAACGCATCAGCCTCTGCATGAAGTACAGCATCGGTACCGCGGAACGCGAAATTACCGTACCCCGGAAAGGGTGCGGATTATCTCTCCCGCAATGATCAGTCCGGCGCATGACGGAACGAACGAAACGCTTCCGGGAACGCTGCGCCTTCCGGGGGCGGGAGCCTCGCCGTCGGATGTCAGCGGTACACGCGCCGGCTCGTCCGACCAGAGAACCCGTACTCCTATGATGCCTCGCGTCTTAAGCTCGCGCCGCATTACACGCGCAAGCGGACATACCGAGGTCTCCTCAATCGGACTGATGCGGAATCTTGTCGGATCGAGCTTGTTTCCGGTGCCCATAGAGCTTATGATATTCACTCCCGCCGCGCGGCAGCGTGAGATTATCTCAAGCTTTGACGTCACGGTGTCGATCGCGTCCGCGACATAATCAAAGTGCGAAAGATCGATCGCATCGGCATTTTCTGCGGTGTAAAACATATCGTAGGCGACGGCGCGGCAGTCGGGATTTATCCGTAGAATCCGCTCTCGCGCGACTTCGGCTTTCCGCTGACCGACCGTCGTTCTGTCTGCGACAAGCTGCCGGTTTATATTTGATTCCGCTACGCTGTCGCCGTCGATCACGGCGATCTCACCGACTCCGGCGCGAGCGAGAGCTTCGATAATATAAGACCCGACACCGCCGCAGCCGAAAACCGCGACGCGCGAGCTTTTCAGATCATCCGTGCCGTCTCCGAGAAGCAGACGGGTGCGGGAATACATATCTTCCAAGGGTTCCTCCCCGATGTTTTCCGCAAACGCAGAAAACATATCTATATTTTACAATTGCGAAAAATGTAAAAATCAGTCCGCACGGCGGATAATTCCGCCGGCGACCACGCAGTCGCCGTCGTAAATTACGAGAGACTGCCCGGGCGACGGCGCGCGCACAGCCTCGTCAAATTCAAATGTGAGCGTATCCTCGCCCGTTCTTTCGGCGTAGCCGGTGTTTTCGCGCCGTCCGTAGCGTATTTTCGCCGAAAAGCGTTCGCGCTTTTCGAGCGCGCCGGGGCAGATTATGTTTATGCTGTCCGCGGTCACGCGTTTTTTGTACAGACGTTCCTCGCTGCCGAGCGTGACGGTGTTGTCCGAGGCGTTTTTATTGATAACATAAACTCTTCTGCCGAGCGCGATCCCGAGACCTTTCCCCTGACCGAGGGTTGTCCGGTGATGTCCGCGGTGTCTGCCGAGAACGCATCCGTCCTCGGATATGTAGTTCCCGCACGGCGGGACGGAAGCGGAGTTTTCTTCGATGAACGAAGCGTAATCTCCGTCCGGAATGAAGCAGATGTCCTGGCTGTCCTTACTGTGCGCGCACTCAAGTCCGGCGCTATCCGCAATCTCGCGTATCTGAGGTTTTGTGTAGATTCCGAGCGGAAATTTCAGCCTGCCGAGCTCCTTTTGCGTAAGATTCCAAAGGACGTAGCTCTGATCCTTTGCCGGATCGAGCGCCTTCTTCAGAATGAACGAATCACCGCACTTTTCCGTCCGCGCGTAATGCCCGGTGGCGCAAAACTCCGCGCCGTGACTGTCCGCGAAGGTGAACATTTCGGGGAATTTGATCTTTTTGTTGCATAAAACACACGGGTTCGGGGTCTCACCCGCGAGATAAGCGCCGATGAACGGCTGAATGACGCATTTTTTGAAATTTTCCCGCTCGTCAACGGTGAAATGTTCGGCGCCGATCTGCGCGCAGAGACGTGCGGCGCCTTCGGCAGGGGAGAGCGAGACGGAGGACTCTTCGGCGCGATCGGCGGAATTTTTGCACGGCGGGAGCATTTCAAATGTCAGCCCAAGCACCGTGAATCCCTCACGCGAAAGCAGATATGCACAGCTTCCGCTGTCCACTCCGCCGCTCATTGCAACTGCGATCTTCATTTATTTCGAGTACGGCTTTTGACGTGCAAAAGCTTCTCCTTTTGCGTATGAGTTGATATCGGGGAAGAAAAACGGAATCCCGCTTTCCAAGTAAGCTGCTTTTTATCCCTTGAATATTTCGCCGCCGAGGTCGGCAAAATCGAGGATATCCGACAGAATGTAATTCGACACGAACATTCCAGACGGCGTGAGCGCGATCGAATCACCGCGCCGCACGGCAAAGCCTGCATCGATGTATCGCTGCATCTTCCGACCGTACATGAGTTCGAAATCCTGACCGAATTCGCGGGAGAATTCCGAAAGGCGCACTCCGGAATTGAGGCGCAGATGAAGCATTATGTATTCGCCGATGCGCTCGCGCGGGGATATTTCGTCGCACTGTGCGGTCAGCTTTATTCTCGACGACGGCAGTTCTATTGCGTTGAGATACGCATCGAGGTCGCGTACGAACGAGAAGCGGCAATTTGAAAAGTATGAGTGGGCGGACGGACCGAAGCCGAGATATTCTTCGCAGTGCCAATACTTGAGATTGTGGCGGCAGCGGCAGCCGTTTTTCGCAAAATTGCTGATCTCGTACTGCGGATACCCCTGCACGTTCAGATATTCGACTGCCGCAAGATACATGTCCGCCTCTTCATCCTCGTTCGGCAGAGCAAGCTCCGCACGGTGGAGGTCGAACGGCGTGCCCGGCTCGATCTTCAGATTGTAGAGGGAAATGTGCTCCGGATTCAGCCGTATCAGATAACGGAGATTCCGCATCAGGCTTTCCTTGGTCTGACCGGGAATACCGAACATGAGATCGACGTTTATGTTGGTAAACCCCGCCTCGCGGGCAATCCGGTAGGACTGTTCAAACTGGGCTCGGGTGTGAATACGCGAGAGCGCGCGCAGCTCGTTGTTGTCCCCGGTCTGAAGCCCGATCGAAATGCGGTTTATCCCGCAGCGGCGCAGCTTTTTGAGGGAATGCATGTCAACGGTCGCAGGATTTGATTCGATCGTGAATTCGGCGTTTTTCGATATGTTGAAGTTTTTCTTCATTGCGCGTATCAGCCGCACAAGCTCCTCGGTGGGGACGCAGGTCGGCGTGCCGCCGCCGATGAATACGGAATCCACGGTGTAATCCTCCGCGGCGTTTTCGTATTCCTCCATGTGGGTTATGAGCGCGTTGATATAGCGCGTGATCAGCTCTTCATTCGTCGGAACAAATGAAAAGAAATCGCAGTACGCGCATTTTGACAGGCAGAACGGGATGTGAAAATACAGCCCGAGCCTTTTCGGTTTGTTGTACAGCATTGCAATGCCTTTCGAAAAAAGCGTTTTTTATTCGTCGTCGAGCTTGAGAACCGCCATGAAAGCTTCGGGGGATATCTGCACCGAGCCGAGCTGGCGCATCTTTTTCTTTCCTTCCTTCTGCTTCTCGAGTAGCTTCTTTTTTCGCGTTATATCGCCGCCGTAGCATTTTGCAAGGACGTCCTTGCGCATCGCTTTGACGGTTTCGCGGGCGATGATGCGCGAGCCGATCGCCGCCTGGATCGGTATCTCAAAGAGCTGACGCGGAATGTTTTCCTTCAGCTTTTCCGCGATACGGCGCGCGCGGGCGTATGCCTTGTCCGCGTGAACTATGAAGGTGAGAGCATCGACGACATCTCCGTTCAGCATAAAGTCGAGCTTCACGAGATCGCTCGGCTCATATCCGGCGAATTCGTAATCGAGAGAGGCAAAGCCCTTCGTGCGCGATTTCAGCGCATCGAAAAAGTCGTAGATTATCTCGTTGAGAGGGAGCCTGTAGTGAAGCTCCGCGCGGTCGGAGTCGATGTATTTCATATCCTTGAATATACCGCGCCGATCTTGGCAGAGATCCATTATTCCGCCGACATATTCTGCCGGGGTAATGATGACGGCGTTGACTATCGGCTCGAACGCCGTTTCGATCTCGTCGGGGCTCGGATAATCGGACGGATTGTCAACGGTGACGGTCTCGCCGGAGCGCTTCTTGATTTTATAGATAACGCTCGGCGCAGTCGTTATGATGTCGAGATTAAACTCTCTTTCAAGCCGCTCCTCGATTATCTCCATATGGAGAAGTCCGAGAAATCCGCAGCGGAATCCGAAGCCGAGCGCGATACTCGTTTCCGGCTCGAACACAAGCGCGGCATCGTTCAGACGGAGCTTTTCGAGTGCGTCCTTGGTCTCGTTGTATTTCGCACCGTCGGCGGGATAAATTCCGGCGTAAACCATCGGGAGAACGGACTTGAAGCCGGGAAGCGGCTCGGAGGCACGGTTGTCCGCGAGGGTAACGGTGTCGCCGACTTTTGTTTCGGAGACGCTTTTTATCGAAGCTGTGATATAGCCGACATCGCCCGCCGAAAGCATGTCGAGGGGTTTGAGCCCGCCGAACGGGTCGAGCATTCCGACCTCGGTCGCTTCGAATTCCGCACCGGTCGCCATGAGCGATATACGGTCTCCGGCGCGGACGGTTCCTTCCTTGACGCGGATGTAAATGACAACTCCGAGATAGCTGTTGTAGACGGAGTCGAAGATGAGCGCGCGAAGCGGAGCGTCCGCGTCGCCCGTCGGAGGCGGAACATCGCGGATTATCGCGTCCATGACATCGGAGATGTTCAGCCCGGTCTTTGCGGATACGGCGGGGCATCCCTCGGCGGGAATCCCGATCACGTCCTCGATCTCGGTTCGCGCGCGGTCAACATCCGCTGACGGCAGGTCTATTTTGTTTATGACGGGGACGATTTCAAGCCCCGCGTCGATCGCAAGATATGCGTTCGCCAAGGTCTGCGCCTGAATACCCTGTGTCGCATCGACGACAAGAAGAGCCCCTTCGCAGGCGTTGAGCGAACGGGACACCTCGTAATTGAAGTCAACGTGGCCGGGGGTGTCGATCAGATTAAGCTCATAGTCGGTTCCGTCCTGAGCCTTGTAATCTATGCGGACGGCACGCGCCTTTATGGTTATTCCGCGCTCGCGCTCAAGCTCCATGTTGTCGAGGAGCTGATCTTCCATGTCGCGCTTTGCGACGGAATCGGAGAATTCGAGAATACGGTCGGCAAGAGTGCTTTTTCCGTGATCTATGTGCGCTATTATCGAGAAATTGCGAATTTTCTTTTGTCTTTCAGAAGGAGACGGCATTTTTTCCTCCGTAAATAGTTACTTGCATAATAATCCGCATATTATTCTATCACAACAAACGTGAATAATCAAGAAAAAAATGATCTGCGCCGCATATCGCGGGCAGATCACCGTGATTTTTGTGTTGATTTGCGCGGGCGCGCCTTACAGCCGCCCGGAGATGACCCTTTTTCTCAGTTCGTATCCGAGAAGCGATGCGGCGGCGATCTTCGCGGCATCGCCCGGAAGGAAGGGAAGAACGCATCCGGCAAGCGAGGGGATGAGCGGATTTTTCGTTATGAACATATACCACGCCGTGCCCACGGCATAAAGTATCACCGTGCCCGCGATCATGCCGGCGGGATACGCGGCAGCTTTCTTTCCGTTTCCGATACGGTCGATTATAAAGCCGCAGATAAACGCGCACGGAAGATACCCGATTATGTATCCGCCCGTCGGTCCGGCGATCACCGAAAGTCCGCCGCGAAATGACGAAAATACGGGAACACCGAGTGCGCCGATCACGATATACAGGAGCACGGAGACAGTCCCTCTTTTCCAGCCCGCGCATGCCGATGCGAGATATATTGCGGCGGTGGCGAGAGATATCGGCACCTCGCCCGATATCGGAAGCGACCACGGTGATATAACGCATATTATCGCCGCGAACAGCGCGCATACCACGGTGTCCGCTGTTTTGATTTTTCCGGATGCCATATTTTCACCTCGGCTGCGGATTACAGAGACATTCCGAACTTCGCCGCAGCCCGTTTCCTTTCTTTGGTTGATCTGCCGTGCAGAACGACGCGCGGCAAAAATTCCACAGACAGTATACTATATAAAAGCACAATTGTCAACCTGCAATTTTCAAAATGGTTGACAATTGCGCTGCTATGCGGTATAATTCGGAAAGAATAAGGCTCGAAATTGCGCCGAAGGGCAAGTTTTTTATACGTTGTACTTGAAATGGCGCGGATTTTGTAATACAATATAATATTATGAGAGCGAGGGAGAGAATAGCGATTTCGCGTCGAGCTCTCCGCGGCTAAGCCCGAGAAGGCGGGAGGCGTTTTTCCAAAGGATCTTTTCCTTGTCCGCTTCGGAAATGTCGAGTGAGCGGAGTTTTTCGATGTCTGCTTTCTGTGAGTTCCACGGAAGATCTGTCGCAAAGAGGATTCTGTCCGCGCCGTGTGCGCGTATGACTTCGCACGTTTCCTCGGCGGAGTATTCGCCGACGGTGTACGCAAGATCAAACCATACATTGCGCCCGGCGAGATATTTCTTTACGTCCTCGGTCATCATGCATCCGCCCGAATGTGCAAGCACGATCAGCGCATCACGGCAGTCTGTGCCGGAATAAACGAGATCGAGCATGCGGGCGCTTTTCTCGGGCGGGCAGTGTATCGGCTCCGGAAGTCCGGCGTCGAGTCCGGCGTGGATCGAAACGACCATGCCGCGTTCCACCGCGCGCTTAATTATGCGGATATATCTTTCGTCGTCGATAAATACGCTCTGATAATCCGGATGAAGCTTAATCCCGCGAAAACCCGCGTCGGCGAGTGCGTCGATCTTTTTTTCGCTGTCCTCGCAGTCGGGATGTATCCCGCCGAACGAGATTATGCCCGGAAGAGAGTTTATTCTTTCGGCGAAAGCGTTGATCGATTCGAACTGCGACGGCTTTGTAACGACCGGGAGAACAACGGAGATATCGACTCCGGCATCTTTCATCGATCCGATCAGACCGTCAACCGTTCCGTCGGTGCTCGCCGCGGTGCCGCTGCGCTCGGCAAGTATCGCGATCGTCTTTTCGGCGATCTTGTCTGGAAATGCGTGAGTGTGAAAATCTATTACCACTGTTTTTTCTTCCTTTGCTTCGGTTCTATTTATTATATTCCCCGACCGGGGAAAATTCAATACGTTTTACAGAAATGAAATAAAAATTAAAGAGGTACTTATGAAGAAACTTGTAATCGGAAACGAAGCGGTTGCACGCGGGCTTTGGGAAGCCGGCTGCACCGTCATCTCCAGCTATCCGGGAACTCCGTCAACGGAGATTACGGAATTCGCGGCAAAGATGGAGGATATATACTGCGAATGGGCGCCCAACGAGAAGGTCGCCATGGAGGTCGCCTTCGGAGCGTCCCTCAACGGCGCGCGAAGCGCCTGTGCAATGAAGCATGTCGGAATGAATGTCGCCGCTGACCCGCTTTTTACAATGTCGTATACCGGCGTGAACGGCGGACTTGTGATCTGCGTGGCGGACGACCCCGCGATGCATTCGTCTCAGAACGAGCAGGACTCGCGCCATTACGCGATAGCTGCTAAGGTTCCGATGCTCGAGCCGGCAGACTCGGCAGAGGCGCTCCTTTTTGCCCGCGAGGCATTCGAACTTTCGGAGCAATTTGACACTCCCGTAATGCTCCGCATGTGTACAAGGATCGCGCATTCGCAGAGTCTTGTCGAATTCGGCGAGCGTGCGGACACCGCGAAAAAACCGTATGTGAAGAATCCGCAGAAATACATAATGATGCCCGCTTACGCGAAGAAAAAGCACCCCGAGGTAGAAGCGCGCACCGCGGCGATCGCGGAATTTGCCGCCGAAAGCGCGCTCAACCGCGTTGAACGCGGAACCAACAGCGCGATCGGAATCATAACGTCCGGTACAAGCTATCAGTATGTGCGCGAGGTGTTCGGCGACAGCGCTTCGGTGCTGAAGCTCGGCATCGTCAATCCCCTGCCCGAAAAGCTTATCCGCGATTTCGCCGATTCCGTTGAAAAGCTTTATGTCGTCGAAGAGCTCGACGGGATCATCGAAAACTTCTGCCGCGCACACGGCGTAGAGGTCGCGGGCGGCAAGGATATGTTCTCGCCCATCGGCGAATTTTCGCAGAGAACCGTGGCACAGGCGTTCGGTAAAGCTCTGCCCGACGCAGTGGCGGCGGATTCCGCAGTTCCCGTGCGTCCTCCGATGATGTGCTCCGGATGTCCTCACCGCGGACTTTTCTACACCCTCGCAAAGAATAAGATAACGGTGCTCGGCGATATCGGCTGCTATACGCTCGGCGCGCAGCAGCCGCTCAATGCGCTTGATTCCACGCTCTGCATGGGCGCGTCGGTATCAGGACTTCACGGATTCAACAAAGCCGACGGCGGCGCGAGCGCGGGTAAGAGCGTCTGCGTGATCGGCGACTCCACGTTCATGCACTCCGGAATCACGGGGCTTGTTAATATAGCGTACAACGATTCGCCCTCGACGGTGATAATCCTCGACAACTCGATCACGGGCATGACCGGGCATCAGCAAAATCCCACGACCGGATATAACATAAAGGGAGACGTCGCGTCGAAGGTCGATCTCGAAACTCTCTGCCATGCCGTCGGAATAAAGCGAGTCCGCGTCGTTGATCCTTACGATCTCAAGGCGTGCGAGACCGCGGTGAAGGAGGAGCTTGCCGTCCCCGAAGCGTCCGTGATCATATCGCGCCGTCCCTGCGTGCTTCTCAAATATGTAAAAACGGCTCCGGCTCTTCACGTTACCGACAAATGCAAGGGATGCAAAAGCTGCATGAGGCTCGGCTGTCCCTCGATAAGCATGAAGAACGGACGTGCGTCCATCGATGCCACACTTTGCGTCGGATGCAAGGTCTGCGAGCAGCTCTGCGCCTTCGGCGCCATTGAATAAGAAAGGTCGGTGACAGAATGAAAACCGTAAATATAATGATAGTCGGCGTCGGCGGACAGGGAACGCTGCTTGCGTCAAAGCTTCTCGGACGTGTCCTCTGCAACGAGGGATATGACGTAAAGGTGTCCGAGGTTCACGGAATGAGCCAGCGCGGCGGAAGCGTAGTTACATATGTCCGCTACGGTGAGCGTGTCGCATCCCCGATCGTCGAGATCGGCGAGGCGGACTATATAATCTCGTTTGAAAAGCTTGAGGCGGCGCGCTATGCACCGTATCTTAAAAAGGGCGGACGGATCATCGTAAATACTCAGGAGATCGACCCGATGCCGGTCATTACGGGCGCGGCGCAGTATCCGTCCGAAATACTCGGTGAGCTTTCCGAAAAGGGAGTTTCGGTTGATGCGTTCGACGCGCTTTCGCTTGCCGAGAAAGCGGGAAGCATAAAGGCGGTGAACATAGTCCTGATGGGCTTGTTTGCAAAATATGTCGGAATACCCGAGGAAAAATGGATATCCGCAATCGAGGATACCGTTGCTGAAAGGTTCATAGAAATGAACAAGAAGGCATTTGATCTCGGATACGGCAAAAAATAAGGTAATATATCCGGAATACACGGAAAGGTAAGAAAACCGATGCAGAATTATTGGCAGAAGGAAATCGAAACTGCCTCGCGCGATCAGATCACCGCGTGGCAGAATGAGCGGCTTTGCAATACGGTAGAGCACGTTTACAAAAATGTTGAGCTTTACCGCCGCCGCATGGATGAGGCGGGAGTAAAGCCGGGCGACATAAAGACGATCGAGGACATCACGAAGCTCCCGTTTACCTGCAAGCAGGATCTGCGAGACACATATCCTTACGGAATGTTCGCGGTACCCATGTCCGAAGTCGTGCGCCTTCACGCTTCCTCCGGCACGACGGGCAAGCAGATCGTCGTCGGATATACAAAGGAAGACCTCGAAATATGGGAGGACATATGCGCGCGCCAGCTCGTCGCGGCGGGGGCGACAAAGGAAGATAAGATACATATATCCTATGGCTACGGACTCTTCACCGGCGGTCTCGGACTCCACGGCGGAGCGCAGCGCCTCGGCGCGACCGCGATCCCCGTATCCTCCGGAAATACCGCGCGTCAGATAACGATCCTTCAGGATTTCGGTTCCGATTTTCTTTGCTGCACTCCGTCGTATGCGATGTATATCGCGGAGACGATGGAGAATGAGGGGATCGACACCTCGCGCTTACCGCTTCGCGGCGGAATATTCGGCGCCGAGCCGTGGACGGAGGAGATGCGGCGCGAGATAGAGCGCAAGCTCAACATAAAGGCATACGATATCTACGGACTTACCGAGACCATGGGTCCGGGTGTCGCATATGAATGCTCAGAGCAGCACGGTATGCACGTCAACGAGGATCACTTCATCATCGAGATAATCAATCCCGAGACGGGCGAGCATATGCCCGACGGCGAGCAGGGCGAGATCGTGTTCTCGTGCATAACGAAAAAGGCGTTTCCGCTTCTCCGTTACCGCACGCGCGATATCGGCGTTATCACTCATGAAAAATGCTCGTGCGGACGCACATTCGTCCGTATGTCAAAACCGATGGGACGCACCGACGATATGCTCATAATCCGCGGTGTAAATGTTTTCCCGTCGCAGATTGAGACCGTTCTTCTCAATATGGGATATTCGCCGAACTATCAGATTGTTGTTGACCGCGTTAACAATCTCGACACGATCGAGGTTCTTGTGGAAATGACGGAGGAAGCGTTCTCCGACGTGCTTACCGAGCTTTCGACAAAGGAGAGAGCACTTTCCGAAAATATCAAATCCCTTCTCGGTGTAGCCGCGAAGGTGCGCCTTGTATCGCCGAAGTCGATCAAGCGAAGCGAAGGCAAGGCAGTGCGCGTTATAGACAATCGCAAAAAATAACCGTTTTTCCGTCAATCGCCGCGGTCCGCGGCGCAGTTTATAATTCGATAAAGAAAGGATTTGTGTCATGTCAGTAAAACAGCTTTCGGTTTTCGCGGAAAACAAGCCCGGAGCAGTCGCCGAAATAATCGATGTGCTTGTGGGAGAGGGAATCGACATACGCGCCATGAATGTTGCGGATACGCAGGATTTCGGGATTCTCCGTCTTATCGTCAGTGATGCGGAGAAGGCGAAAGGCGCGCTTGCAAACGGCGGCTGCGTCGTGTCCGTCACCGATGTGATCTGCGTGGAAATGCCGGATAAGCCGGGCGCGCTCGGAAACATCATCCATCTTCTTGCGCGTCATCAGGTGAATATTGAGTATATGTACGCTTTCATCGCAGTCAGCGGTCAGCATGCTTTCGTGGTGTTCCGCGTAAACGACAACGCAAAGACGGAAGAGCTCTTCACGTCAAACGGAGTGAGACTTGTGTCCGAAGAGGAGCTTCACACACTCTGATGAGCTTAAATTGAAAAACCGCCGCTGTGAGAACAGAGGCGGTTTTTTGTGGATTCTCGGTGATTCAGCTTCGCTTCCAGGTCGTGCCTTCCTTTGTGTCGACGAGAGTTATACCCATTTTGCCGAGCTCGTCGCGTATTGCGTCCGCGCGGGCAAAATCCTTTGCCTTTTTTGCATCGGTGCGCTCGGCGATCATTTCCTCGATCTTCGATGCAAGTTCGGCGTCATCTCCTGCGTCGTCGCCGGCGCTTTCGTTTCTCTTTTTGTCAGCCGCTTCGATAAGCCCGAGCGAGAGCACGCTGTCGAAATCCGCGACGGCGGCAAGCTTGGTCGCATCGTTTGCGGGGGATTTGAGCACATCGTAAAGCGCCGTTATCGCAAGCGAGGTGTTGAGATCGTTGTCGAGCGCATCGCGGAAGGATGCCTTGAGACGCCTAAGCTCTTCTTCATCAATTGCACCGTCGGAGCCGTCGAGCGCGGCAATGCGCGCAACAAGCTTTGTGTATGCCTGCGCGGCATTGTCGAGCGCGTCGTATGAGAATACGAGCGACTTGCGGTAATGCGATCCGAGGCAGAAGAGGCGGTAAACAAGCGGATCGTAGCCCTTTTCCTCAAGAAGCGAAACGGTGAGAAATTCTCCGCTTGATTTGCTCATCTTGCCGGAGTTCGTGTTGAGATGAAGAACGTGGAACCAATAGTTGCACCACTTGTGGCCGAGGTAAGACTCGCTCTGCGCGATCTCGTTTGTGTGGTGAGGGAATGCATTGTCAATGCCGCCGCAGTGGATGTCGAGATATTCGCCGAGATGCTTCAGGCTGATCGCCGAGCATTCAATGTGCCATCCCGGATAGCCCACGCCCCACGGGCTGTCCCACTTGAGTTCCTGCGAATCGAATTTCGATTTCGTGAACCAGAGGACGAAATCGGCTTTGTTTCTCTTGTTTTCGTCGGCTTCAACACCCTCACGCACGCCGACCGCGAGATCCTCTTCGTTGTGCTTGTTGAACACATAGTATTCCTTGAGCTTCGAGGTGTCAAAGTATACGTTTCCGCCTGCGACGTAGGCGTATCCGCGGTCGAGAAGTCCGGAGACCATCTTTATGAAATCGTCGATGCAGTTCGTCGCCGGCTCTACGATATCGGGGATTTTTATGTTGAGTTTTCGGCAATCGTCGAAGAATGCGTCGGTATAGAATTTCGCAATCTCCATGACGGTTTTGTGCTCGCGCCGCGCCCCCTTGAGCATTTTGTCTTCACCTGTGTCGGCGTCGCTTGACAGATGTCCCACGTCGGTGATGTTCATGCAGCGCAGAACGTCGTATCCCGAGTAGCGGAGATGCTTTTCGAGCACATCCTCCATGATGTAGCTGCGAAGGTTTCCTATGTGGGCAAAGTGATACACCGTAGGACCGCAGGTGTACATCTTCACCTTGCCGGGCTCGTTCGGTACGAACTCCTCAATCGAATGTGAGAGGGTGTTGTAAATTTTCATTATTTATCTCCAATCGTTTCGTTTTCGTTTTTATCGCTGTCCGCCGCCATCGGACAGCTTTTCTTTTGACGTGCCCGCGGATACGGCACGCAGAGGATCGCCGCGAGAAAAAGTGCGGCGGGCAGACAAACGCAAAGCACCGCGATCGCCGTGCCCCTTTCGCGGATAAGCGGAAGAGCAAGGGCGAAAAGGTTGAACGATGCATGGGCGGCGATCGGCAGAAATATCGATTCGTATTTTTCGAGCATAAGCGCAAATACCGCGCCCGCCGCGAAGGAATATACCGCAGCCTGCAGGGAAGGATGACAGAGCGCGAAAAACAGCGACGATATCAGGACGGCGGCGGTTTTCGGCGCGGCGGAACGGAGCTTTTTGAATATGCCCGAACGGAAGATCACTTCCTCACACGGGGCGGAGAACACAGCTGCGGAAATTATGCGGAGCGCGGTGCTCGGGGTGATCCCGGCGGATGCCGCGCTTTCTCCGACCGCGAGCACCGTCACAGCCGAAACCGAGAGCTGAAGCGCGCAGCCGAAGAGAACGGCGCCGAAATATGCCGGCAGCGAAGCATTGCCGGATGTCATGCCATAGGGAAAAAACCGTGATCCGGTGCGGCATCGCCCGAATAGCGAGATAATCAGAACAAGGATGACGGCGGAAACGGGCGAAACGATCCACGAATCTTTCGCCGAGCGAAAGCCGTCGGCGAACGAAGCTTCTCCGCCGAGGCAGCCGAAAAACGCGGCTGCAAGGGGAACGGCGGTCTTTACCGCGAGGAAAAGCGCGAATATCACAAACGCTTCGGCAAATGCGGCGACGGCGGGAGAAGGTCCGGCGGAATTTCCCGTGCTTTCCTTTCGCCGCAGAGGACTGCGCTTCATTCGGCGCTGTCCGGTGCTTCTGAGGATTGCGCACCCTCACCGCATACGGAGCACTTTTCTTTGTCTTTCTTTTCAACGCCCGATCTGAGCTTTTCAAGGGAAGCCTTTATTTCGTCAAGCTCGGCGTGGAGCTTGCAGAGATCCTGCGATACGGGATCGGGAATGTGGGTCTGATCGAGATCGGCTTCGGTGATGCGTTCACCGTGGCGGCGCACTACTCTTGCGGGAATGCCCACCGCGGTCGAGTTTGCGGGGACATCGCCGAGAACCACGGCTCCTGCGGCGATTTTGGAATTGTCGCCGACCGTGAAATTGCCGAGAAGCTTCGCACCCGCGCCGACCATTACGTTATTTCCGAGCGTCGGATGGCGTTTTCCGGTTTCCTTCCCTGTGCCGCCGAGAGTCACTCCCTGGTATATCGTGCAGTTGTCGCCGATTATCGCGGTCTCGCCGATCACGACTCCCGAGCCGTGGTCGATGAAAAGTCCTCTGCCTATCGTGGCGCCCGGATGGATCTCGATCCCCGTAAGGGAACGCGCCGCCTGACTTATCAGGCGTGCGGTGAAGTGCGCGCCCTTTTCGTTTGCGGCGTGGGCGAGGCGGTGAAGCATCAGCGCGTGGAATCCCGAATACAGAAGCGCAGCCTCTGTGCGGGAACGCGCAGCGGGGTCTCTCTCCATGATCGCGTCGATGTCGTATTTTATATCGTCGGTCACCGATTTTATCCGCTTTGCGGCAGATGACGCGCTTTTGCGCCCGTTTTCCGCAATTACGGTGAGCTTCGGCGCGGTGCGTTTCGCTTTTTCGCACCCGGCGGACTTTTCCGCATTTCCGACGGCGTCGCGCATCTTTTTCATCTTGCTTCGCACCGCATCCTCAAGCTTTTCGTCGTGCTTTGCCGACGGGACGTATTCTATATTTATTTTCATATTCATAAATGACTCCTTTGAAGGAAAATCCGCAAATAAAAATCGCCTCCGCACCGTTTCCGGCGCAAGAGGCGGACAGTCCGCGGTTCCACTCTTGATTTGTCGCTTTATACCCGTAACGCAGGCACGCGTCGGCACAGCCGCGGCTCACGGGCGCACAGCCGGATCATTTCGCAGCATCGCTTTCAGCATACGCGAGCCTCTCTGTCCGAAAATCCCTCCGGCATTTTCCCGGTCAAAGCCTTTATTTCATTATACTACCGCCGACGGCGTTTGTAAACCTTTTTTTCACGATTTCCGAAAATATCGGAAAATTACTCGCAGGTTTCGCCGAATCCGCAGAGAAGCACGCCGTTCATCAGAGTGAGAAGCGCGTATGAAGGCTCACTGCCGCGCCCCGCGGAGCCGGGATTTATCATGCGGACGCTGCCCGACGCAGTTTCGACGGTGCGGTCGTCCTTTATGTGGGTGTGCCCGTAGAGAAGCACGTCGGCTCCCTTTGAAGCGGCATATGATGCCGCGGCAACGAGAGAGCCTTTCACGTTCACCGGGCGGTGTCCGTGCAGTGCGAGAAATTTTACGCTCTGCTCTTCAAATTCCGCCTCGAACGGGAACGGCGGGAATGTGAGAAAAGACGAAAGGTATTCCTCGCGGTTTCCGGAGACGATGATCCGCGGCAGAGACGGATACGCTTCAAGCGCGAGTACGGCGTCGTCGGTGCCGTCGCCGAGAAAAACGAACAGATCGAGCCCGGCGATGTTTTTCTCTATCGCTCGGGAGAGCGCACGGGGCGAGCCGTGCGAATCGGAAAATACTATTATCTTCAAGGTTGACTCCTTTCACGGCGCGTAACACATTACGACCGCCGGGCGTATAATGAAAACGAACGAAAGTGAGGTGTCCGAAATGAAAATCGACAAGAAAACTCTTGATATGCTTTCTTCGCTTCCGGACGATAAACTGTGGCAGGTGCTGAATGTGATAGCATCGTCGTCGGGGATAAGTCTCGGCGCGCCGCCGAACGATAAAGAGCAGATCGCGCGCCTCCGTGAGGCGATGGGAAGCGTTACCGAAAACGATCTCGACCGCGCGGCACAGATCGTCGATATCTATCGGGGAGGTGGTAAAAACGGAAAACGGAATAAACAGTGAGAAGCTGACAGAGATGCTCGGCAAGCTCAGCGAAAGCGGTGCGCTTTCGGATATTATGGCGGCGCTCTCATCCTCCGCAAAGCCGGAAAAGGAGGCGAGCGGCGAAAGCATAGAAGCGTCGGCAAAGGTCATTGACGAGCATGTTGAGACGGGCGGCGGGGAAGAGCATAACGACGCCGCTTCATCGTCTCCGGATATCATGTCGTTTCTTTCGCCCGAGATGCTCGGTATGATTCCGAAGCTTGCGGCTCTGATGGGAGACAAAGGCGGCGGTGAAAAATCCGACGGGGAGGAAAAGAAACGCCGCGCGCTTCTTTCCGCACTGCGTCCTTATCTGAACGATAAGCGCAGACATGCGCTTGACCTGATGATCGGCATGGAGTCGATCGGTCTTTTCGGCGAGCACGGCGAGGCAAGGCGGTAGACCATGTACAAAAAAAGACGAAACGGTGGCACAGGGAATATGAGAAACGGATACACACCTCCGCCCGGCTATGACGGAAGCCGTTTTGTGAGGGATCGTGATCGCGTTACGGCGATCGGGGACGGAGACTATACTCTTTCAGTCGGCGGTATCCCGAGGTCGGGATACCGCGAAGATCAGAAGCTGCGCTCCGGTATACGCGATGATGCCGGTGCGCGGCGGACGCGCGGCGGATACAGAACGCCGCACCGCAGTACATCGGGAAGCAGCGAAGAGGAATGCGCCGTGCGCGATGCAGATGCGGCACGATCCGAACAAGTCGGCGCGCCCGGACACGGCGGCGGGAACGCGCCGACAGTCCCGGACGGCACGGACAGCGCGGGCGCATGCGCGGTATGCAGAGATGCGGACGCGGCCCCGTCCTGCGGCGGAAAATGCGCGGAACGCAAAGACTGCCCGTATCAGGGCTCGGTATGTCAGGACGATCTGATGCTCGTGCTTCTCACGGTGCTTCTTGCCGGAGAAAAGAATACCGGCGATCTCATCCTCATCTTTGCGCTTCTTCTCGGAATAAGATAACATCGTCGCATATTTGCAGAATACCGTCGGATTCGGCAAACGGGTCTCTCGACTTGAATTCGGGATAGTCGGATGCACGCCCGAAGGAAAGCTCGAACGCAAGGGTCTCGCTTTCGTGGGAATATTTCACGTCGAGCATGCATTTCGGCGACGACGAAACTGTGAAATCGCAGATCAGAAGCGCGGCTGACGCGCACGGTGCAAACTGCGCGAGATCGGTGACGGAGGCGCTGCCCGTCGGGAATACCGAGAGACACGGTGCATGGCATCCGACGGACACGGTCACTGTTCCGGACAGCGAACGGAGAGAAAAACTCACCTTGCAGTCGGAGGAAAGATCGGCAGCGGCGCGGATCAGCGAGAACAGCGCGTATATCAATCGGTCGGGACGGATGTCGGACGAACAGAATTCGCCCGAATCGCTTTCGGAAACATCGGTGATAAGCGTGATCCCCGTCTTGCGCGAGGCGAACGCATCCGATGTGTAAACAACGGCGTCCCTTATGTTTATCGGGAAGGATTCGCCGTCGGGCGCACACGAAAGCGAAAGAAGCAGCTCGTCGGTCAGAGTTCTGTTTTTAAGCAAACGAAGGGACTTGTTGATCTCTTCCGCTGAAGCTCGGCTTTCCGAGATCATTTCGGAAAGGCCGTCGGCAAGCTCTTTTGTGCCGATGACGTTCGCCGCAGCTTTGCCGACTCGCTCCGACGAGGGAAAATCGGAAAATCTTATGCGCGCGAGCATCGACTTTTTATCTCTGAAAAGGAATACGCTGTACAGCTCACCCGAGAAAAAGTCTTTTCTCGCAAGCACCGCGTATCTGTACGGCTTCATGCCGCGAAGCCTCAGCGTTATTTTTCGGGCTTTTTCACGGATGCTTTTATTCCCGATGAAGCTTTCGGCGCAGAACGCATCCGCTTCGGGCAGAAACGAAAACAGCGAGCATCCCGTACACATCTCCGGCACGGCTGCCGATACCGCGTCGGAAACATATTCGGCATTGAGCCTGCCGTCGGTGATTATCACAGCATCGTCGCCGTATAATCCCGATATATCTCCTTTTAACATATGGCCGTCGCTTCCTTTCGAAAGAAAGAATCGGAGTGGTTCGATGACACAAAAGAGACCGCCGCGGCGGTCTCTTTTCGGCTTTGCGCTTCGGCATCGGCATTGCCGTGAGACGGATACGGGAATCAGCCGCGTCCGCTCCTCCTTAAGCCGAAGTGACGAGTTCAGCTGTCGGAATTTCCGCCGTCTCCTCCGTCGGGATTCTGCGGATCCGAAGGTTCGGGATCCGGTGTGGGTTCGGGCTCGGGAGTCGGTTCCGGATCCGGCACGGGATCGGGTTCGGGCGCAGGCTCCGGATCGGGCGTCGGAGGAGACGGTTCGGGAGCGTTCGTGGTTGTCTTCGGCTCGGCGGGCGGCGGTGTCGTGGTGCTGTCCGTCGTATCTCCTCCGGAGGGCTCGGCGGGACTTTGCGGCTGTCCGCCGTTTTGCGCGGGATCGCCCGGTTCGTCCGTGGTGTCCGTTCCGTCGCCGGAATTGTCTTCGGGCGGCAGCGCATTTACGAATGCGTAATTCGGGAATCCCGCCGCTGTGAGCACTTCGGTCTGCTTTGCCGAAACGGCGGCATCCGAGCCGTCGAGAAGTACCCGCAGTCCGTATACGCCGAACGATCCGGATATCTTATCGAGAACGTCGGATATCGCCTGTCCGGCTTCGTCGGCGCTGCCGTATTTTTCGCTCATGTCGATCGAAAGAAAGTCGGCGTAGCTTGAGAACAGCTCAAGCTGAGGCGAGAGCGACGGCGTTTCGTAAATTTCCCGCCCGAACGATATTCCGAGCAGGGACGAGCCTTTCTTTTCGGCGAGCGTGCCGAGATATTTCAAAACGGCCTTTGAGGTGTCCGAGTCTATCCGATCCTCTTTTACGGGGAGGACCGCTATGATCTCGTCGAATCCCGCCGCCGCCGCATCTGCACAGACCAGCGCATCTATCGCGGCGGAAATTTCGTTTTCCGAAAAGTCCTCCGAGGTGAAGATCACGGCGCTTGCGCGCATGGAGAGCGCGTGCGCTTTTGAGACCGCCGAGGTTATAAAATCAAGCTTCTTTGATGCGGGGCTTTTCTGCTTGGTGAACGACGAAACCGCGTCCGACGCATATGTCAGATACCCGTCGCGTCCGGTCAGAACCACCGTGATCCCCGTATATTTGCCGTCGGAATAAGCCGATACGGCTTCGCTCTGCGCCGCCTCATCCGCAAACGAATCCGGCACTATGCAGGCGCTCTTTACCTCCGCGCTTTTTGAAAATGAGGTGGTTATCCCGCTTTCCTGCCCGTCGCCGTCGGAGCTGTGCGTCCGTCCCGCACCGGAATAGTCGCTTCCGGCAGTGCCCTCGGCTTTCGACTTCAGATAATTTCCGTATGCGAGAGTAAGGACCGATATGACGATGAGGCTCACAAGAACAACGAGAACGCGCAGAAGAATCTTTTTCTTTACACTGCCGGTGTAACTGTTATGATAATTCATCTTTCGGACAATCCTTCCCCGTCACCCGGACGGATTTATTTCATGGTGTATACGGTATATTCGGAGCAGAGCGGCTCTTTCTCGAGAGTTATCCCGGCGACGGCATCCTCTATTTTCCGGCGGAATACACCCTCGCGGTAAGTGTCGAACAGAGTGGATTCGTTTTCGTCGATATACGAGCTTTCCTTTTCCGCTCTCATGAGTATGCGGCAGCCGTCGCCGCCCTCGATTACGCCGCTTATTTCGCCGATTCCGAGCGAGAACGCCGCATCCTCAAGCGCGATATCCCATATTCCGCGGGTTATATAGTAGCCGTCGCTGTTCTTGAACATGAACAGCGATTCTCCGTTTTTGTTTACATACGAATCAAAGTCCGCGCCCGCGCGGAGAGCAGCCTCCGCTTCGTCGGCAAGTGCGCGGCATTCTTCGGCGGAATGCTTCTGAACCGAGAACATAAGCTCCTTTATCCGGATAAATTCGTCGGAGAAGTATGTCTCCCGCAGCTTTTCACGGTCGGTGACGATCTCACCCGAGTTAAGCATCGCCTCATATATTTCGGAATATACGGTGTCAAATACGGCTACAGTGTGTGCGACGGTCTTCGTCATATGCTCGTCCTCGAGAGCCTTTTTGTAGGCGCGTTTGCTTTCGTAGGAGGCTTCCTGCGATTCAACGGCGGCGTTCGCGCTTTCGATGATCGCTTCGTTTTCGATATCGATCCCGTATTCCTTTGCGAGGGCGAATACCGCGTAAAGGGATTTTATGCTTTCGTCGGCTTCGGCGAGAATGCTTTCGTTGAGCGCTTTCCCCTCGTCCGACGCGATGAATTCGTCGGTGATCTCGAGCCCTGCGTTTTCCTTTCTTTCGTCGAGAGCCTTCAGCGTAAAGTAGCGCCATGTTTCATATGTTACGCTGTATCCGCCGCAATTCATTACGACCGCGGATTCCTCCTTTGAGCTTTTGAAGCTCGTGCAGGCGGCGAGCGATAATATCATGACGGCGCAGAGCACTGCGGAAATGATCCGTTTCATTGTTACCTCACAGATAATAACACATTTATATCTATTATTTTACCAAACGCGCACGCATAATGAGTTAACAAATTGTTAATGAAAGTTCGATGATAAAAAAAGCTTATAATTTCTTGACCGCGGGAAAAGGATATAGTATAATAATATTGCAGAAAATTTGATTATGCGGAAAATGCGCGGCGATTATCGGAGGAGGCGGATTACCATGGTGCGTATAACCGGAGTTTCCGCCCGCTCGAGGGCGCACTCTGCCGGACTCGGAACGGGGGATATCCTCGTTTCGATAAACGGTCATGATATATCGGACGTGCTCGACTACAGATTCTATCTTACGGAGAAGACCCTCGATATAGTTTACCTCCGCGACGGGAAGAAGCATGCCGTTACCCTGAAGAAAGATATGTACGACGATATCGGACTTGACTTTGAAACTCCGCTGATGGATAAGAAGCATTCGTGCGAGAACAAGTGCATATTCTGTTTTATTGATCAGAATCCGCCCGGAATGCGCGAGAGCATATATTTCAAGGACGACGATTCACGCCTGTCGTTTCTGCACGGGAATTACATCACGCTCACGAATCTGAGAGATCACGATATCGAGCGTATAATAGAAATGCATATGTCGCCCGTCAATGTCTCGGTTCACACGACGAATCCGGAGCTTCGGCGGATGATGATGCACAATAAGCGTGCCGGAGAGGTGCTCGGATATCTGCGCCGTCTTGCCGACGGCGGAATCAAGCTGCGCGGGCAGATCGTTCTCTGCCGAAACGTAAACGACGGCGCGGAGCTTGACCGGACGATGCGCGATCTGTACGGACTTTATCCGGCGATGGACAGCGTATCCGTGGTTCCTGCGGGAATGACGGCGTACCGGAAGGGGCTTTATCCTCTTGAGAATTTTACCGATGAGGAATGCGCCGGTGTCGTGCGCCAGGTAACCTCGTTTGCCGATGGCTGCGAGAGGGATTGCGGCGAGCGGATATTCTATCCGTCGGATGAATTTTACCTCCGCGGCAAGGTTGAGTTTCCGCCGTATGAGACGTGGGGCGAGTTTTCGCAGATCGAGAACGGAGTCGGGATGATAGCTTCATTCGACCACGAGCTCGGATGTGCGCTTGAAATGCTTGATGACAACGACCGCGAGTCGGTGCGCGACGTGTCCGTCGCCACGGGAGAGGCTGCATACGATTTCATCTGTTCGATGGCTGGGCGGATAAGCCGCGAATGCCCGTCGGTGAAAATCCGCGTATTCGAAATAAAGAACAACTTCTTCGGCGGCGGAGTCACCGTGACCGGGCTGCTCACGGGGCAGGACCTTTACGAGCAGCTGAAGGATGAGGAGCTCGGAGACGAGCTTATCCTTTCATCGTCGATGCTGAGAAGCGAGGGCGATATGTTTCTCGATTCCTCGACTCCGGAGGAGCTTTCGGAGAAGCTCGGGATAAAGATATCGTTTTCGGATAACGACGGCGCGTCGTTTTTGTTCTCGATTCTCGGAGAGTCGTAAATAATCGAAAATAACAGGAAAGATAAGGATTAATTATGTCAAAGCCCGTTTTAGCAATAGTGGGACGCCCGAACGTGGGCAAAAGCACGCTTTTCAATAAGCTTATAGGCGAGCGGCGTGCGATCGTCGAGGACATCCCCGGAATTACAAGAGACCGCATCTACGGAGAGACCGAGTGGCGCGGCAGAAAGTTCATAGTTATCGATACCGGAGGAATCGAGCCCAAGACCGACGATATCATCCTGCGCAAAATGAAGGAGCAGGCACAGATCGCCATAGATACGGCGGACGTCATTCTTTTTATGTGCGATATACGCAGCGGACTTGTCGCGGACGACAGGGACATTGCGGTCATGCTTAAAAAGAGCGGTAAGCCGGTCGTGCCGTGCATAAACAAGTCGGATAAGATCGGCGATGTCGATGCGGGATTTTACGAATTCTACGAGCTCGGATTCTCGATAGATCCGATCCCGCTTTCCTCGATCCACGGAAGCGGAAGCGGCGACGTGCTTGACGCGGCGTGCGAGGCACTCGGCGAATGGGAGGATTCCGAGGACGACGGCGATGTTATCAATGTGGCGGTCATCGGAAAGCCTAACGCGGGCAAAAGCTCGCTTGTCAACCGCATCCTCGGCAGCGAAAGAATGATCGTGTCCGATATCGCGGGAACAACTCGCGACGCGATAGATACGCCTTTTGAAAACGAAACCGGAAAATACAATTTTATCGACACCGCAGGTATCAGACGTCAGTCGAAGGTTGACGACAGGATCGAGAAATACAGCGTGCTGCGCGCGCGCCTTGCCGTCGAGAGGGCGAACGTCTGCATTCTCATGATCGACGCGACACAGGGGATCACCGAACAGGACGAGAAGATCGCCGGGATCGCACACGAGGCGGGCAAGGCGACGATAATCGCGGTCAACAAATGGGACCTTATCGATAAGGACAACAGCACGGTAAACGAGTTTACGAAGAAGGTTTACGACGCGCTTTCCTATATGACGTATGCTCCGCTTCTCTTCATTTCCGCGCAGACGGGGCAGAGAGTCGATCGGCTTTTCGAACAGATCAAGTATGTCTATGCACAGTCCGTAATGAGAATCTCGACCGGAATGCTCAACGATATGCTTTCCGACGCGGTGAACAGGGTTCAGCCCCCCACGGATAAGGGACGCCGACTGAAGATATACTATATGACGCAGGCATCGGCCGCACCGCCGACGTTTGTCGCGTTCTGCAACAACTCGGAGCTGTTCCATTTTTCGTATCAGAGATATATAGAAAACTGCCTGCGCAAGACCTTCGGCTTCCGCGGAACGCCGATACGGATAATCGTCCGTCAGCGCGGTGACAGCGAAGAATAAAGATCATCGGAGGAACTTGTTTTGGAGATTCTATTACAGTCGGCAGCATCTGCCGAAGCGCTTGATCTTGAGAGCCTCGGCCGTATCGTGATCGGACGGTCGGGAAGCTATATTGCGGACTGCGCGAGCCGCGGCTCCTTCGGCGCGGTGTTCTGGGTTGTGACCGTTTTTTCCGTGCTTGCGCTTCTCGTCGTTCCGTATTTTCTCGGAAGCATAAATTTCGGGATTATAATATCAAAGCTCTTTCACGGCGAGGATATCCGTGAATACGGCAGCGGCAACGCCGGAATGACGAATATGCTCCGCACATACGGCAAGCGCGATGCCGCGATCACACTTATCGGAGACGCGCTTAAAGCCGTGGTCGCCGTGATCCTCGGAAGGATACTGTTCGGAATAAGCGGAGGATATGTCGCGGGGCTCACCTGCATCCTCGGTCACGCGTTCCCGTGCTACTATAAGTTCAAGGGCGGAAAGGGCGTGGTCGTTACCGCAGCGACGATCGCGGTGATCGATTGGAGAATATTCCTCGTGCTTCTCGGGATTTTCATCCTCGTCGTCGCATTTTCAAAGTACATATCGCTCGGATCCGTCTGCGGAATGCTTGTTTTCCCGCTTCTTGTGCAGGTGTGGGATCGCGGACTCAGCATAAATGTCCTGCTTTCGTGCTTGATTTCGGCTCTCGTCATATTCCTTCACCGCGGAAACATCAAGCGTATATACAACGGTACGGAATCGAAGCTCTCCCTGTCAAAGACGGATAAGCACAAAAAGTCGGAATAAAAACGCACACATTCCGAAGAATGTGTGCGCATCCGGTATTCATATTGTGTAGAGCGTCAGTTCCCATGCGGGGACACATCGCGGACGGCGGAGCCTGAACCGATATCCCGGATTCATCGAATTTATAAGAAGCGGCAGAGCGAAGATGTCCTCCGTTCGGTGGTACAGCGCGACCGAAAGCGGGCACATCGTCCGGGCAATCGTTTCGCGGCTTCCGATGAGCGCATCGCGCTCCCCTCCCTCCACGTCGTACTTTATGAAAAGTTCTCTGCCGACAGATGCTTTTGCGATCTCGGTTTCGTCGATGCGGATGACGTCGCATTCGACCTGCTTCGCGCGGCGGTTTCTGCCTCCTGCGGCACTCGCACGGCTTGACGACGACATGAAAACGGTTTTTCCGTTCTCGCATCCGACGGCGGCGTTCACCGCAAGACAGCGCGGATCGGATTCGGCAAATGCCGAAAGATGTCTGAACGTGCGCGGATCAGGCTCGATGCACATGATTTCATCGATGCTTTCAAGCTCCGACAGAAACAATGATGCGGTATCGCCGCGAAAGGCTCCGCAGTCGATGACGCGCCGCACACCCGGCGGCACAAGCTCACTGACGGATTCCCGGACCTCCTGCGTCCTTGAAAGATACGCCGGATCTCCCGAAAGCCGTACTGCAAGCATTTCAAAGAAAATCTCGCGCGAGTATTCCTCATCGAAAAGGGAATATGCCTCTTCAATCTCATTGCGGTGAGCGGCGGCATAATCGGCGGTGAACAGCTCGTCCGCGAGACTGCGGCAGAAAAGAGGCACTTCGGGGATATAGAGCGTGTGGCGGCGTCCGAGCTCCCCGAGAAACGAGAGAACCTCCTCCCTCGGAGAACCGAACGCGCACAGGATGACGATGTCATCGCCGTATTCCGATACGGTGTCCGAATACGATCGCACTTTCATCCCGCGGAACGTGCGGTCCCGCACGAATCCGTCGGACGCGAAAACTCCCTCGCACGGGATCTCATACATGCTCATTGCGTCAAGTATCTTGTCGGCACCGTTGCCGGTTCCGTAGAGAAATATCGGGCGGCTTTCGTCCCGGAGGCGTTTCGGCAGATCCGGAACCGACATGAGTTTTTCGAAAATCATAATATTCTCACATAATAAAGAAAGGATTGGAATTTATGGACTGCCTGTTTTGTAAGATAATTGCGGGGGAGATCCCGTCGAAGAAGGTGTACGAGGACGATCAGATATTGGCTTTCCACGATATAAACCCGGAAGCGCCCGTGCATGTGCTTATCATTCCGAAAAAGCATATTGGCTCGGCGGATGAAGTGGATTCGTCAAATTCGTCGTACGTTGCCACAGTGTTCGAGAAGATTCCCGAGATCGCAAAGACGCTCGGTGTGACAAACGGATACCGCGTCATCACGAATGTCGGAGAGGACGGAGGACAGAGCGTTCATCACCTCCATTTCCATCTTATCGGAGGGACGAAGCTTCCGCTTCATGTTTTCCCCGAGAACGAGCGCTGAGCAGACGCAGATAAAATAATGAGGGTTGCCGGATACGGAATTTCCGTTTCCGACAACCCCGTTTTTTGTTCCGAAGGTGTAATTATTTCGTGAATTCGGCGTATATTGCCCGTATAGCCTCTTCAAAGTCGTGCTCGTCAACTCCGACCACGATATTGAGCTCCGACGACCCCTGATCGATCATGCGGATGTTGATCCCCGCGCTTGCCATTGCGTTGAATATGCGCGCCGCGGTACCCTTTGCCTTTACCATTCCGCGTCCGACGACCGCAATCAGCGCGAGACCGTTCTCGAACGAGAGAAGATCGGGCGTGACCGATTTCTGTATTGAATCAAGCACGCGGTCCTTGACGGGAGTGATGTCCGCGGTTGATATGAGGACGCTCATCGTGTCGATCCCGGAGGGAAGATGCTCAAAGCAGAGACCGCAGTTCTCGATCGCTTCAAGCACACGCCTGCCGAAGCCGATCTCCGCGTTCATCATGTCCTTTTCAACGTTGATTATCGAAAAGCCCTTTTTGCCCGCGATTCCGGTGATCACCGAATCCTCGTATGTGTCGGAGGATGCCACGATCATCGTTCCGGGATCGGACGGATCGTTGGTGTTTCTGATGTTTATCGGGATACCCTCGCGCCGAACGGGGAAGATCGCGTCCTCGTGGAATACCATTGCGCCCATGTATGAAAGCTCGCGCAGCTCGGCATAGGTGATGACATCGATGCGGCGCGGATTTTCCACGATGCGCGGATCGGTCATGAAGAATCCGGACACATCGGTGAAATTCTCGTAGAGATCGGCGCTGGCTGCGCGTGCGACTACGGAGCCCGTGATGTCCGATCCGCCGCGCGAGAAGGTCTTGACCGTGCCGTTCGGCATTGAACCGTAGAATCCGGGAATGACGGCGTGGGTGTGCTTCTTGAGAAGCTCTTTCAGCACTTCGTTTGTGCCTTCGTCGTCGAAGCTTCCGTTTTCCCTGAAATAGATGACATACGCGGCATCTATGAAATCGTATCCGAGAAGCTTTGCGAGAATGATTCCGTTGAGGTATTCTCCGCGGCTTGCCGCATAGTCGCGTCCCGCGTGATGCGTGATCGAATTCCTGATCTGGTCGAATTCGGAGGAAAGATCGAGGTCAAGCCCGAGCCCGTCGATGATCGACGTATAGCGCTCGGTTATCCGGTCGAACACGGGATCGATGTCCTCGCCCGAACGGACCGCATCGTAGCAGGCGTACAGAAGGTCCGTTACCTTGTCGTCTCCGGGAAAGCGTCTGCCCGGTGCCGAGGGTACGACATAGCGCCGCGCCTCTTCCGCTTCAACGATTTTTTTCACCTGAAGAAAATGCTCCGCATCTGCAAGAGATGAGCCGCCGAATTTGAGGACCTTTATATCGTTCATTTGATGATTTCCTTTCAAAACACTGCATGACTTTTCTGTACAGTATCTATATATTATATGTGATGTACCGATTTTTGTCAAGGGCGGAGGTGCCGAAATTCCGCCTAAATCCGCATATTTCGCTGCTGCGTCTTGACATTACCCTCTTTATGATGTAAACTGTAATCCAAGGAATATAGGAACGGAGGCGGCGGCGTGGGGCATATAACGGATAAAGTAAAAGGCGCGGCAGGTTTTTTTCGCAGGGCGTTCGGCTTTCTCGGCGAATACGGTATCGCCGGATGCGCTCTGCTGTCGCTCGCTCTTGAGTTTGTGATCGAGTGTCTTTCGCATAAAGGCATAATCTCCGCTCTGTGGTTTGCGATATCGTCTCTTCAGTTCTTCATGATCGGCTTTGCAATAATCGCCGTTACGATGTCCGCTGCGCTGTTTTTCAAACGGAGATGGTTCGTTTACGCGGCAGTCGCAATACCGTGGCTGACCTTCGGCGTGACGCAGCGCGTGCTTATGGGGATACGCGCCGAGCCTTTCGCGGCGGTCGATTTCGTCATCCTTATGTCGGCTTTCCGCCTCGTGCCGTCATATATCGGCGTCGGCGGGATCATTCTTTCACTCGGCGCGATAGGTGCGGCGGTGTTCGGGGCGGTCATCCTATTCAGACGTGCGCCGAAATGCGAGCCGTGTCCGAAAAAGGCAATTGCCTTTATTCTCTCATGCGCGCTTGTGATCATTTTCGGGTTTGCGGGAGGCAGCTTCGTCCCGGAGCTTGAATTTTCGTACGGAGATGCGGTCGAGGCATACGACCGATACGGCTTTACATACTGCTTTACGAGATCGTTTTTCGATTTCGGAGTCGAAGAGCCCGACGAGTATTCCGAGGAGAGCGTGAAGGAGCTTCTCTCGAAGCTTTCCGATGAAAAAGACGACGCGGCAGATTTTGCATCGTCGCCGAACGTCGTTTTTCTTCAGCTTGAATCCTTCTTTGATCCGTCATATATAAACGACCTTGAGATGACGGAAAATCCGCTTCCCAATTTCACCGCTATGAAAGAGAACTTCACCTCGGGCAGGCTCCATGTGAACACGATAGGCGGCGGAACCGCGAATACGGAGTTTCAGGTGCTCTGCGGAATGAATCTCTCGCACTTCGGAATATGCGAATACCCGTATTCCACGATCCTTGATAACAAGACCGCGCCGTCTCTTGCAACGGTATTTTCATCGGTCGGATACACGACGTGCGCGATGCATAACCACACAGCAACCTTCTACGGCAGAAACAGCGTCTACGCCAATCTCGGATTCGGTACGTTCGTGCCCGTCGAGTACATGAACGGCGTCGAATACAATGCGATCGGGTGGGAGAAGGATTCCGTGCTGACGTCGCAGATAACTGATGCGCTTGAATCGAGCGCAGGACGGGATTTTGTCTTTGCGGTGTCCGTCGAGGGACACGGCAACTATCCCGATTACGATACGGTCGGTGAAAACGGGATACACGTCTCCGGCGTGACGTACACCGAAAGCCGATACAGGATGGAGTACTATGTAAATACGCTGAAGAGCATGGACGATTTTCTCGGCTCGCTCACTGAAGCGCTTGAAAAGTATCCGGAGCCCGTTATGCTTGTCGTCTACGGCGATCACATGCCGTCGCTCGGGCTTACGGAAAACGATATCTCCTACGGCAGTCTTTATTATACGGAATACGTGATTTGGACGAATTACGAATCGGAGAGGGAAGTGCGCGATATCGAATCGTACAAGCTCGGAAGCCTTGCACTTTCGAAGCTCGGTATCCGCGGAAACGCGATAAACAGGCTTCACAATGAAATGTCCTTTTCTGACGGCGATTTTCAGGAGAAGCTGAAGCTTCTCGAATACGATATCCTTTACGGGGATAATTTCAGCACGGAAGCCTTCGTTCCCGACATGAAGTTCGGACTTCACGACATCCGCATCACGTCGTGCGTGATGCGCGATTCCCTTGTGGTCTACGGCGAAAACTTTACTCCGTTTTCTGCGGTGTTCGTGAACGGTGTGAAGCGGACTACGGAATTCGTAAGTCCGAATATGCTCGTCTGCCCTTCGGTCAGACTGAGCATGGGGCAGGAGATCTCCGTTTCGCAGATAAGCGGATCGGTGACTAAATTGCCCGGAAGCAAAAGCATAAGGTACGGCAAATGAATCGGGGTACGGCACACTGTGCCGTACCTTATTTTGTTCGCCGCGCTTTCGCGCGTGCGCCGAGCCTCCACCGCGCCGCCATGTGCGGCACTCTTCCTCTCGGAATCGTCGGAGAACGAGAATCTTTTGCGGCTTTTGAGGGCGATATACGGATATTTTTCGTATTCCTCTTTATTTTGGGCGAATGATATGATATAATATCTTGAATAACATCTGCCGGAGCGAAAATGCCTCGCGCGCTGCGTGCGTTCGCTGTCTTTTGCGGACATTCGCTCCGCTTTGCCGCAAGGCGTTATTCGGTGTCACGGCATAATCGGCGATACAACTTTCAACGAAAGGTTTTCTCATATATGTGCGGATTTGTAGGCTTTACCGGGAATATAGTAAACAGAGATAAAATACTGCGGAACATGGCGAACCGCATCATTCACCGCGGTCCCGATATGGAGGGCTTCCATATGAGCGGAAACGAGCCCTCCGATTCTGTGAACCTTGGATTTCGGCGTTTGTCTATAATAGACCTTTCCGACGGCGCGCAGCCTATGTACAACGAGGACGGCAGCGTTGTCGTGGTGTTCAACGGCGAAATATACAATTTCATGGAACTGCGCCGCGAGCTTGCCGAGCGGGGACACATTTTCAAGACCCGCTGCGATACCGAGGTCATCGTTCACGGCTGGGAGGAGTACGGCGAGAGCCTTGCCGCACGTCTTCGCGGAATGTTCGCGTTTGTCGTATGGGATATGCGTACCCGTACGATGTACGGAGCGCGCGACTATTTCGGAATCAAACCGTTCTATTATTCGCTTCTCCCCGACGGGAACATGCTTTTCGGCTCCGAAATAAAAAGCTTTCTCGAGCACCCGTCGTTCCGGCGCGAGGTCAACCCGGACGCACTCCGTCCGTATCTTACGCTTCAGTATTCCGCAACCGAGGAGACGTTTTTCAAGGGAACGTTCAAGCTTCCGCCGGCGCATTATTTCACCTTCCGCGACGGAGTGATGAAGAAAACGCGCTTCTGGGATGTGGATTTTTCAAATAAGTCCTCAGCTTCGTTTGACGAGCTCTGCGCACAGATCGACGCGGATGTTCACGAATCCGTCGCGGCTCACAGGATAAGCGATGTGCCCGTCGGTTCGTTCCTTTCGGGCGGCGTCGATTCGAGCTATATAACGGCATCTCTTATGCCGCGCGACACCTTCTCGGTCGGATTCAATTACGATAACTTCGACGAGAGCGGGGAGGCGCGAGAGCTTTCAAAGCTTCTCGGAGTGGAAAACTTCACCCGCATGCTCACCGCGGAGCAGTGCTTCGAGGCTTTCCCGAAAATACAGTATCACATGGACGAGCCTCAGTCGAATCCCTCGTCGGTCCCGCTCTACTTCCTTGCACAGCTTGCGCGTGAGCACGTTACCGTCGTGCTCTCCGGAGAGGGTGCCGACGAGATTTACGCGGGCTACGAGTGGTACGATGAAAACGCGATGATGAGAAAATACAAGAAGATTCCCGCACCGCTTCGCCGTGCCGCGGCGGGAATCACCTCGCATCTTCCGTATTTTAAGGGTCACGATTTCATTATGAAGGGAACCGGACGACCCGAGGATTACTTTCTCGGTCAGGCGCTCGTCTATCCCCCGAAGGAAGCGCTTTCCGTGCTCAATCCGAAATACAGGAGCGGACCGTCTCCCTTCGAGCTTGCGGAACCGATCTACGACCGAGCAAAGGGGCTCAGCGAGCTTGAAAAAAAGCAGTATCTCGATCTCAATATGTGGCTGCCGGGAGATATACTCCTGAAGGCGGACAAGATGAGCATGGCTCACTCGATCGAGCTTCGCGTGCCGTATCTCGACAGGCACGTTATGGAGGAGGCTGCAAAGCTGCCTCCGGAATACAAGATAAACGGAATAAACACAAAATACATTTTCCGCAAGGCGGCGAACCGTTCTCTCCCGAACGAGTGGGCGGACAGAACGAAAAAAGGATTTCCCGTGCCGATACGGAAGTGGCTGCGCGAGGATAAATACTACGGCGACGTGAAGTCTTACCTCACATCGGACACCGCCGCCGAATATTTCGATCGGTCCGCGCTCATGCGCTTACTCGACGATCACCGCGAGGAGCGTGCGAACAACGGGCGCAAGATATGGACGGCGTACACCTTCCTTGTATGGCATAAGCAGTTTTTCGGAGAATAAAAAACAGTAAGGAAGCATATTACAATGAACGGAAAGATATGTCCCGTGCTTCTCGGCGCGGATCTCAATTGCTACAATATTGCGCGTGCGTTCCATATGGAGTACGGGGTAAAATCCTATGCCTTCGGAAGATACGCGGTTTCCGCGACGAAGTATTCGCGGATAGTGAATTTTACTGCTGTCGCCGATATGGACAGCGACGCTACCATGCTGAAGATACTGACCGATTTTGCGCATGAGCATGAGGGCGATAGGCTGTATCTGTTCGGCTGCACCGACGATTACGCCGCGATGATCATCAGAAACCGCGATAAGCTAGGCGCGTACACCTGCCCGTATCCGCCGCTTTCGCTGTTCGATTCCATATCGAAAAAGGCGGAGTTCTACGAGCAGTGCGACCGCTTCGGCATCCCGTATCCGAAGACCGTCATTTTCACCTCTCCCGCGGAAAAATCGGCGCTTTCTCAGGACGCGCTCGGCTTTCCCTATCCCGTGATAGTAAAGCCGTCGTCGAGCGTCGATTATTGGAAGCATCCGTTTGACGGGATGAAGAAGGTGTACATCGCCGACACTCCCGAACGCGCGGAAGAGATAATCTCGGAGATATACGCCTCCGGATATCCGCAGAAGATGATAGTTCAGGAGTATATCCCCGGCGGCGACGATCACATGAGAGTGCTTACCTCCTTTTCCGGATCGGACGGACATGTGCGCACGATGTGCCTCGGACACACCATGGTTGAGGAGCATACGCCGAAGGGACTGGGAAATCACGCGGCGATCGTGACGGAGCCCGTCTCCTCTCTCCCCGTTGCGGAGAAGATACGCGCCATGCTTGACGATATCGGATACACGGGATTCGCCAACTTCGACCTCAAGTACACCGGACGCGGCGGCGAATTCGTTGTTTTCGAGGTGAATCTGCGTCAGGGACGAAGCAATATGTACATGACGGCGGCGGGAGTCAACGTGGCAAAGCTTGCCGTCGAAGAGTATGATTCTCCGTTTGTGAAGTTTTCGCCCTGCGAGAACGAGCATTTTTGGCACCATGTCCCGAAATCCGTCGCATATGAGTACACGGAGGATAAGGCACTTGTCGAAAAGGCAAAATCCCTTGCGGCGGCAAAGAAGGAGACCTCGTCTCTCTGGTACGGACCGGATCTTGCAATGAATCCGCTCCGCTTCGTCTGCGTATGTGAGCAGCTTCGCAGACAGAAAAAGAAATTCGCGGTTTATTATCCGAAAAAATCGGAGAAATAAAGATTTATTGCGGCGGCGTGAATGCTTGTCATTTTGCCGCCGTATCAATTCACGGAAAGGGGACCTTCGCCCCGGCGAAGGCTGCGGCAGTAAAATGAACACACCGAAGCTTCTCGGAATCCTCGGAGGACTCGGCCCGATGTCGAGCGCGTATCTCTATGAGTACATAACCGCGCACACAAAGGTTTCGAGCGATCAGGAGCATATAGACATAATACTTTCGAGCCGATCCTCGACCCCGGACAGAACGGCGTTTATCACGGGCGAAAGCGGCGAAAGCCCGCTTCCGGTGATGATCGAGGACGCGCGCCGCCTTGAAAAATACGGCGCGGAAGCGATAATAATCGCGTGCAATACGGCGCATTACTTTATTGACGAGGTAAGAGCGTCGGTCAATGTGCCCGTCCCGTCGATAATACATGAGACCGCTGATCTTGCGCGCGCCCTCGGGCATCGCCGCATCGGCATAATGGCTACGCGCGGCACGGTCGGCGCGCTCTCGTATCAGCGGGAGCTTGAAGAGATGGGCATGAAATGGACACTCCCGTCCGAGCGTTCGCAGAAGATACTCGGCGAACTTATATATGATTCGGTCAAAGCGGGAAAGGACGTTGACACCGACAGATTTTATTCCGTCGTCGGCGAGCTTGAGGGAAACGGCGCAGATGCCATGATCCTCGGCTGCACGGAGCTTTCCGTCATAAACCGCTCCCTTGAGCATGATCCGCGTCTTGTGGACTCGACCGAGGCGCTTGCCTATTACGCGATCGGACTTTGCGGGAAAACTCCGACAGGCTTTCCGTCCGAGTTTTCGATTTGGAAGCCCGAATACGAAAAACGCTGCCCGTGATGCGGGCGAACTCCAACGAAAGGAATTTTCAAATGAAGCTGTCCGATATAATAAAAAATGTGCCGCATACGCTCTGCGGCGACGGCGAATGCGAAATATCGGGGATCGAGCTTAACTCATCCATGTGCGGCGACGGTTCTCTGTTCGTCTGCCTCCGCGGCGCACGCACCGACGGTCACAAGTACGCCGCCGATGCATATTCGCGCGGCTGCCGTGCATTTCTCTGTGATCACAGGCTTGACCTCGGCGATGGCGTGTGCGAGGTCGTGTGCGCCGATACGCGCGCCGCGCTTGCGTCGGTTTCGGCGGAGTTTTACGGGAATCCCGCGAAAAAGCTGCGGATAATCGGCATCACCGGAACGAAGGGCAAGACGACCACCTCCCTTATGACGGCGGCGATACTCAACGGCGCGGGAATTCCGTGCGCATATATCGGCTCAAACGGCGTGATGATAAAGGACCGCCATATAGATACGGTGAACACGACGCCGGAGAGCCTCGAGCTTCACCATTATTTTCGCCTCATGGCGGACGCGGGAGTCGATACCGTTGCAATGGAGGTGTCATCGCAGGCGCTTGCGCACCACAGGGTAGACGGCATCGACTTTGAAGTCACCGCATTTCTCAATCTGTCCGAGGATCACATCGGAGAGGGCGAGCACCCGGACTTCGAGGATTATAAAAATTCGAAAAAGAGACTGTTTTCCGAACATAAGACGCACCTTGCGGTCTACAATGCAGACGACCCCTGCTCGGAGGAGATGACCACGCCGTGCAGCGCGCCGAAGATCGCCTTCTCCGTCGGCGGCAATGCAGATTTTTCCGCATCCGATATACGCCCGTTCCGCGACGATTTCGCTCTCGGAGTGGATTTCATGCTTACGGTGCGGGGACGAACCGAGAGCATCAGACTGAGATCGCCCGGAGCATTCAGCGTGTCAAACGCGATGGCGGCGATTGCGATATCGTCGCATTTCGGCGTGTCCGTCGCTTCCGCGGCGGAGACTCTCGCCGCAACATCCGTGATCGGAAGGTGCGAGATCGTCGAAGGACTGCCCGACAGGACGTTTGTTATAGACTATGCACACAACGGCGTAAGTCTGACAAATACCCTCCGCGTACTCCGCGAATACAATCCGTCGAGGCTGATCTGCGTATTCGGATCGGTCGGCGGCAGAACGCAGATACGGCGCGCGGAGCTTGCGCACGCCGCGTCGAATCTCGCCGATCTTTCGGTGATAACGAGCGATAATCCCGATTACGAATCCCCCGACGCGATCATACGCGAGATAATCTCGCATTACGACGGTCCCGCGCCGTATATAGTGATACCGGACCGCGAAGCGGCTGTCCGCGAGGCGGTGCAGCTTTCCGCTCCGGGCGATATCGTGCTGTTTGCGGGAAAAGGTCACGAAACTTATCAGCTTGTCTGCGGCAGGCACATCCCGTTTTCCGAAAGGGAGATCATTGCCGACGAATGCAGCGTCGTGCTTACGGAGGAATTCTCCGTTTGATTACGCGAAACGTATAAAAGGGATGCGTTACGCTCCCTTTATCTGAAAAAGCCGCCCGATGGGGCGGCTTTTTGTATCGGAATCATTGAAAAAACAAAACGGTTTCGGATTTTTGCGCAAGGCTTTCGATCAGCCGACGGCATAAGCGCTTTCCGGCGGCTTCACGACCGAAATGCCGAAACTTCGCGCGGATTTCGAATACCCGCGTAAGCTTTAGAGAGCCGGATCAATGAAACAGAGGGTCGATGCCGTGCATACGAATACGCGGTCGATCGTTTCGCGCAGGCGGTGAGCCGCCGACTGAGCTGCCGCTTCATCGTCGAAAACTCCGAACACGGCAGGTCCGCTTCCGCTCATAAGCGCTCCGAGCGCGCCGTATTTCAAAAGCATTTCCTTGGCGCGGCGTGCATCGCCGTGTACGGGGAGAATGACGTCCTCGAACACATTGTAGAGAGACGACGATATTTCCGAGAGGCTTTTTCTGTGGAGCGCGCCGGTCAGCGCGGAAACATCGGCAAAGTCGCGGTCAAGATCGCATCCGTACCGATCGTCGAGCATACGGTATGCCGTGGGCGTGGAGACCCCGCGTCCGCCGAGCGCGATAACTATATATGCGGCGGGCATCGGATAGCACGGAACCATGACATCGCCGATCTGCTCGGTGTACAGCGTGCCTCCCCTTATGCAGAAGGGAACGTCGGCGCCGATCGCCGCGCCGAGAGAGCAGAGCGCGTCAGTGTCGAGCGGATGCCCCGACAGCGCGTTCAGTCCCCTGAGCACTGCTGCGGCATCGGTGCTGCCTCCCGCGAGCCCCGCCGCCATCGGTATGTTCTTCTGAATATCTATTCTGCATGTGAAATCGTAGATGTTGCATCCGTTGAAGAACGCGACTGCGGCGCGGTGCGCGAGGTTTCTCGCGTCGCACGGAAGCGCGGCTTCCGAACAGCTTATCTGAATGCTCTGAAGTCCCGGCGTGGGGGTGAGCATTTCAACGGTGATCTCATCGCAGAGATCGACTGTCTGCATCACGCTTTTTATGTTGTGATATCCGTCCGGTCTTTTTCCGAGAACGTCAAGATACAAATTGATTTTCGCCGGGGCGGGCAGTGTGATTTTCATTGTGTTACCGTGCTTTCCGTGTGAAAGCTTCCTTTCTTTGAAACCGTTTCGCTTTATCGGAGAACGGTTTTTCGGGCAGACGTGCCCGTCAGTCTTTCGCTTCGAGCCAATTTCTGCCCGTGCTGACCTCGGCGCAGAGGCGTACCGCGGTTTCAGCCGCGTTTTCCATGGATTTCTTCAGAATGGCGGATGCCCGTTCGGCATCCCGCTCTGCACATTCGACTATCAGCTCGTCGTGAACCTGAAGGATCAGGCGCGCGTCAAGCCCGGATTCGCGCAGCGCGCGGCTTACGTCTATCATTGCAATTTTGATTATGTCTGCGGCGCTGCCCTGTATCGGGCTGTTTTTCGCCACACGCTCACCGAAGGCCTGGACATTCTTGTTCCGGCTCGAAAGCTCGGGAATGTATCGCTTTCTCGAAAACATCGTCACGGTAAATCCGTCGCGCTTTGCGTTCTCGACGGTGGTGCGGAGATATTCGGCGACTCCCGGATATGTGCTCAGATAGTTTGCGATATATTCGGCAGCCTCGCGCCGGCTGATGCCGAGATCCTGCGAAAGAGAATATTCTCCGATCCCGTAGACTATTCCGAAGTTCACCGCTTTCGCACGCGAACGCAGTTCGTGAGTTACCAGCTCCGGCGGAACGCTGAATACCTCAGCCGCGGTCGAGGTGTGAATGTCGGCGCCGCTGTTGAATGCATCGCACATTGCGCGGTCGCCCGAGATCGACGCGAGAAGCCTCAGCTCGATCTGCGAATAGTCCGCATCGATGAGAAGCCTGCCGTCGGGCGCTTTGAAGTATCGTCTCAGCTCGCGTCCGAGCTCGCCGCGGACGGGAATGTTCTGCATGTTCGGATCGGTCGAGGAGAGCCGCCCCGTGGCGGTACCGCACTGATTGAATCTCGTGTGGATCCTCGAATTTCCGTCTGCCTGCGCCGCAAGAGCCTCTCCGTAGGTCGAGCGAAGCTTCGATATTTCGCGGTATTCGAGCACGGTGCCGATGACGGGATCGTACGGGCGAAGCTTCTCGAGAGTTTCGGCATTTGTAGAATATCCGGTTTTGGTCTTCTTCCCGTGAGGCAGACCGAGATTCTCAAAGAGCACCTCACCGAGCTGCTTCGGAGAGTTGAGGTTGAAGCGGAAGCCGACCCTTTCATATATTGCGTCGGAGAGAGAGGCTTCATGCTCGGCGAGCTGCGCCGCAAAGGTGCGCAGCCCCGCGGTATCGAGCATTATGCCGTCGCGCTCCATTTCGGAGAGCACTGCCGAAAGGGGAATCTCGATCTCATGCAGAAGCTTCGTCATTCCTTCCGCCTCAAGCTTTTCGGCGAGAATCGGATACAGCTTATATATCAGCCACGCATCGGGTGCGGTGTTCGGCAGGGAAGGGTCAAAATGCGCCGCGATACGCCCGGTCGGATAGCTTCCGTCGCCGGGGTTAAGAAGGTACGCGGCAAGCATCACGTCAAATTCGACATTTGCAGAAATTCCGAACGGCGCGAGCACGGAGTAAAGCTTTTTCGCATCGTGGCAGATTATCTTCTTTGAAAACAGCGGCGCGAAATCCGCAGCATCGCCGAAGGAAGAGTATATACCGCTTTCGTTTGCCGCGCTTATATGCATGATTCCGTTTTCGAGGGATACGTCAATGAACGCGGTGTCGCCGACGGCGGATATAAGCTCCGCGGGAGTTACGGGCAACGTGTCCGGTACGCTCTGTGTCTCCGGCTCGGTCTCGCGGTCGGAATCCGAAAGGGAGAACGCGGCGCGCATCCCCGTAAATTCAAGCTCGTCGAAGAGTGCGGAAAGCGCCTTTTTGTCGGTGCCTTCGCTTAGCGTAAAATCGATCGAATCTATCCCGGGCACGCTTCTGCATATCTGCGCAAGAGTGCGCGACAAAAACGCGCTGTCGCGTCCCGCTTCAAGCTTGGCGCATATTCCCGCCGATGCGCCGCATGCGGATATGTCGGAATAAAGCGCATCGAGCGAGGAAACGGAGGAGATCAGCTTCAGTGCGGTCTTTTCGCCGATTCCGGCAACCCCGGGGATATTGTCGGAGGAGTCCCCCATCAGCGCTTTCACATCGACGAACTGCGACGGCGATATCCCGTATTCCGCGTTGAAGCGTTCGGGCGTGTAGAGAATGTCCTCCTTGGTCTTCGTGAGTATCACGGATACGCTGTCCGAGAGAAGCTGCAGCGAATCCCGGTCTCCTGTAAGGATGTAGGTGTGTACGCCTGAGTCCTCCGCTTTTTTGGCGAGAGTGCCGATCACATCGTCCGCCTCATATCCTTCAAGCTCGACTACCGTGAAGCCGAGGGCTTCTGCGAGGCGGTGCGCGTAGGGAAACTGCAGCGCGAGATCCTCGGGCATCCCTTTGCGGGTTGCCTTGTAAGCCTCGGAGAGCTTGTGGCGGAAGGTCGGCGCATGAAGGTCGAACGCGCATGCCGCGTATTCGGGGTGGACGGTATCGAGATGCTTTTTCAGCATACGCGCAAAGCCGTAGAGCGCATTTGTCGGCAGTCCGCTTTTGGTGGAAAGCGGACGTATTCCGTAGAATGCGCGGTTCAGGATGCTGTTTCCGTCTATTATGAGAAGCTTTTTCATTTGTCGGGTCCTTTCGCTGCGTGTCATCGGTGCGCATCATTCACGTCTTGATATTTTTCTGCGCACGGTGTATAATTGTACCGTAAGCGGATACGGACGGCACTGTCCGAAGATATGCCTTTCCGCGGGCGGAAAGTGAGTCGTTTATGAAAACGTTGGGTGTGCGGATTCTGTTGGCAGCCGTGATCGCCGCGGCTGCAATTTTGGCGTCGTGTTCGCCCGAGGTGTATAAGCTGGACGATCTTCTGCCGCCGCGGGTCGATCCCATGACGGGAGTCGCAGCCGTTTCCTCCGTGACACTTACGGACGGCAGCGGCGAGAAGCGCACGATCCCCGCGGACGGCGTGGATTCGTTTTATCTGAATCTCGAATCGCTCGAATGCACGGACGGCTCACGGAATGACGGGAAAGCGGTATATACCGCAGAGCTTATGTCTGACGGCGCAGAGGTTCTGTGCACTGTCGAGATCCTTTCCGAATATGCGTTAAAGATCGGATCGCGGAATTATATCCTCATCGGCGGCAAGATCGACCTCGGATATTTCGAAAGAATACTCGGTGCGTAAAAACGGGAAATACCGATGCGGGCGCAGCACCGCCCCGCATCGGTATTTTTTATTTTGCTGCGTTCAGAAGTATTGAAGCGGTGTCTGTGTTTACGGTTATGCTCTTTTCTGCCGATTCGTTGGGAATCGAATAGGAGCTGCTGTAGTGAACGTCGTTCAGAAAAACGGATGCGTTCTTTGCGGCAAGCTCCACGGCAAAGTCCTTGAGATCGGACGACAGACGCAGCGCGACCTGCCCCGATACGGAGTTGACCGATGCCTTTGATACGTCGAGCGAGCGCAGATCGAGAGAGGCGCTCTCGGATGACGAGGAAAGCTCGGTGAAGGTGACGTTTTCGCCGACGATTTCACCGCTTTTCAGGCTGAAGTCCGCTCGGTCGGCGCTGATGCCGGAGAGAGAGAAGTTTCCGCCGCCTCCTGAGAGCGAAAACTCCTTTGCACGGCAGTCGGATATCTTCATCGATGCGCCGGCCGACGAGGATACCGAAAGAACCGATGTCGTGGAAAGCCCGGATATGTCGGCGGACGCTTTGCCGAGAGAGAGGATATAATCCGCCGAAACATCGGCTCCCGTGAGAGAAAAGCTTCCGCTTTCCTCCGAGACGGAAACCGTTTTCAGCATTGACGTGTCCGCGATGTTTACGGTCACCGTTTTCATTCCGCGACCGCCGTCACCGAATCGGAAGAGGTATCTCATGCCCTTGAAGGAGAATCCGCCCTCCCAGAACTTGAACATCGACGCGACATTGTCGATCTCGCTGAATGAGAGAATGTTGTTCTCCGTGGAAAGCTTGTAGTAATTGGCATTGAAATTTCGTATCTCGATATACGACGAGGTTCCGCCGTGGGTCACGGTTATATCGGAATCCTTTACGGAGACGGATATCTTGGTTATATTTTTCTCGGTGAAGTCGTACTTGTAGACAGAGTTTCCGTTTTCATCCTCGGGATAGATCATGACTCCGGAGGACTTTGCCGCTGCACTGCCGACAGCGCAGACGATGATGCCGGAGAGTATCAGCACGGCGGCGACTATCACGGCGACAACGGAGGCGGTTCGGATTTTCATACTTCAAAGCACCTCCTTTTGAATTCGTGGAGCAGAACGCGGACTCTGCCGAGACAGAACATAAAGAATTCCGCCGTTTTCTTTATCGCAAACGGCATAAATCGTATCGCAAAGTTGTAGAGCAGCACACCGCCGAGAAGCGATGCCCCCGCGACGATAATACCGAAGCCGATCTCGTATATGCCGATCGCCTTTTCGGACATCATTATGAAGATACCGTATATTATTCCCGATACCGATGCGGCGCACCCCGCCGCGAAAACTCCGATGCTTGCGCATACAGCCGCGGCGACGGACAGCGCTTCGACCGCGAACGCCGCGATCCAAAGAAGCGCGTAGAGCACGGCGGCGATCGCCCACAGAGGCGACGTAAGCGCGGATATCAGGATGAATCTTTTCTTTCCCTCTTCCGTTATCGGAATTTCGGGCATTTTTTCTTTTTTGACCGAGTGCCCGGTCTTTGACCGCTCGGCTGAGTGATCCGGCTTTTCGGAGGCGTGGGGAGTGCCGTTTCCGCTTTCGGGGATCTCAACCTTGACGGTCTGCGCAAGTGCAGCCGCCGTGCAGTCGGATATATCGGTGAAATCCTCAGCCGATCTGAACGCGGCGATCTCGGCAAGGTCTTCTTCCGAAAGCGACGGAAGAAGCCGCGCCATATGAGCACGGATCACATCGTCCGGGATGCCGCGCTTTTTGAGTGATTCGGTCAGAGCCGACATGAAGTCATTCAGTTCCATGGTCAAATACCGTGCTTTACCGGATCTCGGCGTAAAAGCTGTCCCTTCTTCTGAATTATCGCCCTCGGCGATCTTTCCGATTTATTTAAAAGTGTGGATTTTTTCGTCCGGATATGGTATTATAGCAGAGGCTTATTCTTTACGTTATATATTTTAACAGAATTTCGGGAGAAATACAATATGCGAATGAGAAAAAAAAAGCACACTGCCGACAGAATGACGTCGCTTTCCGATCTTTTTGTACAGAACGGCGACAATATTCCCGATTTTTCGGAGATATTCGGAAATGCCGCGCCTCTGCGGCTTGAGATCGGCTGCGGAAAGGGAGACTTTGTCAGGCAGCTTTCGGAGAGGGACTCCGGATATAACTATATTGCCATGGAGAAGATCGACGACGTTATCGTGATCGCGGCGGAGAAGTATGCCGCATCCCGCGGACTCGGCTCTCTCGCACCGAACGGAGGCTGGAAGAGGTGGGACGGCGAAACCGCGCCGATGGGCGAAAAGGTTTTGATTCCCGACGGGATGAGGGGAAACGTCAGATTCATGAGGGCGGATGCCGCCGATATCGGAAAGATATTCCCGGAAGGGTCGGTTGATTCCGTCTATGCGAATTTCAGCGATCCGTGGACGAAGGCGGGATATGCATCGCGCCGCCTGACACACGCGAATTTTCTCGCCATGTACGAAACAATTCTCGTTCCGGGAGGAGCGTTCTTCTTCAAGACGGACAACGCCGAGCTTTTTGAATTTTCTGTAGAGAGCGTAAAAAATTCTCCGCTGTCGCTTGAATTCGTGACCGACGATCTTCATTCGAGCGAACGCGCTGCGGACAATATCATGACAGAATACGAAAAGAACTTCGTTTCCAAGGGAATGAAGATACATATGCTTGAAGCGCGCAAAGCGTAGGTGAAAATAAGCCAAAATACACCCGGTGCGCACAAATTCCGACCGCCGCGGACGTAAAATAACGGATAACGGGATAAATAATCACGTTTCACGCGCCCGATCCGACCGTAATCTGCCGTGGGACGGGTCTATAATAAGCACATCCAGACAAAAGCGAGGGCAGTATGACCACCGTTTTGTATGCCGATGTGCTTTTTCTTATCAATTTTTCGATGGACTTTATTTCGGTCTACATTGCCGCGCAGCTTCTTTCGCTCAGAAGGAGCGCGCTGCGTTTTTCACTTGCGTCGCTTATCGGCGCCCTCGGGGCGACCGCGATGACGGCGCTTTCCGTTGCGGCATTGCCGCAGACCGTGCTTACTCTTGTGCTTTCGGTCGTGATGACCGCCGCCGCATACGGCGGCGCGCGCTCCTTGGGGCAGTTTCTTTTCAGAACGCTTACCCTTTGGGGCGGCGGCGCGCTTCTCGGCGGCTGCGTTACTGCGGTGTGCAGCATCGGGGAACGCGGAGGCGACACCGTGCGCTATACGGAAAGCGCCTGCGCGTCGCGCCCCGCCGCGCTTGCGGTCAGCGGGATTTTCCTGTGCGTTTTCGTCGTTCGCGCGCTGAAGCCTAAGCTTTCGCGTAAAACGGCGTTTGTACGGATCACTCTCGGCGGACGCAGAGCCGGAGTCGGCGCGCTTGTCGATTCGGGGAATCTCGCCGCCGATCCGGTGAGCGGCTCACCCGTGATCTTCGTTTCGCATGAATCCCTTGAGGATATCGTCCCGAAAACGGAGCTTGATTCCATGCTGAGCGGGGACATAACCTCACTTCCCGAGGACATGAAGCGCAGGATAAGGCTTATCCCGATCGGCGAAGAGGGTGCATCGAGAATCGTTACCGCGTTCCGCCCCGATCTTGTGAGCGTTTCCGACGGAGGCGGCAGGAGAACGCATAATGCGGATGCCGTTATATGCGTGTCGGACAAGGGCTGCGGATTCTACGGCGGCGAGGCGGCGCTTATTCCGCTTTCGCTTTTAAGATAGTACCGAAAAATCTTTCGGGGAAAGGAACGGATCATGTATTTTCAGGACACGCACCGTATATACGAGATATTGAAAAGGCTTATCGGGCGTATTTTCGGCGAGAGCACGCACGGCGAAGGTGATACCTTTTACATAAACGGAGCAGCATCGCTGCCGCCTCCGCTTGAGCCTGGCGAAGAGGCTGAAGCGATCGAGGCTTTGCCGGATGCGGCGGCTCGCAGTACGCTGATCGAGCATAATCTCAGGCTTGTCGTATACATTGCGAAGAAGTTTGAAAACAGCGGCGTGGGGATCGAGGACCTTATCTCGATAGGTACGATAGGGCTGATAAAGGCGGTCGGAACGTACAGGAGCGATAAGAATATCAAGCTTGCAACATATGCCTCCCGCTGCATCGAAAACGAGATACTGATGTACATGAGAAAAAGCTCGTCCCAGCGAAACGATATTTCGATCGACGAGCCGCTCAATACGGATTGGGACGGGAACGAGCTTCTGCTTTCGGACGTGCTCGGCTCGGATGAGGATTCGGTAAGCCGCGATATGGAAAAGCTGGAGGAGGAACGCGCCGTCCGCGCGGCGGTCAGCGCGCTTTCCGACAGGGAGCGCCTCATAATAAGCCTGCGGTACGGACTTGACGGACACCGCGAGGAGACACAGAAGGAGGTCGCCGACAGGCTCGGTATTTCGCAGTCGTACATATCGAGGCTTGAGAAGAAGATAATTTCAAGACTGAAGGAGGATATCGGAAGTAAAATCTGACCGTGCGGCAGAAATGTGCCGCAAAAGAAAAACGCCCGCGCACCGCGTGAAAAGTGTCCGTAATGTAAGACAGAATACTGTCCGACATCGGAACACCGTCCGCGTTCGGTGCGCGGGGCGTTTTATTTAATAAAATCCGTTCGGAATCGGAAGAAAGCGATATCTTGCCGGGCATTACGGCGGCTCTGCTCCGGGATTCGTTACATGCCGCATAGCCGACGGCGCAGCCCGTCTGCGAAAGCGGGACATGTATGCTGTTCTTTCGCCATTCGCCGTGCGCTGCCGCCGATTCGCCGCCTTGCCGCTTTGTCGGGCACCGCTCTTACGGACGGCTTTTCCGTATCGCTTCAGTGCTTTACCGTTCTGCTCTCGGACGCTCTGTCGCCGTTTTGCCGTTCTGCCGTTCGGCGGCTCCGCTGTCGGTCGCCGCTCACGTTTTGCCGAATCTTCGCTTACCGCATTTCTTCGCCGTGATCGGGTGTGCCCTCGGGTCTCGGAGGACGCTCGCCGCCGTGTTCGGGAGATGCGCCGAAATCGGGAGTGCGTCCTTCGCCGTGATCCGGTGTCATCGGCGGACGGCTCGAGTTCTCCTCCTTCGGAGGGCGAGGTGCGTGACCTTTTTCGATATCGGGGTCTGCCTCCGCTTTTTCGTTCCGTGCGTCCGACATCGCCGGCTTGTCGGCATCAGCGATCTCGCTTTCCTCCATTATGTAGCGCTTTGCCTGAGTCGAGAAAAGCTCATAGTACTTTCCGCGCTTTGCCATGAGCGTGCGATGATCGCCCTCTTCTGCAATCTCGCCGTTTTCGACCACGATTATCTTAGAGGCTATGGTCGCGCTCGACAGCCTGTGGGATACGAATATTGTCGTCTTGCCGCGTCTCAGCTTCTCAAACTGATTGAAGATCTCCTGCTCCGCCATCGGATCGAGGGATGCGGTCGGCTCGTCGAGGATCAGAAAATCCGAATCGGAGTAGAACGCACGTGCAATCGACAGCTTCTGCCACTGACCGATCGAAAGCTCCGTTCCGTCTTCGTCAAAATAGCGCATGAGAGGGGTTTCGTAACCGAGCGGAAGCGCTTTTATGAACTCGTCCGCGCTCGACTGAACGGCGGCGGATTTGATCTCATCGTCGTTCTTCTCCTTTGATATCTGTCCGAAGGCGATGTTGTCACGGACCGAAAAGGCGTACTTTCCGAAATCCTGAAAGATTATGCCGAACATGGCGTAAAGCTCGCTCACGTCATACTTGCGTATATCCTCTCCGTCGAGAAGAATTACGCCCTCCGTGGGATCGTAAAGTCTTGTCAGAAGCTTGATGAGCGTGGTTTTTCCCGCGCCGTTCAGCCCGACGAGCACGACTGTCTCACCCGCGTCGATCGACAGATTCATGTGCTTTATTACCATGCGTTCCGTGCCGGGATAGCGGAAGCTGACGTTCTTGAATTCAACGGTATGCCCGATGTGGCGTTTCACATGGAGCGGCTCGGCGACGGACGGCACGATGGTCGGCTTTTCGTTCATGAAAACGATCATGTTGTCGATGAACAGCGTTCCTTCGTAGATCGACGCCGTGGTCGAGATAAGCCCGCCGATTCCCGACGATATCGAGGACAACGCACCCGTGTAGAGCGAATAATCGCCGACCTTGAGCACGCCCTCATACACCTTGCGCGCGATAAAGAGAAACAGACCGCAGTTTATCGCCGACGATACCGCGGCGACTCCGGTGTTCCATGCACCCTCCGTGATTATCAGCTTTTTCATTCCGCCGAAATAACGGTTGAAGGTCTGACGGAAGCATTCAATGAAGGTGTCGGAGAGGTTGAATATGCGTATCTCCTTTGCAAGATCCTTGTTAACGAGAACCTCGTTGTAGTAGTTCATTTCGCGGCGGTTGCGGCTGCGCCTGCGCATATACAGGAAATTCTTCTTTCGGTATATGTAGTTTATGACGGCAGACGGAACGGCAAGCAGTATCATTATAAGCGGTGCAAAAGGACTTATGGCGACGAGGATTGCTATAAAGCTTGCCACCGATATAATTGAGCTGATTATCGAGAACAGGGCGGAGATCGTGGCTACCGGACGCGCACTCGCTTCGCGGTTGGCGTTTTCCATCTTTTCATAGAAATCCGGCATATCGAAGCTTTTCAGGTCGATTTCCTTTGCCTTTGATATGATCTTTATCTTGATCTCGTTCGTCACAAGCTGATTTGCGATCCGCATCAGCATTGAATACAGGGTATCTATAAGCGATGTGGCAAACAGGTACGCAAACTGCGCGATGAGAAGCACCGCGATGCTTTTGAAGGATTCCGTGTTACCGGTGATCACATCGGCGAGAGCGTTAAGGATGCCTGCCGAGATGAAGGCGCCGATGATCGGGATAAAACCGCAGATTATCGAATTCGCCGTCATTACGAAGAGTATCCACGGCTTTGCGTCCCATACGAGCCTGAACATATAGATCAGGCGGAAAAAGAATTTTCCGCAAAGTCGGGAAAGATAGCCCGGAACCTCGCGGAGGCTTTTCGGCTTCGGCTCTTTCAGCTTGTCCGTTGCCTTTGAAGGGTGCGGAGGAGGACCGAACATAAACTCACCGTCCTTTTTATTCATCTCGTCTGATGCAGCCTCATTATATTATAACTCTGCTTTTTGAATTGGGTGTTAACGCGGAAGGACAATTGTCGTTTTTTTTCACATCCGTCGTCGGATTTTGATAATCCCCCTTGATAAAATTCCGATGAAATGTTATTATATTATAAATGTCATGAATGCAGTTCGGCAGATTCGGAAAGGAGGCGCGCATGAACAAGGTAGAGGGAAATCTTGATTCGATAAAAAAAGCGACGGTTGAATATGCGCAGTCCTTTATAGGCGAGACGTTTTCACCGGGAGAATTCATCCCGGAAGAGGTCGTTTCCATGATGAAGCGGGTGACGGTCGAAAGCGGACGTGAATGTGCGGTCTGCCTCGACAGACGGAACACCGTGATCTCCGTGAACATCGGCGACGCGCGCGGCGTCGGCATCGGGGATACCCCAACGCGCGGAGGTAAAAGCGGACTTTGCGGAGTAAGAAATCTTCATACGCATCCGAACGGCGTTCCGCTGCCGTCGAAGATCGACCTCAACACACTTTCCGACGCGCGCCTCGATGCCATGGTCGTGGTCGGCATCGACCGCGAAAAACAGACGGTGAAGGGACTTTCCGCGTCCGTCCTCGGCCGCGCGTCCGACGGCTCTCTTGAATTCTACGAGACGGTCGGACCGTATCCGCCGTCGGAGAGAGGAAAATTCGACGCTCTGTTTGAGCACATACTTTATCTCGATAAAACCGCCGGACAGGCGGAGCTTATAGAAAATTCCGACGAGACCGAGAAGGCGATACTCGTCGGCGTCACGCTCGCGTCCGACAGCGGAGACGACGATCTCGCGGAGCTTGCGGAGCTCGCACGCGCGGCTGGTGCGAAGGTCGTAGGGACCTTTACGCAGCGCAGGGAATCGCCGGATTCGAAATTCTACATCGGAAGCGGACTTGTGGCGACGGTGTCCGAGGAGGTAAAGCGTTCCCGCGCCGACGTCGTGATCTTCGACGATGAGCTTTCTCCGTCGCAGATACGGAATCTCGAGGAAAAGTGCGGTGTGCGCATTATCGACCGGACCGCGCTTATACTCGACATATTCGCACGTCGCGCGACATCCCGCGAGGGAAGACTCCAGGTCGAGCTTGCACAGCAGAAATACCGCCTGCCGAGGCTTACCGGACTCGGAACGGTGCTTTCGCGTCTCGGCGGCGGCATCGGTACGCGCGGCCCCGGCGAAACGAAGCTTCAGACGGACAAGCGCCACATAATGCGCAAGATACATTATCTCGAAAACGAGCTTGAAGAGGTCGAACGCCGCCGCGCGCTGCTCCGCGGAGACAGAAAGCGTCGGGAAATTCCCACGGTATCCCTTGTGGGATACACGAACTCCGGCAAATCGACCATGCTGAACGCGCTCTGCGGTTCGGATGTCTATGTGCAGAATCAGCTTTTTGCGACTCTCGATCCTTCGGTACGCCGCATGGAGACCGACAGCGAGAGGGATATACTCCTCGTCGATACGGTAGGCTTTATAAAAAAGCTGCCGCATGAGCTTGTCGAAGCCTTCAAGTCAACGCTTGAGGAAGCGGTTTCGTCCGATCTTCTGATACACGTCGTTGATATGGGATGCGACGATTTCCGCGAGAGGATCGCAATTGTCGAAGGGATACTTGCGGACATCGGCGCGACGGAGGGCGAACGTTTTCTCGTCCTCAATAAGGCGGATCTTCTCCCGCCGGATTTTGCTCCCGGTGAGATATCCGGATACAGTCGCGTGTTCCTTACAAGCGCGACGGAGGGAACGGGACTTGAAATGCTGCGCGAGGGCATCATCTCCCATTTCGCAAAATCTCTCATAATGTTTGATTTCGTTCTGCCGTACAGCGACGGCGCGATGCTCGCGTTTCTGCACGAAAACGGGACGGTCACTTCGGAGGAATACCTGGCGGACGGGATTCGTCTTGCCGGTTCGATATCCGATAAATTTGCGCAAAAGCTCGAAAAATATCTGTAGAATGCGTCGCTGAGAAAGGGGGAGGCAAAGTGAACGAACCGTATATCACTCTGGCGGGAAGGTCGGATGCGGAGCTTACCGAGAAAAAAAGCCGCTTTCTGTCATTTGCCGCGCCTGTCGGCAGCGAAGCGGAGGCGATCGCGTTTATTTCGGAAATACGCAGCGCCTACCCCGACGCGCGCCACTGCGTTTATGCATACCGGATAACCTCCGCTCCCCCGTATACGGCAAGATACAGCGACGACGGCGAGCCGCAGGGGACCGGCGGACTTCCGGCTCTCGACGTGCTGAAAAAGCGCGGCATCGGGGACGCGGCGATCGCCGTGGTCCGTTATTTCGGAGGAATACTTCTCGGCGCGCCGGGGCTTGTACGCGCGTATTCTTCGTCGGCATCGCTTGCGGTGCGCGCGGCGGGACTTGTGCGGATGACGCCGCTTGCACCCGTCACGGTCAGCGTGTCGTATCCGCTGTGGGGCAGGCTTGAAGCATCGGCTCCGCGCTTCAGCGTATCGTCGGGGCAGCCGGAGTATGCCGAGCAGGTGAAGTGCACATTCTATGTGTATCCCGAAAATACGGAAAGCGCAATATCGGCAATTGCCGATATTTGTTCGGGCAAAGCTGAATGCTCACTCGGGGATATCCGGTATTTCGCCGTTCCCGTTGAAGAATCGGGTGATTGACAAATGCCTAAGACTTCAGAACAGAAAAGAAAGATACTCGAGCTTTGCAGGATATTCGAGGAGCGGACGGACGACGAGCACGGGATGACAGCCGCCGAGCTTATCGGCGCGCTTGACGAATGCGGCGTATCCGCCGAGAGAAAGAGTCTGTACGGGGATATAGACGCGCTTCGTGACTTCGGCATGGACATAGTCTCGGTCAGGGAGGCGCAGAGAACGGAGTACCGTCTTGTGTCCCGCACCTTCGAGCTTGCCGAGCTCAAGCTGCTTGTAGATGCCGTTCAGGCATCGAGGTTCATAACTCCGAAAAAGTCCGATATGCTCATATCAAAGCTTTCGTCTCTCGCAAGCAGATACGAGGCGCTGAGCCTGCGAAGGCAGGTCTATTCCTCCGGCAGAATAAAGACAATGAACGAGAGCATATACCTTTCGGTTGACAAGCTTCATTCCGCGATAAGGATGAACAAAAAGGTCTCGTTCTTTTATTACGAGCTGAATACCTCAAAGCAGAAGGTCTTCCGTCACGGCGGAAAGCTTTACAGGGTAAGCCCGTTTGCCCTTGCGTGGGAGGATGAAAACTATTACCTTGTCGCATATGATACGGAAGCCGGGAAGATAAAGCATTACCGCGTGGATAAGATGGAGAGGCTGTCTGTCACCGACGAGGCGAGAGACGGGTCGGCGCAGTTTGAACGCTTCGACATGGGCGTATATTCAAACAAGACTTTCGGAATGTACGGCGGACGCGAGGAGACCGTGACGCTCCGCTGTCTCGACCGCTTTGCGGGCGCGATAGTGGACCGGTTCGGACGGGACGTGCTGCTGCGCCCGTCCGCAGAGGGGTATTTCGATGTCACCGTCCGCGTTTTCGTCTCGGTTCATTTCTATGCATGGATATTCGGATTTACTCCCGACATAACGATAGTGTCTCCCGACAGCGTGAAGGAGGAATTCGTCCGGACGGTCTCCGAGACGCTGTCACTGTATAAATAAAAACGGACGCCGAGCGCGTCCCTTTACGGAAAGGAATCATAAAATGCCGATCAAAATACCGGATTTGCTCCCGGCGGCGAAAACGCTGACCGAGGAAAATATATTCGTTATAACGGAGAACCGTGCGGTCACGCAGGATATCCGTCCGCTGAAAATACTGATACTGAATCTCATGCCGACGAAGATTACGACGGAGACTCAGCTTGCGCGCCTTATCGGAAACACTCCGCTTCAGGTGGAGCCGGAGCTTCTCATGACCGCGACCCATAAGGCAAAGCATACGTCCGAGGATCATATGCTCGCATTCTACAAGACCTTCGACGATGTGAAGGGAAACCGCTACGACGGAATGATAATAACGGGAGCTCCGGTCGAAAATCTCGAATTCGAGGCTGTTGCGTATTGGGACGAGCTCTGCACGATAATGGAATGGACAAAGACCCATGTGACAAGCACCTTCCATATATGCTGGGGCGCGCAGGCGGGACTTTACTACCATTACGGCATACCGAAATATCCTCTTGCGAAAAAGATGTTCGGGATATATCGCCACCATCTCGATTATAAGCGCGCGATACTTTTCCGCGGCTTTGACGATGAATTCTGGGTTCCTCATTCGCGCCATACTGAGACGAGACGCGCCGATATAGAGGCATGCCCTCATCTGAAGATACTTGCCTCCTCCGACGAGGCTGGCGTTTACGCCGTCATCGCGGATCACGGCAAGCAGATTTTCATAACCGGACATTCGGAGTACGACCGCGACACGCTTAAGTCGGAATACCTGCGCGATAAGAATGCGGGACTTGACATAGACGTGCCCGTGAATTATTTCCCGAACGACGACGACACGCTCGAGCCCGTCGTGAAGTGGCGTTCCGGCGCTAACCTTCTTTATTCGAATTGGCTGAACTATTTTGTCTATCAGTCCACACCTTACGATATTGCAACCGTCGGAAGCGAACGCAGCCTCGAAAATAACGACTGAAAAAATCGGAGGAGCAGTGCTCCCCCGATTTTTTATCTTGTGAAATCCGCTACGGAACGCATGATCGAGCCGACCGTGTCGATCGCGTCCGACGCGCGGCGGCGGAATGTGCGCACGGTCGGCTTCTTCATCGACATTGCGACAGATACGCCGATTGTTCCGCCGATCACCATTCCCGTAAGCATGCTTTTGGTTACGTTCATCACTTTGTTTGACATTTTTCCACCTCGATAAAATTATTCCGATTGGGAAAAGCATTCCCCGGAGGTGCGCACGGAGCGCACTGCCGGAGGGACGGTTTTCAGAATTATTTTACCTCGGAGAAACGCGGCATATAAGTGGCAAATTACACCGTTTTTCGATATTTTAAAGCGGCGAGACCTCAAGCCCCGCATAACCGCGCGAGATTCTGCACCCTTCTCCCGGCTTAGGAAAAACTGTGCGGACAGACGGTGCCGCCGCCGAGATTATATCGCGCACCGCGCTTTCGGGAACGCTGTTCCCGCGGTAGAGATCGAAGTGCATCGGAATGAGAAGCCCCGTACCGCAGTCGAGCGCGAGCCGCGCCGCGTCGAAAGAGTCCATGTTTCCGACGATGCCGTCCTCACGGCGGTAAAATCCGTTTCCGTTTACGGGAAGAAGCATGACGTCCGAGCCGCGGACCGAGTCGCAAAGTCCGTCGTATACAAGAGAATCTCCCGAATGGTATATTTTTATTCCGCCGAAGTCGAACAGAAATCCGCATTCCTCGCTCTCGCCGTCTTTCATGTGTACTTCCTCGTGCGCTGCGGGCAGCGCGCTCACACGGAAAGAGCCGAAATCGCGGACTTTTTTGCAGCCGAGCGCGACGGAGTCACGACCGGCGTACGAGGAAATTTTCCCGGAGATCGCCTTTCCGGAGACAAAGCGCGCGTCCGATACGGCGGCTATGCCCGAGATCGTTTCCGGGTCCGCGTGATCGAGATGGTCGTGACTTATGAAAACGAAATCGAGAAACGAAAGCTCGTCCGGCATGACGGGCGGCGCGTAAAGCCTCATCCATTTTCCGTCGCCGGTTTCTATCGCGAGGTCAACGGAATACGAGAGGTACGGATCGACGGCGACCGATACCGTGCCGTCGGAAATGATGAATCCCGCCTGCCCTATGTATATTACCGCAAGCTCTCCTGCACGGAGCGAAGCCGTTTTTTCTTTTATGTTCATTTTCTTCCCCTTTCGGATGCTGAATGCTGTTTTTGATTATATCATTTTGCCCCGCGCGGGTCAATAGAGATAGACGCCGAAATAAGCCGTCGGACAAAATAAGACAAAATTAACAACTCATTCGGATATAATTTAGATATATTACCTATTGATATTAAACGCCGGAAATAGTAAAATATTCGTGTATTATTCGCATCGGATAATACGGATAAAACAGGGAGGGACAGTGACTTTATGAAGCTTCTTGAAGATAGAATAATCGCCGACGGAAAAATCGGTGAGGGAGATGTGCTCAAGGTCGATTCCTTCCTTAACCATCAGATTGACGTGACATTTCTCTGCGAACTCGGGAAGGAATTTTACCGCCTTTTTTCGGATTGCGGTGTAAACAAGATACTTACCATCGAAGCATCGGGGATAGGTATAGCTTGTATTACAGCGCAGTTTTTTGATGTTCCGGTAGTATTCGCAAAGAAAACCAAGACAAACAACATCTATTCCGATGTCTACACGTCGAAGGTGGAATCCTACACTCATTCCAAAACCTACGATATAGTGGTCTCAAAGGAGTTTCTGAATCCGGGAGACCGCGTGCTCATAATCGACGATTTCCTTGCAAAGGGAAGTGCGATCACGGCTCTTGCCGATCTTATCGACAATGCGGGAGCGCACACCGTAGGTGCGGGCATCGTTATCGAGAAGTCCTATCAGAGCGGGGCTAAGCTTGTGCGCGACCGCGGAATACGGCTCGAATCCCTGGCAAGGATCGAGAGCATGAGCGTTCGGGACGGAATAAAGTTCGTCCGCTGACTGTGGTTTTGTCGGGAAATCCGATAAAATAAATTTATGGAGGAATGAAATCAAATGATGAAGAAAATTCTGGCGGCTCTTCTTTGCGCGGCGCTCCTCTTTGCGCTTGCAGCCTGCTCCGGCGGATCCGACAACGGAAAAACCACCGACACGGGCTCGGACACAAAGGGCGGGGACAACAAGAAGAACATCAAGATCGGCGTTATTCTTATCGGTGATGAGAACGAAGGCTACACCTACGCGCACATCGAGGGAATCAAGAAAGCCATGAAGGAAAACAACATTTCGGAGGATCAGGTTGTTTGGAAGTATAACATCCCCGAGAACGAGCAGTGCAAAGAGACAGCGGAGGACCTTGCAGAGCAGGGCTGCACTGCTATCTTTTCCAACTCATACAATCATCAGACCTATATGCAGCAGGTTGCCGGTGAGCCCGGATATGAGGACATAACCTTCGTTTCCGCTACCGGTGATACTGCGGCAAACAGCGGACTGAAGAACTTCAAGAACTGCTTCACCAAGGTATATGAGTCCAGATACGTTTCCGGAATCGTTGCGGGCATGAAGCTTGCCGAGCTCGTCAAGGACGGAAAGATTGCGGACAGCAATAAGGATGCGGACGGCAATATCAAGATCGGGTACGTCGGCGCTTATCCTTACGCAGAGGTCGTTTCCGGATACACTGCATTCTACCTCGGAATCAAGTCCGTTATTGAGAATGTTGTTATGGAAGTACAGTACACTCAGTCGTGGTTTGATATCGCCGCTGAGGGTCAGGCTGCAAAGGCTCTCATGGCAGACGGCTGCATAATCATCGGTCAGCATGCAGACTCCACCGGCGCACCGGCAGAGGTTCAGGCTGCTTACGATGCGGGAACCGTTGCTTACTCCATCGGATACAATGTTGATATGCTCAGCGTTGCTCCGAAGGCCGCACTCACTTCCGCTACCAACATATGGGCTGCTTATTATACTTACGCTTTCGGTCAGCTTCTCAAGGGTGAGGACATCGACATCGATTGGGCAAAGGGTTACTCCGACGATGCCGTTGCGATCACCGCTCTCGGCGAGTCCTGCGCTGAAGGAACTCAGGAGAAGGTTGACGAGGTTATTACTGCTATTAAGGCGGGAACTCTCCATGTGTTCGATATCAACACCTTTACCGTGGACGGCAAGAAGGTTGAGAGTTGTATAGTTGACTTGGACGGCGACTTCAAGACCGACAGCGACGCAGACAAGGAAGCTATCTGGGACGGATATTTCCATGAGTCCGAGCTTCGCTCCGCTCCTTCGTTCACTCTCAGAATCGACGGAATCACCGAGCTCAACGCAGAAGGCTGATAATCAATAATGCTTTTTCGGGTGGGGCTGCTGCTGATGCGGCAGCCCCGTCCCCGATTATAGATAAAGTAAAGAAATTGACATTTGCAGACGCTGCGCTCTGTGAATATATCGGATGCGAGTGTTGCGTCCGTACTCATGTACCGTTCAGATGCGGTCTGTTTTTAATTTAGCGGTTATGATCGGTCGGGTGCGCCGTCAAAGCGGGCACCGATACACAATGAAAACTTTTCGGAAAACGGATAAATCCGACTGGAGGAAAATGCAGGTGCAGGAAAATAAAAATCCGGCGATACGGCTCGAAAATGTAACAAAGTCGTTCGGTTCGGTTATCGCAAACAATGAGGTGAATCTTGACATTCGCCGCGGTGAGATTCTTTCGCTACTCGGTGAAAACGGAAGCGGCAAGACAACGCTTATGAATATGCTTGCCGGACTGTATTTTCCGGATTCCGGACATGTTTATGTTGACGGAGAAGAAGTCTCCATACGTTCCCCGAAGGATTCCTACAACCTCGGAATCGGAATGATCCATCAGCATTTCAAGCTTGTCGATGTGTTCACCGCCGCCGAGAATATCGCGCTCGGAGTCCGGGAAAAGGGAAGATACAATCTGCGCGAGATAAAGAAGCGGATTGAAGAAATATGCAGAAAATACGGCTTTGAGATGAATCCCGATCAGAAGGTGTACAGCATGACGGTCTCACAGAAACAGACGCTGGAGATTATCAAGGTGCTGTACCGCGGTGCCGATATACTCATACTCGATGAGCCTACCGCCGTGCTTACCCCTCAGGAAACCGAAAAGCTGTTTAACATAATCAAAAATATGAGAGACGACGGAAAGTCGATCATCATAATAACGCATAAGCTCCATGAGGTGCTGTCGGTGTCCGACCGCGTTGCGATACTCCGCCGCGGTGAGTATATCGGCGATGTTCCGACCTCTGATGCGACCGAGCTTTCGCTTACGGAGATGATGGTCGGCGAAAAGGTCAGCCTCGATATAGAGCGTCCGGAGCCCGTGAATCCGGAGCCTCGCATAGTCGTTCGCGGTCTTTCGTGCACCGACAAGGACGGCATAAAGGTCCTCGACGATATTTCGTTTACCGCGAACAGCGGAGAAATACTCGGCATCGCGGGAATATCGGGATGCGGTCAGAAGGAGCTTCTTGAAGCGATCGCAGGGCTTAACCCCGTCGATCAGGGAAGCTCGATCGAATATTTTGCCGAGGGCGCGGCAAAAGAGATCCCGCTTATCGGAAAGAGTCCGAAGCAGATACGCGATCTCGGAATCTCGCTCTCGTTCGTTCCCGAGGATCGTCTCGGAATGGGACTTGTCGGCTCCATGGGAATGACGGGCAACATGATGCTGAAGAATTATTCGGAGGGGCATTCTCCCCTTGCGGATCGCCGTGAGCCGAAAAAGCTTGCGGAAAACGTCCGCGAAAAGCTTGAGGTCGTGACCCCCGATGTCGATACTCCCGTAAGGCAGCTTTCCGGCGGAAACGTGCAGAAGGTTCTCGTCGGACGCGAGATCGCAGCCGCTCCCACGGTGCTGATGACCGCATACGCCGTGCGCGGCCTTGACATAAACACATCTTATACGATATACAGACTTCTCAATGAGCAGAAGAAGAAGGGCGTTTGCGTGATTTACGTCGGCGAGGATCTCGACGTGCTTCTCGAGCTCTGCGACAGAATAATGGTGCTCTGCTCGGGCAAGCTCAACGGCATAGTTGACGCACGCACGACGACCAAGGAAGAGGTCGGACTTCTTATGACCAACCTCATGAAGGAGGAAAAGTGATATGACGAAGGAACACGCAAAGGTAAGAGAGCCGATCGTCCGTATGGCAAAGCGCACAAACATTTCGTTTGTCCGCGCATGGATTATACGCCTCTGCGCGATCGCGCTTTCTCTTGTGGTATGTTCCGCGCTTATTTATGCGCTGACCAAACTCAATCCGATCAAGGTGTTCGGCGCGATGGTCGAAGGCGCATTCGGAACGAAAAAGAGAATGTGGAGTATGTTTAAGGATACGGCGTTTCTTCTCATAGTAGGCGTCGCACTTGCTCCCGCATTCAAGATGAAATTCTGGAACATCGGCGCCGAGGGGCAGATCCTCGTCGGCGGAATCACGACAGCCGCTTTCATGATCTATTTTTCGGATACGTTTCCGGCATATGTTCTGTTCCCGCTCATGGTTATCGCAAGCTGCGTCGCGGGCGCGCTTTGGGGCATGATCCCCGCGATCTTCAAGTCGAAGTGGAACACAAACGAAACGCTTTTTACGCTTATGATGAACTACGTCGCGGTGCAGCTTACCTCGTACTGCGTCGCGCTTTGGGAAAATCCCTACGGCTCGAATTCCGTCGGAATCATCAATCCCAAGACAAGGATCGGTTGGTTTCCCGCACTGTTCGGTCAGACCTACGCGCTGAATATTATCATTGCGGCGGCTCTTACGATCGGTATGTTCGTGTACCTCAGATATACAAAGCACGGCTATGAAATTTCGGTTGTCGGCGAAAGCGAGAACACCGCGAAATATGCGGGAATAAACGTCCCCAAGGTCTTTATCCGCACGATGCTCATTTCTGGCGCGATATGCGGACTTGCCGGATTTGTCGCGGTCTCGGGCGCAAGCCACACGATTTCGACGAACACTGCGGGCGGCAACGGCTTTACCGCGATCATCGTCGCATGGCTTGCCAAGTTCAATCCGATCGGCATGGCGGTGATCTCCGCGCTTCTCGTATTTCTCGACAAAGGCGCGGTGCAGATTGCGTCGCAGTTCGGACTCAACGATTATGTATCCGAAATGATAACCGGAATAATCCTGTTCTTCATTTTGGGATGTGAGTTCTTCATCAACTATAAGCTTATATTCCGCTCGAAAAAGGAGGCTGAGTAATATGACGGTAAGCGCATTGATATCTCTGCTTCAATCCGCGATAATTTTCGGTACGGTCATCATGTTCGGATGCCTCGGCGAAATCCTTACCGAAAAATCGGGAAACCTGAACCTCGGCGTTCCCGGAATAATGTATATCGGCGGAATTGCAAGCCTTGTCTGCGTGTTCTTTTATGAGAATTCGGTTGAAGCTCCGTCGCCCGTGCTCTGCGTCCTCATCGCGTTCTTCAGCGGGTTTGCCGCAGCTGCTCTTGCCGGATTGCTTTTCAGCTTCCTTACGGTAACGCTGAGAGCAAATCAGAATGTTACGGGACTTACGCTCACGATCTTCGGCTCCGGTGTTGCAAACTTCTTCGGCGGATCGCTCAATAAGCTTGCGGGAGGCGTAGGTCAGATTTCCACATCGGTAACGAGCTCCGCATTCAGAACGCCGATGCCGGGGCTTTCTTCGGTCGGATTCGCGCACATCGGCGAGCTGTTCTCGTCATTCGGGTTCATGGTGTATTTTGCGATCATATGTGCGATCATCCTCAATTTCGTTATAAAGCGCACCCGCGTGGGACTTAACCTCCGCGCAGTCGGAGAGAATCCCTCTACCGCGGATGCCGCGGGAATAAACGTCACCGCATATAAGTACGCTGCGACCTGCCTCGGAGCGGGCATATGCGGACTCGGCGGAGTGTTCTATGTAATGGATTACATCAAGGGTACATGGGCAAACGACGGCTCCATCGAAAAGCTCGGCTGGCTCGCTGTTGCGCTCGTTATCTTCACCACATGGAAAGCGCTTAACGCGATCTGGGGCGCGTACCTCTTCGGAGTTTTGTTCTGGATGTACTTCTACATTTCGAATCTTACCCGCTCGTCTCAGGAATTGTTCAAGATGCTTCCTTACATCGTAACGATCGTTGTGCTTATTATCACGAGCCTTCGCAAGAGAAAGGAAAATCAGCCTCCGGAGGGGCTCGGAGTTCCGTATTTCCGCGAAGAAAGATAATTTCGGAAAAATTAAAAGCCGCCGCTGTTTTACAGCGGCGGCTTCTTTATGTTCTGCATTGAGCCGACGTAGATGTCGCTCGGGCATACCGATACCGGGAACTCGTGCTTTGCGCATGCTTTCCGTGATTATTCCGAAATCATATTTCCTCGAGAATGAATTCGGCTTCCACGTTGACCTTGCCGTCGGGACGTTTGGTTCTGAAATAGTACGAGCCGTCCGACTTTCCCGAGTATATCTTTATCCTCTCGCCGAGCGGAGCCTCGTTTACGAAATTGAGCGTCATCGATATAACGCGGCTGCCCGAGATCTCCGGGATATAGCCGCACAGGATATCCGGATAGTGCGTGTTGTTCATGTGGCGGTTCATATCGACGTCGGCATATTCGGTGAGCCTGTCGCCGACGAGCACCGGATTCACATGAGATGGGATGCGGAACCTTGTCGGCATATCGAGATCAAGCATTTCGTCGATTCCGTAGTCGAGCGAAAGCTCGTCCGCACGCACAAGACGCCGGTCCTTGATGCTTACGAGCGCCCATACGGAAACCGCCTCCGCGACGATCCGATCGTCCTTTATGATACGGTAGCAGCGGTTGTGGCTTACGCCGCGGCTCTCGCACGCCCACGACTGCGAGATAACGGTTTCGTGGGAACAAAGCGGCGCGTAGCTCGACATGGAAAAGCGGCTCAGGATATAGGAGTATCCCGCGTCGAAGAGGTCGTCGTAAGACGGCTTCATCGCCGCCATGTGGAGGTTCGCGGTGTCCTGCATATACCGCATGAGCGCGGACGCGGAGACTATGCGGTTTTCGTCGGTATCGTGTGAATTAATACGGTATTCTTCAGACCATTTCATATTTTCGATCTTGCCTTTCGGGACTTCGGCGGAATCGGCCTTGCGCCTTGCGCCGTGAATATCTTCCTTTAGGAAAAGTGCCGGAGATCCGGCACTTTTTCATGTATTTTATCAAAGGGTGTTTGCAGAACCGAGAACGTCGGTGATCTTGTGAACAACGAGCTTTCTGATCTCGTCACGCGCAACGGAGAGGTAGGTGCGGGGGTCGAATACCTCGGGCTGATCGTGCATTACGCGGCGAATTCCGGCAGTCATTGCAAGACGGATGTCGGAGTCGATGTTGATCTTGCATACCGCAAGCTTTGCAGCCTGACGGAGCTCCTCCTCCGGAATACCGATCGCGTCCGGAAGCTTTCCGCCAATCGAGTTGATCTCGCGGACGTATTCCTGCGGAACGGAGGATGCACCGTGAAGAACGATTGGGAATCCGGGCAGCCGCTTTGCAACCTCTTCGAGAATGTCAAAGCGGAGCGGCGGGGGAACGAGTACGCCGTCTGCGTTTCTCGTGCACTGCTCGGGCTTGAACTTGTATGCGCCGTGGCTTGTGCCTATAGCGATTGCGAGAGAATCGACGCCGGTCTTTGTTACAAACTCTTCAACCTCTTCGGGACGGGTGTAGGAGGAATCCTCGGCGGAAACCTTTACGTCGTCCTCAACGCCGGCAAGACGTCCGAGCTCGCCTTCGACCACAACACCGTGAGCGTGAGCGTATTCAACGACCTTCTTGGTAACTGCGATGTTGTCCTCGAAGGTATGGTGCGAGCCGTCGATCATTACGGAGGTGAAACCGCCGTCGATGCACGCCTTGCAGATTTCGAAGTCTGCACCGTGGTCGAGATGAAGTGCAAGATCGACACCGGAGTCGGCGATAGCCGCCTTTGCCAGAGCCATCAGGTATTCATGCTTTGCATACTTGCGGGCACCTGCGGAAACCTGAAGGATAACGGGGGACTTTGCCTCTGCGGCAGCCTCGGTTATAGCCTGAACGATTTCCATGTTGTTGATGTTGAACGCGCCGATGGCATAACCGCCGGCATATGCTTTTTTGAACATTTCGGTAGTGGTAACAAGAGCCATTTTGCAATCTCCTTGTATTTTATTTCAGTATATAATATTGTAACCTCAAATTATTAAAAAATCAACCTGCTTTGAGAAAAAATGAAACTTTTTTCGAAAAAACGGGAGTTTTTTCGGGTGATGCGGGCATAAAACAACGCCCGCCGTCCCCGGCATCATAAATATCGTTCGCCGCTGATAAAAATGACAAATTTTCGTTGAATTTGCTCCCGAAATGTGGTATTATTATTGCAGTACAAACGATGCGGCGCCGATGTGCCGCGATGATGAAAATTATTCAGCCGCGTGTGCGGCGAAGGAGGATATTATGGCAAAAAGAATTATCGGCGACTATCCGGTTATCGGTATCCGTCCGACGATCGACGGACGCCGCGGTGCGCTCAAGGTCCGTGAGTCTCTCGAGGAGCAGACGATGAACATGGCGCGCGCCGCAAAGAAGCTTTTCGAGGAGAATCTGCGCTACACCGACGGCGAGCCCGTAAAGGTTGTGATCGCGGAGACCACGATCGGACGTGTCGGCGAGACCGCAAGGGTTGACGCACAGTTCAAGCGCGAGGGCGTTTCGATAACACTTACCGTTACGCCTTGCTGGTGCTACGGCGCAGAGACTATGGACATGGATCCCAACACCATAAAGGGCGTATGGGGCTTTAACGGAACGGAGCGCCCCGGCGCGGTTTACTTGGCGTCCGTGCTTGCAACGCACGCGCAGAAGGGACTTCCCGCGTTCGGAATCTACGGACACGACGTTCAGGACGCGGATGCAACGGATATCCCCGACGATGTCCGCGAAAAGCTTCTCCGCTTCGGACGTGCTGCGGTCGCCGTCGCCACGATGCGCGGCAGATCGTATCTGCAGATCGGCTCGATCTGCATGGGTATCGGCGGCTCGATCATCGATCCCGGATTTATTGAGGATTACCTCGGAATGCGCGTTGAATCCGTCGACGAGGTGGAAATCATCCGCCGCATGACGGAGGGCATCTATGATGAGGCGGAGTATCAGAAGGCTCTTGCATGGACGAAGGAAAAGTGCCGCGAGGGATTCGACAAGAATCCCGAATTCCTCCAGAAATCCCGCGAGGAGAAAGACCGCGATTGGGAGTTCGTCGTAAAGATGATGGTCATCATCAAGGATCTCATGAACGGAAACGACAAGCTTCCCGAGGGCTGCGAGGAGGAGGCTGTCGGACATAACGCACTTGCTGCGGGCTTCCAGGGACAGCGTCAGTGGACGGACTTCTATCCGAACGCCGATTTCGCCGAGGCTCTCCTCAACACGTCATTTGATTGGAACGGCGCACGCGAACCGTACATTCTCGCAACGGAGAACGATACGCTCAACGGTCTCGGAATGATGTTCATGAAGCTGCTCACCAACCGTGCGCAGATATTCGCCGACGTCCGCACATATTGGAGCCCCGAGGCGATCAAAAAGGCAACCGGCTACACTCCCGAGGGAGTTGCCGAGAACGGTATAATCCACCTTATAAACTCCGGTGCCGCTTGCCTTGACGCGACCGGCATCGCAACCGATGAGAACGGACAGGGCACGATGAAGGAATGGTGGGATGTCACCGACGAGGACATCGATTCGATCCTTGCGGCGACGACGTGGAACCCCGCCGACAACGGATATTTCCGCGGAGGCGGATTCTCTTCGAGATTTCTCACCGTTGCGCAGATGCCCGTTACCATGATCCGTTTGAATCTCGTGAAGAACCTCGGACCGATGCTTCAGATCGCCGAGGGATGGACGGTGAACCTCCCCGACGAGGTTTCCGATATCCTGTGGAAGCGCACGGACTATACATGGCCCTGCACATGGTTTGCTCCGCGTCTTACCGGAAAGGGCGCGTTTACAAGCACCTACGATGTCATGAACAATTGGGGCGCAAATCACGGCGCGATCAGCTACGGTCATATCGGCGCGGACCTCATCACAATGTGCTCGATGCTCCGTATTCCCGTTGCGATGCACAACGTACCCGAGGATCAGATCTTCCGTCCCGCATGCTGGAACGCATTCGGAATGGATAAGGAAGGTCAGGACTTCCGTGCATGCGCGGCATACGGCGCACTCTATAAGAAATAATCGAAATATAAAAAGGCTTCGGCAAACATCGTTTGCCGAAGCCTTTTTGTCCGCGCTCTTTAACCCGGGGCGGAATTATTTTATATCAAGCTTTTTCACGCGCTTTTTGATGCGCTTGAGATCGCCGAGCATCTTGAAGGTGTCACGCACCACGTTTATCTTTGAATCGCGGTGATTTATTATCTTGACCGGGATCTCGCCGATGTTGAGCTTCATTTTTTCGGCGATCATTATCGCTTCGATGTCGAATGCGAATCCGTCTGTCCTGCAGTATGAGAATATCTTTCTCGCTATATCTCCGCGGAAGGTCTTGAATCCGCACTGCGAATCAGACATGTGGAATCCTGCGCAGAGATTCAGCACCTTGATATATGTCTTTGACGCAAGCTTTCTTATCGGCGTGTAGCCCTCATAGCCGTCATCGGTGAGATTGCGCGAGCCGATTATAATATCGTAATCGCTTTCCTTCATTTTACGTATGACCTCGGGGACTACATCCGTTCCGTAAGCGAGGTCGCAGTCAAGGTACATTACGATATCCCCTTCGGAGGCGGCGATCGCCTCTCTTACGGCGGAGCCCTTGCCTCTGTTGTCGGGATAACCAACGACGCGGAGACCGTGGTATTCCCCCGTCAGCTCGCGGACGCGCTCTCCGCAGTTGTCGGTACTGCCGTCATCGCAGAAAATAATCTCAAAATCGTCTCCGGTCATCGCCTGATTTGCACTCATGACATCATGAAGCGTTTTGGCACAGTCGGCGGCGATCTTTTCCTCGTTATACATCGGTACACAGACAGATATCTTCATTGTTTAAACCTTTCATTGAAATGTATTGGGATTTTTTATCAGTATATTGCACATAACGGATACGGTCATGCGGCTTTTGCCGTGTGAGGCTACGCGCTCAGCCGCATCGGGGCGCGAACGGTAACGAAACGGGGTCATTTCGAACAGCGACACAAGCTCTGCCGCGTCAAGCTCAACGGTGTACTTTATATTTTCGCGGAACCCGAGTGTGAAGCTCTCGTGCGCGGGCACGGCGGTCTCCTTCGTTATTACGTCGTCGTATATTATCTGCCGCAGCTCTGCCAGATGATCCGCCGCCGCCGAGCAGATCAGGAGACATCCTCCCGGACGGAGAACGCGCAGAGCTTCCTTGTACGGAATCGGCGCAAACAGAACCGAAAACGCATCGGCGCACGATGATGCGATCGGAAGATCAAAGATGTTTCCCGCGATGAAGGAAATGCTTTTGTCATCTCGGGACGATCTCGCCGCAGCATCGGCTGCTTTCTTTGACGCATCAACACCGAGCGTGAGCGCGCTTCCCGATACCTTCGAAAGAATACGGGTGTGATGACCTTCTCCGCACGCGGCGTCTATGAGAAATTCCGGATTTTTGTCGAGAAAGCACTTCACAGCCTCGGCACTCTCAGTCACATACCTGTCATAGTATCCGCGCGAGAGAAAATCCCGCCGTGCGGCGACCATGCCGGAATCGTCCCCGGTTCGTGCGTTGGAACGTCTTCCGGGCGGCAGAAGATTGACGTATCCGCTCCGCGCGATATCGTATGAGTGACCTGCGGGGCATACAAGCGAGCTTTCTTTTTTGCAAAGAAGCTCGCGGCACAGCGGACATACAAGGCGCATCATCAGCTTATGACCTGAACAAGCTTTGCCTGGAGGCAGTAGCGTCCGATCTGCGTCGTACTGTTCGTGCAGGTCGAAAGCGTTATCATTCTGTCTGTCGAGAGAAATTCCATATTCTTCTGGAATTTCGAGTTGCGCTGCATTTCCTCGGCGAAAGCTATGAAGTCCGCCGTGCTTGCAAACTCCGTGCGGAAGTAGTTGTAGTCCGCGCGGGTCTCAAACACGGAGAAGGGCTCATAAACATACACTCCGTCCATGGTGTAGATGTATATCAGAGTGTTTCTGAAAACGTCCTCGTTGAGAAACGCGACGACATCGTGGAACATTGAGCCGTCGGTCATGTTGTGACCGTAGAGCACTGTGTTGAAATTGCGGTATATTGTCTTGTTGTTTCTCCAATCGGCGAAGATCGAACCGACTACGCGGTAGGAGCCGTCGTAAATGTGGTCGAGGTAGAACTCGTTGTCCGAGGTCTGCATTATCGGGTAGTTGATATTCGTTCCCGGAACGGTGATCCAGCCGTAGGTGTCGGGATTCTGCTCCGAAAGAGCGGTAAGACTCGCACGCATTTCCGCGAGCTTTTCGTCATAATCTCCGGATACGACATTTGCGCCGAGAGCGAGACGATCGGATAAGCAAAGCACCTTCGATGCCGATGAGATCTTCACCAGGCGCTTGACCGCACCGTCGTCCTTCTGTTCGCCTCCCGAAAAGGAGATCCCGCCGAAATATTCTTTTGCAAGGTTGTCGTAAAACTCCTGCCCCTGCTTTTTCTGTATGAGATTAAATACAAGATAGACTGCGCAGGTGACAAAAACGGCGAGGCTGATAACCAGCGTCACGGTGCGCACGGGCGAGATCTTCTTTTTCTTGCCGTTCTTCGGAGACTTTGCTCCCGAGATATCCTTTTCCCTCAGCTTGTCGAGCGAGTCGAGAAAAGGATCGTCCTCATGATTTCCGCCGGGATTTTCGGTGAACTCAAGTTCTGTCGACTCATCGTATTCGGCGTAATTTTTTTTGGAAGTCGGAATTTTTCTTGATCCCATATTCAAACCAAGCCTTTCTTCGGCCTTTAAATTTTGCGCAGAACGGACGGATTTATTCCGTGCTGCGAAAAATGTGTGAATTCATATCTGTATAATATAGATTATAATGTAATAAAGATAATAATACAAGAGAGAATCTTAAAAGTTTCCGTTTTGTAATGCTATTTTTACAATTTCGGCGATGCCTGGAGGAAATGCAGATGGATTTTTCCGCTTGAGGAAAGCGCAGTCACAAAAACTATACGGATTTTTATAAAATCGCTCTTGAACTTTCGGGCATAAAAAGGTATAATAAAAATAATAATTCTACGACCGCCGCGAAAACGAAAACGGCGGATATTTTGCGTTACGGCGAATCGTGCCGAAGGAGTTTGCATGGCTGATATTTTCGATCTTTTCAAAAAAATATCTTCCGGCGGTGAAAAGAGCACTGTGGGAATATCTTATATAGTCGCGGGTCTCGGAAATCCCGGCGAGAAATATTCGAGGACGAGGCATAATGCCGGATTTCTTGCGATCGACTACATCGCACAGAAGCGCGAGCTCGGAAAATTCCGTCTGCGCTTCAAGGCAATGTGCGCCGAGGGAAAGATAGGCGCAAAGGGCGTGCTTTTCATGAAGCCGGAAACATACATGAACAATTCCGGCGAGGCGATCGCGGAGGCGGCGTCGTTTTACAAGATTCAACCCGAAAACATCGCCGTGATCGTGGACGATATATATCTTGCTCCGGGAACGCTCCGCATACGCGAAAACGGCAGCGCCGGGGGACACCGCGGACTTGAAAGCATAATTTCACATATCTCTTCGGAGAATTTCCCGCGCTTCAGAATCGGCGTGGGCGAAAAGCCCTCCAAGGATTACGATCTTGCGGCATGGGTTCTCGGAGTTTTTCCGAAGGAGGATCAGGAGGCGCTGATGAAGTGCTTTGAAAAGGTCAACGACGCGCTTCCGCTTGTGTTAGACAAACGCATAAGTGATGCGATGTCGAAATATAACGGCAAAGCGTGATCCCGCGCGATCTCCCGATATTACGGGATTCCGGGCGAACGGACGAGTTTTAGTCAAATGACTTAAATGTGTCGCGACCACGCGGGATGCGGAACCGATCCGACGGAGTGCGTCCGGTACGTAATCTCCGGTGACGGCCGGGTAATCCGAGGCAAAAGATGAAAGGCACGGTTTTCGATATACATGAACAATAAATTTCTCGTAAATGCGTTTCTGCGTTCTCCGGATGCCGAATTCGTGCGGCAGAGCATGAACAAAAGCGCACCTCCCGGCAGGCGGCGTCCGATAAGAGTGTCGGGACTCTGCGAGGGAGTGCTGCCGCTGTTCTGCGCGGCTATTTCCGACAGTCCGAGACGAACGCTTATTCTGTGTCCCGACGATGCCGAAGCACGGAAAACAGCCTCCTTCATATCGTCGCTCGATCGGGAATGCGCGTTCTATCCTGCGAGGGATTACAACTTCAACAACATACTTGCCTCCCATGAATTCGAGCATGAGAGGCTTGCGGTGCTTTATCGGATGATGAAAAACGACAGCTTCACCGTCGTTTCAACGCCCGCTGCCGCATTTCAGCTTACGATGCCTCCGGAGAAGCTTGCGGTGCGGACGATCCGCCTCGACCGCAATTCACCGATAGATACCGATGAGCTTGCGATAAGGCTGAACGGCGCGGGATACCGCAGATGCGACATGGTGGAGAGCTGCGGGCAGTTTGCGCTGCGCGGCGGGATCGTCGATATTTACGCGCCGTCCATGCATCCGGTGAGGATCGAGCTTTTCGGCGATGAGGTTGACCGCATGGGATACTTTTCACTTGAAAGCCAGAGATTTACGGGAGAGGAGACGGACTCGATCGAAATACCGCCGACGCTTGAGGTGATCCTCGGCGACGAGGAACGGCGGATCCTGCGTGAGAGCGTGACGAGACAGATATCTCGCGTAAAGGGAAGCGCGGCGGAGCAGACGCTTCGCGCCGAGCTTGACGCGCTTGAAAATTCGCAGGACGTGAACTTTGCGGACAAATATCTTCCGCTCATATTCAGCGAGGGCTGCTGCCTCACCGATTACGCCGACGAGATAATCGTCGTGTCGGACGGAGCATGCCGCGAGCGCGCAGACGCGGCATTTACGCTTTGCGACTGCAGCATTTCCGACATGAAGGAGAGCGGCGAGCTTGCGAAAACGTCAGGTGCTTACATGAAGGATATGTCAGAAATAGACCGCCTTTCAGTAAACGTACCGACGATCATCACGGACACCTTCCTGCGGAGCGCGGACGGTATAAGCGCGGATTTTCCGAGCCGCCACATTCCCGCATACGAGGGAAATACGCAGAGACTGCTCGAGGATATCGCGTCGTATGAATCGAGGCATACTCTTGCCTGCGTGCTCTGCTCGACCGCGGCGGAGGAGGAGCAGACGGCGCGCCTTCTCGTGAATGAGGGGTACAGCGTTGTCCGCGCCGGCGACGGGGACGGTGAGGAGATATTCGACGAATATCTCTCCAAGAAGGGAAAGACTCTGCCGATCGTCACCCTGACGGGCGAATATTTCGCCGGATTCGAGCTTGACTCGCCGCGCTTTGCTTTTCTTGATCTTTCGTCGTCGTCACAGCGCCGCGGCATTCTTTCGAGAATGAGAAAGAGGAGAGCCGGGAAGGTCAAAAAAAGCTCCACCGAGGCGATCATGTCGTATGCCGATCTCAATCCCGGAGATTATGTGGTGCATGAGGCATACGGTATCGGTCAGTATGCCGGAATCGAAAATCTGAGCGTCGGCGGAGTGTCGAGAGACTACATCCTCATCAATTACGCCGGGAGCGATAAGCTTTATCTTCCCGTGGATCAGCTTTCGCTTGTGTCAAAGTATATCGGCGCTTCGTCTGACAGCGCGGGAGTCAAGCTTTCCAAAATGGGCGGCGCGGATTGGAACCGCGCAAAGACGAAGGCAAAGGCGGCAAGCCGCGAAATGGCAAAAGAGCTGATCGAGCTTTATGCGCGCCGCCGCCGCACGAAGGGAATCGCGTTTTCTCCGGATTCGGAAATGTCTGCCGAATTTGCCGCTTCGTTCGAATATGAAGAGACGGACGGGCAGCTCCGCGCGGTTGAGGATATCAAAGCCGACATGGAGCGGGAGTACCCTATGGATCGTCTGCTCTGCGGAGATGTGGGCTACGGAAAAACCGAGGTCGCGCTCAGAGCGGCTTTCAAAGCGGCGGAGAACGGATATCAGACCGCGATCCTCGTGCCTACGACGATTCTTGCGCTTCAGCATTATCAGACGCTGCTGTCGCGTATGAGATCGTTTCCCGTGTCCGTCGATATGGTGTCGCGTTTCCGCACGAAAAAGCAGCAGGAGGCGTCGCTGCGTAAGCTCAAGCGCGGCGAGACAGATATAATCGTCGGTACGCACAGACTGATATCCTCCGACGTTGAATTTGCGAAGCTCGGACTTGTCATAATCGATGAGGAGCAGCGCTTCGGCGTTGCGCAGAAGGAAAAGCTGAAGAAGATCTCAGCCAACGTCGACGTGCTGACGCTGACGGCTACGCCGATCCCGCGGACGCTGAACATGGCGATGGGCGGTATAGTCGATATGAGCGTGCTTGAGGAGGCGCCGGGAATGCGTTCTCCCGTCCAGACGTACGTTATGGAATACGACGATGCCGTGATCGCCGAGGCGCTCCGCAAGGAGCTTCGGCGCGGGGGACAGACGTTCTATCTGTACAACAGCGTCGAGGGCGTGTACAAGATCGCATCGAAGGTCGAGAGCATGGTGCCCGATGCGCGCATTGCCGTGGCTCACGGAAGAATGGAGAGGGAAGAGCTCGAGGAAATATGGGCAGAGCTTGTCCGCGGAGAGATCGATGTGCTCGTGTCCACGACGATCATCGAAACGGGAGTGGACGTTCCGAATGCGAATACGCTCATAATCGAGAACGCGGATCGGTACGGGCTTTCTCAGCTTCATCAGATACGCGGACGTGTCGGACGGAGCACGCGGCGCGCATATGCGTATTTCACCTACCGTCAGGACAAGACGCTTTCGGAGATCGCAGAAAAACGGCTTTCGGCAATACGCGAGTACGCGGCGTTCGGTGCGGGATTCCGTATCGCGCTCCGCGATCTTGAGATACGCGGCGCGGGAAATCTGCTCGGCGCGGAGCAGCACGGGCACCTTGACGCGGTCGGATACGATATGTATATAAAGCTTCTTTCCGAAGCGGTTCTGGAGGAAAAGGGCGAGACGGTCGCCGCGCCGCGCGAATGTACGGTGGACGTAAAGCTCGACGCATTCCTTTCCAAGAGCTATATCACATCGTCGGCGCAGCGCATGGAAATGTACAAGAAGATTGCGAAGATATCGACGGAGGAAGATTACGAGGATCTGATCGACGAGCTTTGCGACCGATTCGGCGAGCCGCCGAGAAGCGCGGTAAATCTGTGCAGGATCGCAAGACTCCGAGGCGCGGGAATCTCGGCGGGAATGACGAAGATAACCCAGATCGACGGTACGGTCAGATTCGTGCCCGAAAGCTTTGATCCCGCGCTGTGGCAGAGGCTTGCCGCGGAATACGGCAAGGGAATGCTCCGCGTGGGACTGAATCCCGAGCCGAGCGCGACCGTTAAGCTTCCGCCGAAGGTCGGAGTCGTCGATTTCTGCGTCGATTTGTTAAAGAAATATATACAAATTCGCGGTGATTCGGGAAATGAGCGATGATAAAATATATTCGGGCGGTGCCGTGCGGCAGCCCCAAAACGAAAAATTCGGAGTTTATATGAAAAAGATCGTTTCACTGATTGCGGCGCTTGCGCTTCTTCTTGTGACCTCGTGTTCGTCGGGCGGCGGAAAGACCGTTATGTCTCTCGGAAATGCGAAGATCGATGAGGCGACCTATGCGTATTGGATGTCGACATATAAGGCAAGGTACCTTCAGACCTATACGGATATAAAGGATACCGCATCGTATTGGAACGAGAAGATCTCGGATTCATCCGAAAAGACGAACGAGGAGCTTGTAAACGGACTTATCCGCGACAATATCCGCTCGAATCTCGTTGCAATGTCGCTGTATGCCGAAAACGGACTCACGATGTCGGACAGCATGAAGGACAAGATTGACTCATATATAGATTCGCTTGTCGAGGAGCTTGCGGACGGAAGCCGCAAGACGATGAATGCGAACCTTGCCGAATTCGGGATAAATCTGAATATTCTGAGGACTGTGTTTATAAACGAGCAGAAGTCGTCCGATCTTTTCGATTACTACTACGGGGATAACGGGAAAACTCCCGTTACGGATTCGGAGCGCGAAGCGTATTATGAGGAGAATTACGTCAGGTTCTATCAGATCAACGTAAACGATGCTTATGCCTATGCCGAGGACTCCGACGGAACATATCAGAAAAACGAGGACGGCTCCTACAAGAAGCGTTCCCTCACGGATAAAGAGAAAGCCGAAAAGGCGGAGAAGATCGCACAGATCGAGAAGAAGCTCTCGGACGGAGCGGATTTTTCGGAGCTTTACGAAGATTATTCGGAAAATACTGACTATCCGGGCGGATACTATTTTTCGCTGACCTCGGCGGGAGATTACATCGCGGATATCGTTACGAAAGCGTTCTCCCTCGAAGAGGGTGAATGGATGAAGTACACCTCCGACACCTACGGTACTTTCTTCATCAAGCGCGCGGCACTTGATGACGGGGCGTATTCCGCAGAAGCGAATGCGGATTTCTTTGACGATTTCGACGCCTCCGTCGCGGACGACCTTTACAATAAGATGATCACATCCCATTTCGGCGAGATAAGCGTCGATGAAGATCTTCTGAACGCGGTGAGCGTAAAGGACTGCAAGGCAAATTACTATTACGACTGATGACAAAACCGCATAAATAAAGGCAGCACCGCTTTCGGCGGCGCTGCCTTTTCATATTTGAGCAGAACTTCAAAGAAGAATCTCCCTGCCGAGCGAGAGAGAATAGATGTATGTCTCGTCGATCTTTCTTCCGAAAATCTCGCCGCAGATGTCGCGGTAGTAGGTGAGCTGGTTTGAATGGCGTTCGGTGAGAATGCGCTCGCACTCTGCCGGATCACGAAGCTGCTCCCGCGTGAATCGGTCGGTCTTGTAATCGACGAGCACGAGCGTTTTGTCCGCCTCTTCGAATACGGCATCGACGACACCCTGGACGATAAGCTCGGTCCCGCTTTCTTCAAGCAATTTCTTAAGCTCGGGATCGGCGGTGAAATCCTTCGCCGCCCTTGCCGAGTTAAAGCGGAATTCGCGCTCCATGCGCACGGCGCGCCTCATCCGACCGAAGAACGCGCTTTCACGAAATCGCTCGAGCGCACGGATATCGACGATTTCCGCCATTTTGCGGCTGATAAATCCGTCATCCGTGAGGCGGCAAAGCTCATCTTCGGCGCCGCTTCGCGCGAAGCGTTCAAAATCGCAGAACTGCATGAACACATGCGTCGCGCTTCCGATGTCGCTTCCGCGAACGCCGGATTTTCCGGAGATAAATCCCGGGGCGGGGGCTTCGTCGTCGAATACAACGGCGCTTTCCCCGACGGAGTCCGCTTCCGCCGCCGCATCTTCATCAAGTATTTCCGGATAAAGGCGCGATACGGTCAGCTTGGCGGGTACTGCGCAGAGAAAAGCTTTCGGATATCGGAATGCAAAGCGCCGCCCGAGCACTTCCCGAAGATCATCTGCCGAATTTTCTTCTTCCGCCGCCTCGTTCATCCCTTTGATCGGCTCATCAGACACGGCGTTTTCCTCCGCCGATTCGGCAAATACAAGCTTTACGCCGCATCCGTCGCCGTCGGAGAGAAGTGCCGGAAGAATCCACGAAAGGTAGCTTGACGCGCCGAGCACGGTATATTCACCGTCGAAACGAAGCGCGGCGCGTACACCGTTTACATATTCGGAAGGGTCCTTGACGGCTGCGGTGACAATCAGCCGCTCACGCGCACGGGTCATTGCCACATAGAGAATGCGCATTTCCTCTTCGAGCGCCTTTCTGCTTATGTCGGCGGCTGCCGCACGGCGCAGAACGTTGTCGCATCGCACAAGACCGCTGCGGTCGGGGAGGCGCGAGGCAATGCCGATCACGGGATCGAACATGAGACTTTCCGAGGCATCCTTCGCTTTCAGCTCCGAACTGCAGCGGCAGAGAAAGCAGATCGGAAATTCAAGCCCCTTCGAGGCGTGGATGCTCATTATGCTGACGGCATCCTCTCCTTCATCCTGCGCGGCAGATATCGGCGAAGGGTCGGATATCAGGCGGTCGGTGTAGCGGAGAAACTGAAAAAGCGAGCAGAATCCGCTTTGTCCGGCGCGCACGGCAAGGGAGTGTAATTCGCGGAGACTGCGGCGCACCGCGCGGATGCTTCTTTTTTTGTCGGACAGCCGAACCTCGAGATCGAGCGTTTTTATGACGCTGCGGACAAACGCCCCCGCGGGGAGAAACGATGCGCGATCCCGCATCGCATCAAGCTCGGATATGAAGGAGGCGCACTTTTCGGCGAGCGCGTCACCGTTTTCCGCATACGCGCACACGGCGGAGTAAAGCGGGCAGTCCGGAAAGGCAAGACGTATCTTTACCGTTTCGTCGAGCGTAAATCCGAACACGCAAGACTTCATCGCGCCGGCAAGATATATATCGCGCACGGGATTCGACACCGCGTTGAGGATGCACAGAAGCGTCATCACCTCGGGCTTTGAGAAAATGTCGCTTTTCACGCTTTTGCACGTCCGTATGCCGAGCGCTTCAAGCGCGGATGAGTATTCGTCTATTCCCGCGTTCGTGCGAAGAAGTATTGCGATATCTCCGGGGCGGACGGGCGCGCCGTCCGGCTTGGTTCCGCTTTCGAGAAGCTCTTTTATCCGCCGCGCGGTATACTCGGCTTCGCTGAACGCCGTATCTCCGCCGCCTTCTGCGTCATCTTCCGAGCGCTTTGCCTTGTCGATAAGCACAAGCTCGCACGGTTCGTCCGCGTCGGGCATATTTCTCGAACGGCGAAGCTCGTCCTCTTCGGTGTATGGAATTTTTCCGAACGGGAAGATCCTTCCCGATACTGCGTTCGCAAATCGGATCACGTTTTCGGATGAGCGGAAGTTGTCACTCATGAATATGTAGCTTCCGCCGTCGCCGTGTGAAAAGGCTTCGCGGTAGTTTGCGAATATCTCGGGCTCGGCGCTCCTGAAGGAGTAGATGCTCTGCTTTATATCTCCGACCATGAATCTTTCGGCACCTGTCGAAATAGCACGGAAGATCGCATCCTGTATGCGGCTCGTGTCCTGATATTCGTCGATGAAAATGCATTTGTACTTTTCCGCGACGCTTTGCGCTTCGGGCGTGGGATTTCCGTCACTGCCGATGAATAGCTCGGCGGTCTTGATTTCGATATCGTTGAAATCGAGAATTCCGCGCTCGCGTTTCTTCTCCGTGAAGCGCGCCGAAAAGCTTCCGAGAACTGCGGCAAGCGCACGTTCGAGCGATGCGGTGCGCCGTGCGTCGCGCAGGATGTCCGCTTCGTCGGAGGAGAAAAACTTGTCGCGCAGTGCGGAAAATTCCTTCTTGAAAAGATCGCGGTACGCCTTGAATTCGAGGGAAAAGTCGGTCTGATCCTGCGCTTTCACCGACGGCAGGCGAGGAAAAACGTGACCGCACATTGCACTGCGCAGGATTTCGTAGTCTCCGCCGTTCGCAAGACTTTGCAGACGTTCGGCGAGCGAATACAGATCTTCGCATTCCGGGAGATATTTCGCCGATACCGCTTCGGTTTCGGCGAGATTGCCGCGGTAGAAATTGAATACATCCGAGTAGAATGAAGCGAAACGGTGCAGGTACTCGCGGATTCCCTCGGTGGCAAACGAGCTCCAGAACGTGCCCGGTCGGATCGCCTCAAGATTTTCTGCATATGCCGAAAGCTCCTTTGCGCCAACCCCCTTTGCGCTGAGAGTTCTCGCAAGCGAAAGGAGTATCTCGTCAAGCGAGCTTTCATCTCGCGCCGTGAGAAGAGTGTCGGCGAGAAAAACGAAGTCCTCGCCGCCGTCCGTGACCGAATCGAAATATTCGGAGACAGTCTCGCTCATCGCCTGACGGCGCAGTATCTCGCTTTCCGTTTCGTCCGCCACGCGAAAGTCCGAAGGAAGACCGAGCCTTGCAAAATAAGGCTTTATCGCGGACAGACAGAAGCTGTGTATGGTGCATATCTTCACCGAGGCTATCGACGCGACAAGTTCTCTTGCGCGAGCGTTTGAAGGATCGGTACGCACAAGCTCGAGCGCGGCGGAGAAAAGCCTGTCTCTCATTTCGGCACTTGCCGCGTTTGTGAAGGTGACGGCGAGAACCTCGGAGGGCTTTACGTCTGAGTCGGGGGAGGTGAGAAGTCGTATGAGCCGCGCGGTGAGAACGGCGGTCTTTCCCGATCCGGCGGCAGCCGACAGAAGAAGATCGCTTCCGCGGTGCTCTATCGCGTCAAGCTGAGGTTTTGTCCATGTCCGTGTGCTGCTCATCTGTATTTGCACCTCCCATCGGTATTTCTGCAAAGCATACGCAGCTTGCAGTATCTGCACGGCACGCCGCCGTCGTAAAAGAGCGGAAGCGCATCGGCTTTTCCGCTTCGCATTTCCTCTGCCGCCGACGATATCCGCTCGCACAGCGCGCGCAGAAGCTCTTCAAATCCCCGAAGATCGGTGACATTCGACGAAAATTCGCCGTTTTTGTTCTGCTTGACGGGGATATACTTTCCCTCAAGCTGGGCATCCTGCGCGCGCAGAACGGCTTCGTCGGCGAGAAAGCGTCCCGAACGCACGACAGACGAGGCGGCAACCTCAAGCGCGCGCTCCCCCGGATCGTCGGGGCTGAGCGCTTCTCCGGGGCGCGCGCTGAAATACAGCGCCGCCGCCGGCACGATTTCTTCGGCATTGCCGAGAAGCCTCGTGCGGAATTCGCACGGAGGGCATTTCCACACGGAAAACAGATACATGAAAAGCTGCATGTTCAGCCCGAGCTCCATATCGCGGTCGGAAAGCTTTTTCGCCCCCGTTTTGTAGTCAACTACGCGGATATACGCTTTGCCGTCGCGGCGCATCACGTCGAGACGATCGATAATGCCGCGCAGCTCGACGGACGAGCCATCCCCCGTCGGGATCGAAAGTGCGGGAGGCGTGCCGTCCCCCATTCCGATTTTTTGTTCGAGCGCGAACGGGCGGAAATCGCTCTGCGCGAATTCCTCTCCGAGCATTCCCGTAAAGAGGAGCAGACTCTTTTCGAGACGATCGAGGAGGTATCTGATCCTCGGCGTAACAGCGGTGCCGAATATGCCGTCGGTGTATTCCGAAACGAGGCGGCGGATAAGCCGAAGATTTTCATCCTCGGAAAGAGGAAGCGCCGAGACATCCGTTTCGGTAAAATACCGCTCAAGAACGGCATGGATGAAGTTTCCGACATCGACGGGGGAAAGATGCTTTTCCTCGCGTTCGTCAAGGTCGAGTATGTATCTTCCGTAGTATGAGAACGCGCACTTCCGGTACGTTTCAAAGCGGGATTGAGTGAGCTTTATGCGGCTGCCGAAAATACTTCCGGCTTCCTCGGCACATATGCGGCTCCAATCGGTGTCGCCGCGCGCCGCAGTGAGTGAAAGCCCGGCTTTGGGAGAGGCGTCGAGTATCGCCGAGCGTATTTTCTCGTTCCGGCATGAGAGAATAAACGATGCGGAATCCTTTTCATCCCACAGAGCCGCGGCGGGGCTGTCGGGATCAAAGTAAATTTCCGGTGCGTCCGGGAAAAGCCCGGCGATGCGCTGCGCTCCCGTTGAGGCTTCGGTTTTTCGCACCCCGCTGCTTTCCGGGATCATAACGCAGAGCGTTTTTGACGGGAGCGAGGCGCATCGCCAGAACCAGAACAGCTCCTTTTCCGTTCGGTCACGTTCGTTGTCGGAAAGCACAACCCCTTCGCCCTCGAGACGGATACGGTCAACCTCCGTAAAGAGCGCGCTCTCCGAAGGCACTCCCGGAAATTCGCCGTCTACGGCGCCGAGCAGTATGACGTGAGAGATGTTTTCGGTCCTTATCCGATCCGCCGCACCGAAAAGCACTTCGTTTATTCCGGCGGGGATCGTGCCGACATCCTCTGCTCCTATCGTCAGCGAAAAAAGATCGGCAAATGTCGAAATGTCAACCGTGATATCTCCGAGAATGCGCTCCGCCGCTTCGAAAGCCTCCGTCAGCTTGAGCCATGACTGATACCCGAATGCGGCGGCATCGCGGTATCCGTTCTCCGCAAGACGCGCGCAGTTTTCGCGCAGCCGCTCATATGCGCCCGCACCGACGAGCATCCTCCAAAGCTCCGTGAGAACATCACTTACGCACGCTTCGTTCTTGAATGCTTCGGAAAGCGGAAGGAGCATGTCGCATATTTTTTCTCTCGCGGAATTTGCAAGCTCAAGCTCGCGCGAGGCTCTCGGAGTGAACGAGGCGGAAAATCCGTCGGGGTTCATCGTCCATCCGCCGTCCTTCTCATACGCGCGCTTTCCCGAGATGTTCCATATCTCGGTATAGCGCTCGAACGCCGCACGCTCGTCCGCGCTCAGAGGCGTCAGAGAGCTGTGAAGCAATGCGCAGACATCTTCCCTTGCAAAGGATGATTTCACGGCGCAGAGGGCTGCCTGGACGAATCTGACGGCGGGAGAATCCGAAAGCGAGAACCTCACCGATACCGACAGCGGAATTTTCGCGTCGGCAAAGGCAGCGTCGAGAATTCCGGTGCGCGTTGACGCATCGCGTGCGATGATCGCAATGTCGGAATAATCCGCACCTCCGCCGACAAGCTCCCTTACGCGGCAGAGCGCCGCCTGAGCCTCATCGTATCTGTCGGCGCACCTTACAAACGAAACGAAATCCTTTTCGCCGCGCATCGGCTCTGCGGAAAAATCCCACAGATGATCGCGCAGATACGCCGACGGAGTTGACGCATCGGGCGTGATCTCATTTATTTCAACATCCTCGCATCGGGCGGCGAATTCTTTCACCGAAAGGAAAAATCGGTACGCCACACCGAGATGGGGCGGAACCTCTCCCCCGGCGGGGCAGGTGAAGGTCATCGTGAAATTGTCGGACTGACGTATTATTTCGCGCACAATCTTTTCCTCGACCGCGGTCAGCGAGTAAAAAGAATCCACATACACATCGTATCCGGAGAAGAAATCGCGCCTGCGCAGCGTATCGAGCAGATGCTCCGGCTCCGCTCCCGGATCGTCGAAGCTTTCACCGAAGGAATTTTCGTATTCCGCCATGACGAGCGATATATCGTGAAGCCTGTCCGAGAGAGAAGCGGTCGCTTCCTCGGAGGAAAATATGTCGGACAAACGCGCGGCATCCTCGGCGCTGACTCCGCCGCGGCGCAGCTCGTCAAGTGCTTCCTGCATTATTTTTACTGTCCGCGCGCTGTTCTTTTCATTGCCGAATACGCGCAGAAGCGGCGCGACCGATGCGATAGCCTTCCACATCAGCAGAACGCGATCCGCCCGTCCGGCGCTGTTGAAGGAAAGACCTCCGAAACGACGCTTTACAAGATTCGCAAGGCGGGTGAAGCTCACAACGTCGAGCACAAGCGCGCTTTCGGGAGGGACGGATTTCGCAAGGCGCGTTTCCCATATCACCGCCTGCTGTTCGGGGACTATAAGGCATACCCGCCGCGGCTCGATTTCGGAAAGTGCGTCACGGGATGTAGTGTCTTTGTCCTTTGAAGCATCGATCGCGCGGGCGCAGGACTCCGATATCATTTTCAGAATGAGACCGTTTTTCTCCGCGCTTTCCGGTCCGCAAAAAAGCTTTATCATATGTTTTCTCCTTCGAAATCCGTGCCGGACGCGATGCGGATATTCCTTATCATCACTTCGCGCTTTCTCCACGAAAACGAGTATCTTTCGTATTCTTCGTCGCTCATCGAGGAGATCAGTCCTTCATCGACCGTGCCGAGCCGTCCCTCCGTGAAATACGGGATGTCCGTCTCGAGAGTGCCGTTTTTCATCGCAGTTTTCGTTACGGGGCAGGCGAGGGCGCAGACATCGCATCCCCACACCATGCCGGTTTTCCTGATTATGTCCTTTTCGCTTTCGGAAAGCTCGCCCTTCTTCTGCGTTATCGAGGATATGCATCGGCTTTTGTCGTCCGCGGCATCGGCAGGGCACTGCCTGCGGCACTCTCCGCAGTGGGTGCATCCTCCGACCTTGCCTTCGCCTTTTGAAATGCCTTCGGCGAGAAGCTCATCCTCGGAAAGACCGCACACGGCCTCGCCGAGAACTATGAAGGATGAGGCATCCTTCGTTATGAGCATACCGTGATCACCTATCACGCCGAGCGAGCATTTGGCGGCAAGGAGCACTTCCGCAAACGGAGACACGTCGGCAAATCCCCTGAAATAGCGTCCGGGGTGCTTTTCGTTCATAAAGCTTTCGCAGGTGCAAAAGAGCTCGGCGTAATATTGGTGGTAATCCCGCGCCGAGGCGAAATTCGCAAGGTTTGACTTTACGTTCGTGTAATACGGTAAGTAGAACGATATGACAAACGCATCCTCGGGAAAGCCGTATTCTCTTTTGGATATAAGATCTGCATCTCCGAGCGGAATAAAACCCGCGCGTCTTACTCCGAACGATCTTAGAACATCAAACAGCATGGCATACCTCCGTCCGCTTTCGGTGCGGCGTTCTTTCATCTGTGCAACATATTTGCGAAAAGGCATTTTGCCGATCATAGACGGCGCAGAATGCGAATATAATCAATTGTAATCTATCACTTTCCGTGTACCGTTTTCGGTACACGGGCAGAGGAACCGTAAAAATAAACGGCGAAGCTTGCACCGCCGCGATTTCGATGACGGAGCGCTTATGTAAAACCGTATCCATTATACATCAAAGATCCCGAAAAAGCAAATATCGGCGGCAGGTACGGGACCTGTCCGCCGAATAAACGGTTATGTAAATCCGCCGATATTTGTTTTTATGCTTTTTCCTTGAGTTCTTCAAGGCATTTGCTGCAGATCTTCTTGTCCTTGAAGTAGATGACGTCTTTGGAGTCTCCGCAGAAAATGCAGCACGGCTCATACTTCTGCAGTATGATTTGATCTCCGTCTACGAACATCTCAAGCGGATCCTTGGGGTTGATATCCATATTGCGTCTTGTTTCAACGGGGATGACGACTCTTCCGAGGTCATCGATATGACGAACGATTCCGAGTGACTTCATTTTTATATCCTTCCTTTCCAAAAGGCAGCATATTTCGCTACCATGCATAATATTACCATTGAATTCGATAAATGTCAATGCCTGAAAGCAATATATTTGCAACTATTTTTCGTCTTTTTCAACAAAATTTCAGCGGAGGGAATTTTTCATGATAGGCAAATACATTTTTGTTATTATTTTACTCTCATTTACCTTTGCCGTGACCGGCGGAAGGATGGCATCGCTTTCCTCTGCGGTACTGAGCGGAGCTGCGGGAGCGGTAGAACTTGTCATATCGCTTACGGGCATGATGTGCCTTTGGTGCGGGATACTTGAGGTCCTGCGCGATGCCGGAGCCGTAAGAAAGCTGTCGAAGCTTCTCTCGCCGTTTATGCGATTTGCATTTCCGTCGGTGCACGGGAAAAAGACGGAAGAGACTGTCTGCGCCGCGATAGCGGCAAACATACTCGGCATCGGAAATGCGGCGACTCCGCTCGCAGTCCGCGCTATGAACGAGCTTGATCTTATGAATCCCGAGCCCGCGCGTGCAAGTCAGGACATGATCTGCTTTGCCGTGCTCGGGACGGCGCCGTTTTCTCTCATGCCGACTACCGTTGTAACGCTTCTCGCGTCCTTCGGACATGCGTCACCGTTTTCCGTGATCCCGCCCGTCTGGATATCCTCTGCTGTGACATTCCTTTTTGCGCTGCTTCTCTGCCGGGCACTGTCGTCCGCGGGAAGAGTAAAACGCCATGGCTGAGTATGTATCCTCGTTCATCATTCCGATCGTATTTCTTCTGTCGTCGTCCGCGTTTCTTTTCCCCGGAAGGGACTGCTTTGCTTCGTTTATCAGAGGCGCAAAGGACGGATTGAGGTGCGCGGTCGGACTTGTTCCCGCAATGGTTCTCCTGTGCTCGGCGATAGCGGCATTCCGTGCGAGCGGAGCGGCGGAGGCGATCTCCGCCTTTCTATCGCCGATCGGAGGGGCGCTCGGGATTCCGTCGGAGCTTTTTCCGCTGATAATCAGCCGTCCTCTTTCGGGCGCGGCGGCAAATGCATCATTTGCATCGCTTGCGTCGGATTGCGGGGCGAATTCGTTTGAGGTGTTTGCCGCGGCGGTCATCATGGGAAGCTCGGACACTCTCGTTTATGTGCTTTTTGTCTATTTTTCTCAGACGAGAGTGAAAAAGACACTGTACGCCTTTCCGGCGGCAGCCGCGGTTGCTGTGTTTTCGCTGTTCGTGTCTCTCTTCTGTGCGCGGCTTTTCTTTGCCTGATTTTACGCCTATCCCGACTTTGCATCGCCGCTTTATTGACACGGTGGGTAAAAAAGTATATAATAAGATAACATTACTTTTTGGGGGATCGCGGGATGAAGGTACTTATAATGTCGGTAACTGCGGGAGAGGGGCATAATTCAACCGCGCGTGCGATGAAGTCGTATTTTGACGCTCACGGCACCGAATGCAGCATACTCGATACCTACAGATATGTCAGCCCGGCAGTCGCCAAGCTGATCTCCGAGGGGTATCTTCTTGTGTCGGACAAGGTAAAGGTCGCCTTCGGGGCAGGGTACCGCATGGCTGAAAAGCGACGCGGCGGCACGGGCGAAAAATCGGCGGCGCGTCTCGTGAATACGCTTTTTTCCGATGATCTTTACGATTATATAGACGGCTACGCGCCCGATGCCGTGATCTTCACTCATCCCTTCGCCGGAATGATAATGGACATAATGTGCCAGCGGCACACCGTCAGGGCGAAGTTGATCGGCGTGCTTACAGATTTTGTTTTCCACCCTTATTGGGAGGAGTGCCTCATGTGCGATTATGTCATCACGCCGAGTCCGATGCTGAATTATCAGGCAAAGCAGAAGGGATTTGACGAAAAGTCCGTGCTTGCGCTCGGGATCCCGATAAACGAGAAGTTTTCGAGATCTCAGCCGAAGAGGGAAATGCGCGTGAAGCACGGGCTTGATCCCGCGATGAAGACCATACTTATAATGGGCGGATCGATGGGATACGGGCATATGGCAAAGACGGTAAGGGATGTTGACAGGCTCGATATCGGCGAGGATTTTCAGATAATCTGCGTTTGCGGAAACAACGAGGATATGCGGAATAAAATCAACGCATACGCGCCGTCCGCGGTCCGCCGTATTCTCAATCTCGGGTTTGTCGGATATGTGGACGAGCTTATGGATGCGTCCGATCTTATCGTGTCGAAGCCCGGCGGACTTACGACCTCGGAAGCGCTTGCAAAGCGCCTGCCCATGATAATCGTAAACCCGATACCGGGTCAGGAGAGCCGGAATACCGCTTTTCTTCTGAATAACGGCGCGGCTGTCGCGGCATCGAGCACCTGCCCCGTGCCGGAGCTTGTGTATTCTCTTTTCAAAAATCCGGAGCGTATTGACGCAATGCTCCGCAATATAGATATTCTTCGCCGTCCGAATTCCGCCGCCGACGTGTGCGAGTTTACGATGAAGCTTTGCGGAGGAGCCGAGCGTGTGTGACGTCCGGGGATGAATCAACACAAGGGTAAACGCTTTTCAAAACGTGAAGTATGCAAGAGAAAGCCTGCGGCTGTGCCGCAGGCTTTCGAGTTTGTCAAATATTTGTCATGTGAGTGGTTTGTGTGATACCTCTATTCTCTTTCGATTTCCTCATTGGCTGCGGTCCCGCGGGCAGCAGAGACGTGCGCGGAAACTCCGCCCCGGAGCCGTGCGTGCTAACGCAAAGCGGCAGCTTGCAGTCTCATTTTCATGAGATGTAACGGCGGCGCGGGCGGCAAGCTTGTCCCAAAACGTGCGCGCGGAGCGCAAAACGTGCAGCTTCGCCGCGGAAACGGGTATTTTCGGAATTTACAAAACGAATTACGTTGTTTTTACAACGGAATTCGTGGGAGAAAGCGCCGAAACACCCGCCGTGCGCGGAAATGGCGTAGAATCCGCCGTGAAACGTGCGCGCGGGTACATAACATGCAGCTTGCCGCCTCATTTTAACGGGACTTTCACGGGATATAACGGCGGCGCATGCGGTAAGCTTGCCCCGGAACGTCCGCGCGGAGCGCAAAACGTGCAGCTTCGACGCGTAAACGGGTGTTTTCGGAATTTTCAAAACGAATTACGTTGTTTTTACAACGGAATTCGCAGGAGAAATCGTCAAAGCACTTGCCATACGCGGAATTCCGTTCGATTTTCCCCGATTTTGTGCGATGTGCGGGCGGCGGTTGTGTGTCCGCCGATCCGATTCCGATTCCGTTGTAAAAACAACGGAATCGGAGAACTCGCCGCTGTTTGGAGTGTTCCACGATTGCGGAGGCGAGCGGGCGTTTTCTCGACCGTATATTACCGCGGTGGATGCGCGGACGGTCACGCGGCAGACACGGGCGTTTTTCTCTTTGATTTTCGACCGTGCGTTAACGCGTTTTTTCATCGGCAAAATCCTATTTTGAACCGTTTGGCTTGCATAAGCTTTTTCGCTCACACAAGATGATCCGTGAAAGCAGCGGCACCGCCGAAGTCTTGCCTTCGCCTTTTGGCTGCGTTGGCTTAAGACCGGATATTTTCCGCCAATGACAGGCTTTCGCGCTTCTCGCGCCCGGACTGCACCGCCCCGATTGCGAGAAGCGCAGCGCAGTAAAGAAGACAGGTTATTATCAGAATGAGAAACAGATCACGATTCGCCGAGTATGACAAAGTACCGAAGCCCATGATGCACAGATGAGAGATTATATACGATGCCGGAAGTGCGGCGATCTTCAGGATTCGTGCGCACAGACGGCGGTTTTTTCGCACGGCGGCAGCCGCCGACAGAAGAATGACGAGCACGGCAGCTGCCGCGATCAGATAATACCAGAGGAAGAGCCGCGGCAGAGAGATACGCCCGCCGTTTTCGGTTTTCCCGTATATCTGCACGTCGTCGGAAAGATTTTTGTTCGTTCCGTTCTGGGCGAACCATATTGCCGTGCGTCCGGCATCATCCGGGCGTATCACGGCGTTTTGCCGTCCGGGATGAAGAAACACTCGGTCGAGAATAGTCGTCCACGCTTCGATGCGGTAGACTGATACATCCTCGCCGTCGGGAGACGCTTCTTCGTATATCCGGTATCCCGTGACGTTTTCACCGAAGGATACAGTGAGCGCGCCGTCAGCCGTTTCGCCGACGGTTACCGTATCCGGCGAATACGGAAGATATTCCGGAGATGAAAGATATCCGAATACCGAGACGAGAAACGCGGAAAGAATGAGCGCCGTCATAAGCACGGCGTACATTTTCTTTTTGAAAATGTTCTTTCCGATGCGTGCAAGCGGAGCGGTGTCGTTTTCCGCGGGATTTTTGTCAGTCCGATTTTCTGCGTCGGATTGCGCGGACCCGATCTGCTCAAGCTCCGCGCGGCACGATGCGCAGCCGTCGAGATGACCCCGCACAAATTCCGCCGTTTCGCCGCACACCATATTTTCGGCATAAAGCGGAAGCAGATCCCGCACTATCGCACATTCGTTTTTGATACTCATTTTTACCCTCTTTCCGCGGTCCGCGACCGCATAAAATCCGCACGGCTTAATTCTTTCGTCAACGCTCGCACCGGGTGTTTTCCATCTTTTCGCGGAGCATTTTTCTCGCACGGTGATAGGTCACGCATGCCCAATTATCGCTTTTCCCGAACCGCCTGCCGATCTCGCGGAAACTCATGTCACCGATTGCGCGCAGAATGAAAACCTTCCTGTACACTTCCGGCAGCGAAGCGGTGAGCTTTTTTGCTTTTTCGGCCTCCTCGTTTTGTATGACGATCTTTTCGGGGTCTTCGTCCGAAGAGGCTTTCAAGTCGAGTACGTCGTCGTCCGCTGCAAATTCCCGGCTTGATTTTTTGCAATATGAGAAAAGACAGTTTTTTGCGATCCGGCAAAGCCAGGCGCGCACGCTGCATTCGCCCCGGAACGATCCGGCTGCGCGGAGTGCGCGGAAGAAGGTCTCGCTCGTGATATCCTCGGCGAGCTGCTCGTCTCCGCCCGATAGATGTTTTACGTAAAGGTAAACGTCGCGGAAATATTCCTTGTATACCTTTTCAAAATCACTGTCCATCGTATCCTCCGTGTCTTTTCATTGCCGTGCTGTATAATAAGACCGCGAAGTCTTGAAAATCTTACAGACTTTTTGGATTTTTTCGAAAAATGAACAAAATCGCCCGTCCGCAGACCGATCGGGTATACCGGCTTGCGGAGGGCGATATGTCAATATCTGTTGTCGAATATTCTCGTGGACTTTTTCTCGCTTCGCGGAAGCTCGCCTATGGTGACGCTTTTCGGTATGATTTTCAGCCCGACCTTTGCTTTGAATTCCTCACCGACCGCCGCCTCGACCTCCTTCGGAGAGTATCCTTCGTCGGTCTCGAAAAAGAGCGTCATTATATCCTTTCCGTCGAGATGATCTATCATCACCTGATACTCGCTTGAAACTCCGCCGATCGCCTTGAGAACGTCCTCTACCTGTCCGGGATAGATGTTTACCCCTTTGACCTTTACCATGTCGTCGCTGCGTCCGATTATGCGGTCGATTCTCGGGAAACGGGAGCCGCAGGAACATTTTTCGGGTACGATGCGGGAAAGATCGTGAGTCCTGTATCGTATGAGCGGCGCGCCTTCCTTTTTCAGCGTGGTTATGACTATCTCGCCGATCTGCCCGTCGGGAACGTTTTCTCCGGTCTTCGGATCGATTATCTCAAGATAGATGAAATCGTCCCAATAGTGCATCGGACCCTCAGCGCAGCAGTTTATGCCGATGCCGGGACCGTATATCTCGGTAAGCCCGTAGATGTCGTAAAGCTCAACGCCGAGCTCCGAGGCAATGCGCGCACGCATTTTGTCGCCCCATCTTTCGGAGCCGATCACACCCTTCTTCAGGCGTATCTTATCCCCGACACCTCTTTTGGCGATCTCCTCCGCAAGAAGGAGCGCATAAGAAGAAGTGGAACAAAGCACGGTCGATTTCATATCGATCATCATTCTGATCTGCTTGTCGGTGTTGCCGGGACCCATCGGGATCGCCATTGCGCCGAGCTTCTCGCATCCGAGCTGGAATCCGATCCCCGCCGTCCACAGACCGTATCCGGGGGTTATGTGTATTCGGTCGAGCTTCGTTATTCCCGCCATTTCGTAGCATCGCGCAAACATCAGCGTCCAATCGTTTACATCCTTCTTGGTGTAGGGGATTATTATCGGTGTACCCGTTGTTCCCGAGGATGAATGTATACGGACTATCTCCTCGTCGGGCACTGCCTGTATTCCGAGAGGGTATCCTTCGCGCAGCTCGTTCTTCTCGGTGAAGGGAAGGGCGCGAAATGCCTCGGCGGACGTGACGGTGCTTTCGTCGATGTCGGCATATTTCTTTGAGTAAAGGCTTCCTTCGCGGCTTTTTGCCGCGGAGATGCGGTCTCTTATCAGTTCAAGCTGCTTTTCGGTCGGATTCATTTGCTTTCCTCTTTTCCGCGGCGAAATTTTCGCCGCCTGTGATGTAGGAAGAAATAAAAACGGCTTTTGTCTCTAAAGGACAAAAGCCGTGCTTGTGCGCCACCTTTATTGAACAGGACGTACTTCATACGTCTGCCGATGTTACGGTCGGCTCCCGTCGCTCCTACTTATGCCGAAGCATTTTCGGTTAGCCCTCACGGGTCCATTCGCCGAAGATATTCTGCCGCTTCACACCGACCGCGGCTCTCTTTGAGAATATTTATCCGGGTACTTCTCCCGCTCACAGGTTTTATTTCTTTATATCGATTGTATCACTCATTTTCGCCGTTGTCAATACATTTTCGAAAAAACTCGGATAAAGTCTTCGCAAGCGAGCGGAGAATACTCGACGGGGAATGCGGATTTTTTTGAAAAAACGGACGGCGCGAAGCTGCGGAAAGGGGATTTTCGGCTGAAAGGAGAAAAGCGGAGAATCCGGATAAGAAATCGGGGAGGCAAAAGCCTCCCCGACGGGATTATTTCATTGCGCTTTCGAGAAGCTTTGCCATTTCGCGGCGTACCTCGTAAAGCGTTTCGGAATCGGTGACGTAGGTCTCCACGTTTGTCGTAATGCGTGACGCAAATTCCTTAGCCTTGTCCGCGCCGATATATTTCTCGATGAGCGAGAGATACTCGAAGTCTTCGATGCCGTCGCGCGCGATCTCGATCTTGATGCATGAGATCGGTCCGTCGATCTTGTACTCCTTGCCGGGATATACAAGGTATCCGCCGCGCTTCTCGATCTGGTGACGGCGGTTGAGACTGCCCCATTCGTTTACGGAGTAGTAGAGCATACCGTCCATGTCGTAGCTGTACTGCTGCCAGAAGAGCACGCGATTCTCCATTCCTGTGTTTGCGGAATTTATGTTGCACATCGGAGACGGAGGATTGCCCGCGGTATACCACCAGGTTTCCTTGCCCGCGGAGCGCTGCTTCTGCGTGCGCTCTACAAGCTCACCGTATTTGTCAATCGATTCCTGCGTATACATATGGGATCTGAACAGTTCGCTCGACGTGGGCAGGAAGAGCATCGTGTGCGGGCAGAGGACGGTTGTGTTGTCCATTACCACGCTCATGATATCTTCGCCGTTGAAAAAGTAGTTTACATGCTCCGGAACGACTATGCGCGCATTCGGATAAAGTCTGTCGAGACGCGCTTTGCTTGCCTTTACGTTTTCAAGCTGCGCTTCCGAAGTAGGCTCATCGTCCATGTAGAAGATAGCCTTTTTCGCCCAATCTTCGTTTTTGGAGATTTTCTCGTAAGCAGCCACGATGTCTCCGTCGGTCTTGTCACGACCGTAGATCTCTCCGTTATATCCTCCTGCAACGAGGAAGGTGTTGACGCGGGGATCGGACATGAATTCGTCGGCCTCATCGGTCAGCGGATCAAAAGGAAGTCCCCATATGTTGATGCGGTTCTTGAGGAAGTATTCGTAGTATTTGGTGTAGAGTTCACGGTTTTCGTCCGAGGTCACACCGTGGGTCGTATAGATGGTGTATGCGCTCA
>ERZ772893.139-NODE-139-length-101835-cov-32.827068_pt1 | contig 101835 bp, 94 predicted proteins | sample MGYA00511482_ERZ772893 | MGnify/ENA primary metagenome ERZ772893 (study PRJEB29015, sample SAMEA2737687) | human gut metagenome | biome: human gut; feature: human-associated habitat; material: faeces | place: China | collected 2012 ... | reverse complement strand
CTAAAAATAAATCAATTATAAACTCTTAACAGTCCCTTAACGGGACACTAGTGATTGGTTTTTTACAAAAATACTACTTATTAGTTTAAATCTTTGATTATTCTTTTTTATTTTGTGTCGAAATCGTGGATTTTATTGATCGCCTCTTCGAATGACAGAGCATCGTCTTCCGGCAGATCCCGATACTCGCTGGCAATACGCATGATCGGTGAAGCAAGGCGTCCGAAACTGCCTTCGTCGACGTGAAGTTGCCGATAGCCGCATGCGGTGCAGGTGGCCGAATGGCTGCTGCGGCCGCTCAACGGTGACCCCGAGAAGGAGTAGATCAGCATCCGTCCGCCGCATTTCGGGCATACGCGCGTGTAGCGCTCCTCGTATTCTGTCCATGCTCGGACCACCACGCCCAGCGGATAGGGTCCCGAATCCTTCATCGAGACATAGGCCATGCGGATGCGCATCGGAGTGCGGGCCCCGAAGAGTTGCGGGTCGGCAAGAATCCGTTCACGCTGGCGCCAGATAAGCGGCACCGATTCGGCAAAGAGGTTCTGGAGCCGTTGCTCTTCCCGCTTCTGTTGCTCTCGGCGAATCGGTTCAAACCAGACCCGGGCGAGTGATTCGGGGACGAGCAGTTTCCCTGCTTGCGCATCGATATGCAATCCGTTGTCTACGATTAACGATTCGTCGATTCGGAGTTGCAAGCCCTCGGCATTCCGCAGCGTGTAGTTTCGGCCCTGTCGGTCGATGATGTCGATCGGGATGACGGTTTCTGCTGTTTTCGGAGCATCGGCCCGTTGGCTGAACGTCCGGAACGAGACCTCTGTTTTTTGAGCGTATCGGTCTTTCTTGTCAGTCATAATTCTTGTCGTCTAATATTCTGTATCCGGTATAGGTTCGGTATGAATGAAATGCGGCAGCCGCCAGGGTTGGAAGCCTGAAAGTCACTTGTCGGGAACGTGGTCGTAGCAGGCTCCGAGAGCCCCGATGATACGACGCATCTCTTCCCGTACATTGCCCGGCGAGAGCACCTCGAAATTGCAGTGGCAGTTTAACATGGCCTGGTAAAACTCCGGCGTCGGTGCCACGTGAAACTCGAAGATGGCATGGTCGTCGTGCGTCTCGACCTCCTGCTGTGAGACGTGGAGCGGCAGCGTGCGGAGGTATTTCGCCCCGTCGTCGAACGCCCGGACCCGGATCGTGCAGGGACGGATGTCATCGTAGACCGCAACGCCGAATGCGCCGGCCAGGTAGCCGGCCGGATCCAGCCCCTCGGGCGGCGTAAAGCGATCGTCCGTAACACGGATCTTCACCATGCGGTCCAGCGCGTAGAGTTTGATCTTCGCATTGTCGGGCTTGTCGGCGTAGAGATACCAGCGTCGTTCGCGGAGCTTGACGAACAGCGGCCGAAGCCGAAGGTCGAAGGCCTCGTCACCCGTGAAGGGCTGATAAGTAATGATCACCTGCCGGTTCTCGCGCATGGCATCGAGCAGTTCGGGCAGATGCCCCCGGGCCGAGGGAACCTCCTCGACCAGCACGCGGTTGTGCAGCGTGCAGGCCTCGCGCAGCGACTGCCCAACGGCAAAACTATCGAGCAGCCAGTTGGTGATGTTGTGCGAATTCAGATCCTCGCTGTTGGCAATGGAGTAACGGTTGGTGCGTTCATCGCAGACAATCGAGATATCGAACAGATCTTCGACCGCGTCGCGGTGGGAGTGGAAGGTCCGCCGGGCCAGCGGACGGCCGTCATAGAGCGCGCTGTGCTGCCAGCGGGCGCGGATCTCGGCCAGCGTGATCGGCCCGTACCGGTGGATCGTATCGGCCAGCCAGATGTACCTTTTGAAGAGATTGGATGCCATGGTGTTTGTCTTTTTCTGGTACAAAGGTAGCAAGATTATGTGCTGAAATATTGCACATAGTCGGAATTTTTCCATTGTACGCCATTTTTTTTCAAAAAAGAATGCATGCGCCGGATTTCGGCAGATTGCTGGTTGAACTTTGCCGGAGAAAAAATACGGAAATGATGGAACATCTTGAGACGAAGAGGGGCACGAGCCCGAAAACGGAGGTTGATCAGCCATTGGTAAAGAACCCGAAAGAGCCGGCGTGGACCTTGATCGGAGCCATCGAGCAGATCGTGAATTTGGCCATAGAACTGAAACTCGAAACGCCTTTTTCAGAAAAGGCCCATTCGGCGTTGACGTATGTGTCCGAATGCATGTCGCTTGATGAGGAGCAGGCATTGGCCTTTGCCCTCTTTATGGAGAAAAGCACCGATCCGCGGATTCAGATCAGCGATTTTTCCGACCTGATCGGTTGCCGTACGGTGCGGATCATCTCGTTGATGGCCGCAGCCGACCGCCTGGCACAGCGCCACCTCATTTGGCGACTCAAAAAGGAGAACACGCTCTTCTACTCCGTCCCGATGGAGGTCGTGGAGGCCGTCAAGGAAAACCGCGCCTTCGAGCCGGCGCCCATCGACAACCTGACTGTCGAGCAGCTCTTCGACCGCATGGAGAAGATTCTTGACCGGATGAAAGAGGACCGGAATCTGCTGCTTGCCGATCTGGATGCGCTGGTGGCAGCCAATCCGGAATTGCCGTTCTGTCAGACGCTCCAAATCTATGATTTGTCCGAAGACGTGGAACGCCTGCTGTTTTACGTCTTCTGTCATCTCTACGTAAACAAGGGCAAGGCGTACCTCCGGATGCGGGACTGGCAGGACTATTTTACGGGGGATGAGCAACGGTTCCTTTCCTGGATGATGAATGCCTCGGATCTCAAACTGTGCGAACGGAAAATCATCGAGCCCTATAACGCAAACGGTTTGGAAGATCCGGAGTATTTCCACCTGACTCGCACGGCCCGGGAGGCTCTTTTCGTCGGTTTGCGTTATGTCGAGCACAAGAGTCGCAAGGGGAGGGATCTGCTCGACTGCACGACCTTTGCCGCCAAGGAGCTCTTCTACAACCCGTCGGTGCAGCGACAGATCGACCGGCTGGGGGAACTCCTCGCCCCCGAACACTTCACCGACATCCAGCAGCGGCTGGAGGCCGGCGGCATGCGCAAGGGCTTTGCCTACCTTTTCTACGGAGCGCCGGGGACAGGCAAGACCGAGACGGTCTACCAACTGGCACGTCGCACGGGGCGTGACTTGATGGTTGTCGATGTTTCACAGATCAAGAGTTGCTGGGTCGGCGAAAGCGAGAAGAACATCAAGGAGGCTTTCGATCGTTACCGCGCCTATACCCGTTATTCGAAACCGGCTCCCATCCTGCTCTTCAATGAGGCAGACGCCGTGCTGGGCATCCGCCAGGAGGGAGCCAGCCAGGCCGTGGAGAAGATGGAAAACTCGATCCAGAATATCATTCTGCAAGAGATGGAGCAGTTGGACGGCATCATGATTGCCACCACGAACCTCACACAGAATCTAGACAAGGCTTTTGAGCGGCGTTTTCTCTATAAGATCGAGTTCGAGAAACCCTCGACGGAGGCGAAGAGTCGGATCTGGCGGTCGATGATTCCGACACTCGACGAGCGAACGGCAGCCATGCTGGCTGCACGGTACGATTTCAGCGGCGGGCAGATCGAGAACATCGCCCGCAAACGGACGATTGACATAATCCTGCAGGGCGCGGAACCTTCGTTCGAGCAACTCGACGGATACTGCCGCTTGGAAGTGCTTGGGCAGCCAGAGCGGTCGCGGCGCAAAATCGGATTTTGAGTTTGTATTTGGACTGAAGATTTCTTATCTTTGTCGAAAGCATTGGGATGCAAACGAGTGCATGATGACCGCATCGCGGGAGTGACCTTTGAGGAAAATGCTTTGCGTAATGCGCTGATTGTGAACGAGGAATATGCTTGGGTCGAAAATCCGTTTTCCGCTCTCAACCCTAAAACAATGAATTAAGAGCACTTAAATACATTAAGTGCTCTTTTATTTTTCCTCCTTACAATAGGCAATTATTGTAAGGAATAGTGATAGTTAGTTTACGCTGTTCAGCGTTTGCATATTCTAGCCAAGAAGTACACAGTTCATATCAATTTTCTACAAAAGAGAGGCGACTAAACAGATATCCCCAATATGATTACAAATTATTGGTTTGGTTTGCTTTGCAAACCATCATCCTTGCCTCATAAACTTACTGTACAAAATTTCATAAGCTATCATAACTCTCGTGATTCTAAAAAATGGAAAGAAAAATAATATCATAACTCGTTTCAGCTTTCAGTAACGAAGGTTCAGTATTCAGTTTCCGGCATTGGGTAAATTATCCTGATTGTGGAATGACCTCCATTTTACTTTTGCCATTGAACAAAACTCCTTCCGATGAAAGCAAAAATTTTAACTATCCTAGTACTACTCCTGTCAACAGCGTGTACAGATGGAGGACGAAAAAGCAACTCGTCAAGGCATATCGAAACAACACGTGTTATGGCTGTTGGAATTGGCATCCTATTTAAATTCCCTTTTATCACTAAACTTCTACACATATCTGTTCTGCCATTTCGGATTTCGGGGTGAATCAATCCTTGAATAATTGTTATGTTTGTGTTGAAAAAGACCTTATCGTATGCATACAAAAATTCCTGCTGTATTTAATTGGAGTGGGGGAAAAGACTCTGCATTAGCGTTACATCGCATCTTACAAGAAGACAAATATCAAGTCTGCTCTCTTTTGACCACCATTAACCAAGATACCCGCCGTTCATCGATGCATGGCATTCCGATCGAACTTTTACATCGTCAGGCAGATAGCATTGGCCTTCCTTTACAAGTCATCGAGCTGCCTTCGACATGTTCGATGCTGGAGTATGAAACGGCTATGAAAAATGTCGTATCTCATTTCCAGAATCAAGGGATTTCCCATTTCATTTTTGGGGACATTTGCCTTGAAGAGGTGCGATCATATCGAGAAAAACAGCTCGCACCACTGGGTATTACGCTTGTTGAACCATTATGGGGAAAGGATACAAAAACGGTTGCCGAAGAGTTTTTAATGTCCGGACTACAAACCATGGTGATTACAACGGATGCCAATTTATTGGACGAAAAATTTGTGGGCAGAATTTTTGATCGCGCTTTTCTTACTGAACTTCCATCCAATGTGGATCCGTGTGGAGAAAATGGTGAATTTCATACGTTCTGCTTTGCAGGCGGTATGTTCCGCACTCCGGTTGACTTTTCGGTCGGGAAGCCTCGTCGGTATACATATCCGATAAAACTGGATGACGGAACAGTTAAAGACTGTACGTATTGCTATGTGGAACTATCGTCGAATTAAGCATGATTTACCATATGGTTCAATACATACAACGATAGATCTTTTACAATTTAGTGTCAACTGATTACTTCAAGGAAGATAACGCAGATTTCCAACAGTCTGATTTTTGTCCATGGACCGAAAAGAATCATCGGTAGACCACAAAGCAGAGCTGGGGATTTGTATGTTTTACATTTGCCCAGCATGCGAAAAGTTTTATCTTTGTAGTATATGAACAACCTAACTAATTATCATAGCCACACCTCTTATTGTGACGGGAAGGCCCCAATGGAGGAATTTATTATCGAAGCCATACGTCAAGGCTTTTCGAGTTATGGAGTTTCGTCGCATGCTCCACTACCTTTTTTGACACGCTGGACAATCGACGATTCTACAGCAACAGAGCTTTATTTGCAGGAATTTCACCGCATAAAAAAAATATATAACGATCGTATCGACTTGTATGTCGGATTGGAGATCGATTACATGGATGAGCAAAACAATCCGGCAAACGACTATTTCCAAAACTTACCTCTTGATTATCGAATCGGATCAGTACATCTGCTGCATTCGACCCACGGGGAGATTATTGATATCGACACCCGCCCCGATGTTTTTAAAGAGAATGTTGAACAACACCTCGGAGGTGATCTCAAACAGGTTGTATTGACCTATTTTGATAAATTAATGCGCATGATCGAATTGGGTGGTTTTGATTTTGTCGGTCATGCCGATAAAATATCCTATAATGCCCAATGGTGTGAGCCTGGTATCCTGACGCAGAAATGGTATCAAAATAAGATTTACGATTATTTTACGTTTATAGCGGAGAAGGGAATTATGATCGAGGTCAATACAAAAACCTTACATCGTAATGGTTTTTTGTATCCTAATCGTGAGCATTTCGCTTTGATTCACAAATTGGGGATTCCTGTCGTTGTAAACTCAGATGCCCATTTGCCGGAGTTGATTAATAGTGGACGTCCCGAAGCCCTGAAATGGTTAAAAGAGGCTGGATTTAAAACAGTACGCCAATTAGAGCAGGGAACATGGACAGATGTACCCATTATGTAAGACAAGCAAAGTCATTGAAACTGTAACGGCATATCTTTCTAGTAAACATATTGCGGATATGCCTGATTTACTTACTCTGAGTGATTTTTGAATACTATACGGTATAATTAATCTTTATTATGCTTTTAACCACATTGCTTACATCTGCAGAACAGACTGTTGAGGCTGTTGCAGACACTACCATTCACAAAATCAAATTCACCGAAAAACTGGCAGAGCTATCCAATATGTCAATGCACCAAGTCGTTGAACATATTACCAGCGGATTAATCTCTATTGCAATCAAAATATGCATAGCAGTTGCGATCTATTTTATCGGCCGTTGGTTAATTCGTTATGTTCGCCGGGTGATCGGCCGTATCATGGAGCGTCGCAATGTTGACCTCTCTTTACGAGCCTTCATTCAGAATTTGGTCAAAATAGCACTCATCCTATTCCTAATTACGGTGATTATCGGAGTCTTGGGGATTGACACGACGTCGTTTGTTGCGCTTTTTGCATCTGCCGGTTTGGCGATTGGTATGGCATTAAGCGGCACACTCCAAAACTTCGCAGGCGGCGTAATGGTACTATTGTTTAAACCCTATCGAGTAGGAGATTACATCGAAGCCCAAGGTCAAGCAGGTACGGTCAAGGAGATCCAGCTGTTCAATACTGTACTCAACACACCTGACAATAAGACCATTTTGGTACCTAACGGCAGCCTTTCCACAGGCATCATCAACAACTATTCTCATGAGGAACGTCGTCGTGTAGATTGGACGTTTGGTATTGGATATGGGGATAGTTACGATTACGCCAAAGCAACCTTAATCGAACTTCTTGAGGCAGATGATCGAATTCAGAAAGATCCGGCCTATTTCATAGCACTACACAGTTTGGGAGACAGCTCAGTCAATATTGTGGTCAGGGCATGGGTCGCAACTCCCGATTACTGGAATGTCTATTTCGGTATGAATGAAAAGGTGTATAAAGTGTTTACCGAAAGGGGTATTAATATTCCATTCCCTCAAATGGATGTTCATTTGTATTCAGCACAAGCCAAGCATACGGAAGCTCAGCTTTAGAGCTATTTTCCGATCAGGTGTCTGATTGCATCAAGCGGATAACGTAAGATCGTGCGAGGTCCAGCATAACGCATGACTTGTCGTATCCGCTTTTGCATTTCTGGTTTATAGCAATGAATGCGACAGTCACGACACGCCCCTTTATTATCTCCAAATGGACATCTGTCCAGTCGGGCCAATGCGTACTCCTGTAAGGCGAGACAAGAGGGACATAATGTTTTGTTACCCTCTTTGTAACGACAATACAGACGGATCATTTTCACAATTACCTGTTTTTCGTATGCGATTCTATTACGAGACATAGATGTTTTGCAAAATTCTGCGACGAAGATAGGGATTTATTTAGTAGCTTTGCGCCCGAATTAGAATGATGAAATTTTGGAGGTTTTAAAGAGGTTTTAATTATGAAACTGATTATTGATGACGCCAATCTGGATGCGATCAAAGAGTTGTATGAATATTTTCCGATCGATGGCGTAACCACTAATCCGACGATTTTGTCCAAAGAGGGCAAAAACCCTTATGAGGTATTGATGGCAATCCGTGATTTTATCGGACCAGATGCAGAGTTGCATGTTCAGGTAGTCGGTCGTGATGCCGAAACCATGTATGAAGAGGCTCACATGATCCGGAAACGTTTGGGTGAAAAGACCTTTATCAAAGTTCCGGTTACCCGTGAGGGATTGAAAGCTATCAAGATTTTGAAGAAACATGACTTTCCGGTAACCGCAACCGCCATATATACGCACATGCAGGCATTCTTAGCTGGAAAAGCTGGAGCAGATTATGCAGCACCTTATGTAAACCGCATTGATAATCTTGGTGTAGATGGTATTCGTGAAGCCAAAGAGATTCATGATATCTTCCGCAACAATGGATTAAAAACAGAGGTGTTGGCTGCAAGCTTCAAGAACTCGCAACAAGCACTTGAGCTGGCCAAACATGGTGTCGGTGCAGCCACCATTTCACCGGATGTGATCGAAGGTTTGGTAGCCATTGACGCTGTTTATCATGCTGTCGATGTTTTCATCAAGGATTTTGAATCATTTTGTGGTGAAGGCACCAATATGGTTACCGTTTAACATTGAACGATCAATTTGGCATAAGCTAATCCATATAGCTTGTTTAATAAAAACCCCGACAATATTTACTTGTCGGGGTTTTATTATGCCATTCTGTTGGTTGCGAACTGTGTCGAGCAGTCGATTAATATCATCTCCATTGTGGTAACGTTTGGCACCCACCAATGGTTATCCCAATAAGAATTATTTAATCAACATTTGGCTGGCAACTGCGTCACTTTGTTCTTTGCCAGCGAGCAATTCAACCAATTTAAGCGCAAACAACAAGGTCAATCCCGGTCCGCGTCCCGTAATAACATTGCCGTCAACCACAACCGGTTCTCCTTCCTGTACCAAGGCGCCAGTCAAATACTTCTCAAATCCTGGATAGCAAGTCGCTTTACGGCCTTGCAGAATTCCTAAACCTCCGAATACCATAGGCGAAGCACAGATAGCCGCCACCTTTTCACCGGCATCATAAAAGGCTTTGATCAGCTTTTTGACGCCTTCATGTTCGTTAAATGCAGTCGTTCCGCCAGGAAGCACTAATAATTCTGCATTGTCAAGATTGACCTGATCGAATAACATATCCGCAACAATGGGTATTCCATGACTGCCGACAACCGTTGTGTCACCAGTCAATGAAACGGTTTTGACGTTCAATCCGGCCCGACGTAATACATCCACTGTCGTTAAAGCTTCTACCTCCTCGAAGCCCGAAATCAAAAATAAAAAAATCGTTTTCATACACGTTTGTTTAATACTGCAACCTGGCAGATATAAATATTACATTTTGTTCCACTGTTATGCGCGTCAATAAGATGACTGCCTCTCACATCTCACCTTTCAAATTGTGGAGATAGAGTCTGAATCTTCATCACGCGATACAATATAGTCTGTCGATTCAAACCAACATTTACGCCCAAACGAGCAAGATAACAAACAGTGACAAGATTATCTCAGTTGTCAAATTTATTTATTTTTTTCGGAACTTTAGCCATACGTCAACGCTCAATTTCATGTAATGTACCGTTCTCAAGCCACCCATTGGGGTGACAACATTGTGTTCTGTATGATGGAACGCAAAACCACATTTCTCCAATACGCGACGCGAGTTTCTATTTCCGTCAAAATAACCACCCCAGACATTCTGTATATCCAATTCTTCAAAACAGCGTGCCAAGATACGGATCATGGCTTCAGGGATTAATCCTTGTCCCCAATATGGTACACCTAACCAATATCCGATTTCTGCATCATTGTTGCCCATCTGAGTGCTATGCAAACGTTCGTGAAGCAAAATGTTGATACATCCAACAGGTTCGCTATTTTGTTTTAATACCACTGCATAGGTTTCAGGCGCAGAGAATATGGTACGAATGACCTCGCGACTATTTTCGACAGAAGTATGAGGCGGCCACCCTGCAATAGGACCTACAGCAGGATCTTGGGCATATTTGTATAGAGACGATGCATCATCAAGAGACCAGGGTCTAAGTATTAATCTTTTTGTCTCCATGAACATATTTAAATCTAACATGTTGCATATTTCAGATCACGTAACATGTGGTATGTGTAATGATTTTTCCATAGGCCTGACTCAACACAGATTTTAAAACGGCCTATTCAAAGATACGAAACGATCGTCATATATAACATGACTTGATATTAGTATCCTGAATCTATTTATGCAGAGGCAAATAGATTTCTGCTTAAAGTAAACACTCGTATAGGAACAGGCCTATATGATGTTTGTATCAGAACAATATGATTGTCAGGAAAATAAAAAGATATTTTAGGATAATATGAAAACAAAAAAAAGAGTTGCATACTATGCAACTCTTTTGTAAGTGGTGCCACCGGGAATCGAACCAGGGACACAAGGATTTTCAGTCCTTTGCTCTACCAACTGAGCTATGGCACCATGTTTTCCGTTTGACGGTGCAAATATAGAGATAAAATCTGATTCTACAATAGCTCTCGCAACATTTTTTAAATATTTATTTGCATTTCACATGTAGAGTGGTGAGTATCATTTTATTGCAATTTCAAGTAATGAAAAAAGTATCGCGATAGCACAAAAATCGTATATTTGCAGGAACTACTAAACTTAAGTCAACTGATCTAAACAGTAACGTAACTTCGGCGGTTATTATGAAGATAGCTTTAGCACAGATGAACTATACGGTCGGCGATTTCGAAGCCAACAAAATGAAAATCATCGACTGTATTCAACAGGCAAAAGTGCAGGGTGTGGATTTGGTGGTGTTCAGTGAGCAGGCCATCAGTGGGGCCCCTGCCTACGACCTTCTCAACAAAGTCTCTTTTCTTGATTTATGTGAGGAATCTTTGGTTGAGATAGCCTCTTGCTGCGACAATATATCGGTCTTGGTGGGATTACCATGCCAAAACAAAGACAACAAAACAATTAGTGTAGCAGCGCTGATCGAAGACCGCAGAATCAAACGCTATATTGGCAAAAAGACCGTTGATTCACGTGACGAATTATTCCATCTTTCCCCTTCAGAAGGATGTGAATACATTAAAATCGGAGGCAAGAAGGTAGCAGTGGTCGTTGGTAGCGATATCAAAACTGAGCAACAGTACGGAGACTATGCCGACATCATTGTTAATCTGTGCAACAGTCACTACATGAGAGGTTGCATCGAAAAACGGTACGATTTTTACCGCAAGCTCGCTTACACCAAAGCCAAACCCGTTATATACGTTAACAATATCGGTGCTCAAACCGATGTGATCTATGATGGTTCATCAGCCGCTTTCAACAATAGAGGGGAGTGCATCGCTTTATTGAAAAGTTTTGAGGAGGATTTCCAAGTTGTTGATCTCGATGCTGAAATTGCTCCATGCAAAATCCCCGAACAGAACAAAACGATTAACGTCTATCGGGCAATCAAACTCGGCTTAAGCGATTTCTTTGCTAAAAATGGTTACACTGGAGCTTGTGTTGGATTAACCGGTGGTGTAGATTCAGCTGTAGTCGCAGCTTTGGCTACAGAGGTGCTCGGCAAAGAGAATGTACATACATTGTTGATGCCTTCACAATTCTCTTCAGACCATTCGGTAGAAGATGCTCGGGCAATGGCCGAGAATTTGGGGATGAATTATCAGATTGTTCCGATTACCAATATTTTTGCTCTATTCACTCAAACAATCAGTCCGATTTTTGGTGAATTGCCATTTGACCTTGCCGAGGATAACATTCAATCCCGTTTACGAGGAACGATGTTAATGGCTTTGGCGAATAAATTCGGATACATCCTGTTGAACACCTCCAACAAAAGTGAATACGCTGTAGGCAACAGCACACTCTACGGAGATAGTGCCGGCATTCTCAGTGTAATTGGTGATTTATATAAGTCTGAGGTATATGATTTGGCACGTTATATTAATCGTAACGGTGAAATCATTCCTCGCAATACGTTATCGAAGGCCCCAACCTCTGAGCTGCATCCCAACAATCCGGATGCCAATTTGCTGCCTGCATATGATATTCTGGATGCTATTCTCTACCGCATGTTGGAAGAGGGACAAAGTCGTGAAGAGATCATTAATGCCGGTTTTGACGAAGAGGATGTTTATCGCATCTATGGTTTATTGATTCGTAACGAGCACAAACGCTATCAATCTTGTCCTGTTTTACGGCTGTCAAGTTGTGTGCTTGGCAAGAACCGTATTATGCCATTGACCAGCCATTACGGATATTAAACTGCTGTTTGAAATCGTGAAGAACACCGTAGTACATACCGCTAAGGTCATTCAATGTGATGACCATTGCGTTGATGTCTTATTGAAACCACAAAGTGCCTGTGGGTCATGCCACGCCCGTAAAATCTGCGGCATGGAGGAGGGGGAAGAGCGTGTACTTTCCGTAGTAACCCATGATGCAGGTCATTACGAAGTGGGGGAGACTGTAAATGTTGTTATCTCACAAGACATGGGGATCAAAGCCGTGATGATTGCTTACGCTTATCCTTTTTTATTAGTTTTCATATTATTATTAATCCTGTTACAGGCTGGTGTCAGTGAATTAATCGCCGGGGTGTCGGGATTGGCCGTATTGGCTATCTATTATTGGGTGTTGTATTGTTTACGTAGCCGGATTGAAAAAGAGATCCAGTTTACAATCAGCAAAATCGTACCCGAAGAGACAAACGAATAAGATCAAAGAATCGAATGAACGAGACTTTACTATTTACCGTGATTGTACTATGTATTTTAGGCGTACTTTCGGCGGTTATACTCTATTTTGTTGCACGAAAATTCCATGTTGAAGAGGACCCACGTCTTGGTGTGGTTGAAAGTATGCTTCCCGGAGCCAATTGTGGTGGATGTGGTTTCCCGGGTTGTAAAGGCATGGCCAATGCTCTGGTAAAGAATGATGATATCTCGTCATTGTATTGTCCTGCCGGAGGCGCTGAGGCGATGAATAAAATTGCCACCTATTTGGGCAAAGCTGTAGCCGAACAAGAGCCTCTAGTTGCTGTTATTCGTTGTGCTGGTCGATGTGACAATCGCATTCGCAACAATATTTATAATGGAGCTTCATCTTGCGCGGTAGAGGCTGCGTTATATGGAGGAGAGACAGCTTGTGTATATGGCTGTCTGGGACAAGGCGACTGTGTTGATGCGTGCACCTTTGGCGCCATGACACTGAATCCCGTCACTGGTATGCCAGAAGTTGACCAAGATAAATGTACGGCATGCGGGGCTTGTGTCAAAACGTGTCCCAAAGGAATCATTGAACTACGCAAGAAGGGGGTGAAAAATCGCCGGATTTATGTCTGCTGCTCCAACAAAGATAAAGGAGCTGTGGCCCGCAAAGCTTGTGTAGCTGCATGTATCGGATGTGGCAAATGTGTCAAAACCTGTCCATTCGGTGCGATTACCGTGGAAAATCATCTGGCCTACATTGATCCTGAGAAGTGTAGACTTTGCCGAAAATGTGTTGCGGAATGCCCAACAGGAGCTATAGTAGAGGTAAATTTCCCTCCACGCCCCGTTAAACAGGCTGATGCTCCCAAACAGTCTTCACTCGGTGAAACAGTCAAACCAACGGAGTCTAAAACGGCAAAGGAATCTCCGTCCGAAATGACATCTGCACCGACCAACTCAACGGTCCCAACAGGAATCCGAAAAGAATCGAATAATTCCATGGACCAGACTCTATTTTAGCACGTATTATGTTGAGAAGTTTCAAAATAGGAGGCATCCATCCTCCCGGTAATAAAATCAGCAAAAATTCACAGATTACAACTGCTCCTCTTCCTGATCAGGTTGTAGTCCCTCTTTCACAACACATCGGAGCTCCAGCAACGCCTTGTGTGGCCAAAGGAGACCATGTGAAGGTGGGACAATTAATAGGTCAGTCATCGGGTTTTGTGTCAGCAAATATACATAGTCCCATTTCGGGAGTTGTAACAGCTATCGATTCTCTGCCTGACGGATCTGGAATACGAAAACCTGCCATCGTTATCACACGGGAAGGGGATGAATGGTTGGAAACGATTGATCGCAGTAATACACTAATCCAATCTTGCTCGTTGTCTGCACAGGAGATCATTGACAAAATTGCCGCTGCCGGCATCGTAGGCATGGGAGGTGCGACTTTCCCGGCCCATGTCAAATTGAGTATTCCTGCTGGACAAAAAGCAGAATGTTTGATTATTAATGGGGTGGAATGTGAACCCTATTTGACATCAGACTACCGTACTATGCTTGAACGAGGTTCGGAAGTGCTGGTCGGAGTGGATATTCTCTGTAAAGCCTTGGGGGTTAACAAAGCATACATTGGCATCGAAGACAACAAACCCGATGCGATCTCCCATTTAACTACGTTGGCCGTAAGCTATCCACATATTGAAATTGTTCCTCTACGGACCAAATATCCACAAGGAGGAGAAAAGCAGTTAATACAAGCCGTCACAGGACGAGAAGTCCCATCTGGAGGTCTGCCGATACATGTTGGCGTAGTTGTTCAGAATATTGGAACCTCCTTAGCGGTATATGAGGCCGTACAAAAAAACAAACCGGTTATTGAACGGGTTGTAACCGTAACCGGTAAAACGTTACGTGAACCCGCAAACTTTCTCGTTAGAATTGGAACGCCAATTAGGTCGTTAATAGATCTTTGTGGCGGAATGCCTCAAGATGCACTTAAAGTGATTAATGGAGGCCCGATGATGGGACGTGCATTGGCCAATATCGATGCGCCTGTCACCAAAGGAACATCGGGTATTCTGATCATGCGCAACCGCGAGTCTGTACGCAATTCCGCAAGCAGTTGTATCAAATGTGCAAAATGTGTTGGTGTATGTGCGATGGGATTAGAGCCCTATTTGCTCAGCAAATTGACCCAACTCAAACGGTTTGACGATTTGGAAGCACTACGAATCACCGATTGTATCGAATGTGGTTCTTGTGCATATACCTGTCCTGCATCCTTGCCTTTGCTGGATTATATCCGTTTAGGTAAATCGGAAACCATGAAACGTATCCGAGCTCGTAAAAAATGTTAAAGTAACATTCAAGGTTACACACCGTACTCTAATTGAAATCTGGATATTAACCCAATGGATAAAAAATTAATTGTATCACCTTCGCCTCATATTCATGCACCGGTCTCTACAACTCGCTTGATGGCAGACGTGTTGATCGCACTCTTTCCGGCGTTGGTTGTTTCGGTCATTGTTTATGGGATGCCAGCACTGATCGTAACAGCAGTTTCGGTTGCTTGCTGCGTGCTTTTTGAATATTTAATCCAACGTTTTTTGTTAAAAGGGAAACCCACAATTGGCGACTGTTCGGCCATCGTAACAGGGGTACTGCTTGGGTTTAACCTTCCCACAACATTGCCGATTTGGATGATTGCCGTAGGGGCATTAGTCGCTATCGGAGTTGGGAAAATGACTTTTGGCGGATTAGGATGCAACCCGTTCAATCCTGCCTTGGTAGGGCGCGTATTCCTGCTGATTTCCTTCCCGGTCCAAATGACCTCTTTTGTAACTCCTGAAGGGGTCGATTCACTCTCTGGTGCCTCTGCGATGGCCGGAGAGATGATGACTGAAGGAGAGGCTACCATTGACGCTGTATCTGGCCCGACACTGTTAGGGTTTGTGAAAAATGCACTCAATGGAGGTGAAACCACAGCCGATATTGCTGCACAACTTTCATATGGAGACATGATGCTGGGTTTCAAAGCGGGATCTTTGGGTGAGATCGCAGCGTTAGCTCTGTTACTGGGTTTTGCCTACTTGCTTTTCCGAAAGGTGATTACTTGGCATATTCCTGTGTTTGTTCTTGGTTCAATGGCCTTATTCAGTGCGATCCTTTGGGGAATTGATCCGTTGCATTATATGAATCCGTTGTTTCATCTGTTAACGGGTGGAGCTCTGCTTGGAGCCATCTTTATGGCAACAGACTATGCAACCTCACCGATGACAACACGCGGCATGGCCATTTATGGCATTGGAATCGGAGTAATTACCATGCTGATTCGCACATGGGGGGCCTATCCGGAAGGCATGTCATTCGCCATTCTGATTATGAATGCAACTGTGCCATTGATCAACAAATATGTCAAACCCAAACGGTTCGGGGCAAAACCTGCTACCTCAAAATAGCTTAAAGATGAAGAGTACGCTTACAAACATGGTCTTGTCCCTACTGGGAATTACCTTGGTGGCCTCATTGGCTGTGGGTGTAATATACCGAGTAACTGCCGGCCCGATCGCTGATGCTAAAACTGCAAAATTAACAAATGCCATTGCGCAGGTGTTGCCTCCTTTTGACAATGCGCCTGGTGATTCTGTACAGACATTGAATATAGATGGCGGAGAGGTGAAGATCTATTCAGGCACGAAAAATGGTCAACCTGTGGGCTATGCCATCGAGACCTTTTCGAACAATGGTTTTGGCGGAGAGGTTCGATTAATCGTCGGATTCAATCCGGATGGAACAATTTATCGGACCGAAGTACTGTCACAACATGAGACGCCAGGACTCGGAGACAAAATGGAGCGCAGCAAATCAGATTTTGCCCAACAGTTTGATGGAAAGAATCCTGCTGATTTTCATTTAGCAGTCAGCAAAGACGGCGGAGATGTTGATGCAATCACCGCAGCCACCATCTCATCCCGAGCCTATACCGAAGCCATCGCAAGAGCTTACAACGTTTTCTGCCAAATCACCAACCACAATACAATGGAGGAGGGAAAATATGAATAAATTGCAATTACTGACCAAAGGTATTATTCGCGAAAATCCGACCTTTGTTTTATTGTTAGGAATGTGCCCTACATTGGGTACCACCACCTCTGCTTTTAACGGAATGGGCATGGGATTGGCTACTCTGTTCGTACTGACCCTATCCAACGTGGTGATTTCGTTAATTAAAAATCTGATTCCGGATCAGGTGCGTATTCCTGCTTTCATTGTGGTGATCGCTGCATTTGTAACCGTAGTACAACTCTGTATGGAAGCCTATGCAACAGACCTCTACAACACACTGGGAGTCTATATCCCCTTGATCGTTGTCAATTGTATTATTTTGGGACGTGCCGAAGCCTTTGCCTCCAAAAACAAGGTTTTCGATTCAGCGCTCGATGGTTTAGGAATCGGATTGGGCTTTACTTTGGCATTAACCGTAATCGGAGGTGTACGTGAAATCCTCGGCAGCGGATCTATTTTCGGAATGAAATTCATCGAAGGCGACGGTATGCTCATGTTTATTCTTGCACCCGGAGCATTCATCGTATTGGGCTACCTGCTGGTCCTTTTCAATAAGCTAACTGCTAAAATCAAATAAAGATGGAGTATTTCGTTATCATCATCAGCTCAATCTTTGTCAACAATATCGTACTGTCCCAATTCTTGGGAATCTGCCCCTTCCTTGGAGTATCGAACAAGGTCTCAACTTCATTGGGTATGGGAGCGGCTGTGACCTTCGTGTTGGCCATTGCGTCGATTGTCGCCTATCTGATTCAGTATTACATTCTGGTGCCGCTCAACATCACCTACATGCAGACCATTGTATTTATTCTGGTGATTGCCGCCCTGGTACAAATGGTTGAAATCATACTCAAAAAAGTCAGTCCCGCATTGTATCAGGCCTTAGGTATCTTTTTACCGCTGATCACAACCAACTGTGCAGTTTTGGGTGTGGCGATCCTTCTTGTACAAAAAGAATATAACCTCGGTGAAGCCGTGGTATATGCCGTTTCGGTTGCCATCGGGTTTACGTTGGCTTTGGTGTTGTTTGCAGGCTTACGAGAGCGCCTGGAATTGGAAAATGTCCCGAAAGCCATGAAAGGTGTTCCCATTGCACTAATCACAGCCGGCATTTTAGCTATGGCTTTTATGGGATTTTCTGGACTGGTTCGGTAAGAGATACGTTCAGATTCAGAATACAAAACAAGCGGAGCGATCCACATCGTTCCGCTTGTTTTGTAAATCATTGGATGAATAGCAAAAGGAAAATAATAGTTATCTTTAAAATGCGTTATTAGAATCAGGACAAAAGGTATATTCCAGCACATTGAATGGATCATGCGGATTCACAAATACATAGCTATATTTTTCGTATTGTTTAGCTACTGTTACCTCGATACAGTAGCTACACCTTTAATGCTGGAGGGAGAAGATATAGAGGTGTATGCAAACCGCAAAAAAAAGGAGTCGACTGATTCGACCAACAATAATAAAAAGAAGAAGGAGCTGGGAAAGATTACCAACTTTATCTACAACACCATTCGTATTACACCTCGCAATCCGGCTGCTGAGCAGCGGTTACTCGAACGGGAGAACAATTATGTCTCCAACTATACGGGACGAACAATCGGTGAAATCTATATATACCAAAACAACGTCTTTGAGAATAGTAAAAAGTGGGTTGATCGAACTTTAAACTCTTTACACCGAGTGACTCGAGAAGAGGTGATTCGGAATGATCTTTTCTTTAAAAGTGGCGATACGATCAATCCTGTCGAAATAGCCAATAATCGACGTTTGTTACGATCACGACCCTATTTTTCAGATGTCAATATCATTATAGTACCACGGGCCGAGGATACAACCATTGTAGATATGTATGTATTGACTCGGGATAAATGGACTATCAGTGCCGATTTAAAAATCAAAAGCGACGGCAAAACTCAGGTGATGGCCTATGATGATAACCTGTTAGGGTGGGGCAGTCGGCTTAGTATCAGCACTTATGTAGATTGGAAACATGGTTTCACCTATGGCGGTAATTTAGTCGAATATACGCAACGCAATATTGTCGGCAGTTTTTGGGATGCTTATGCAGTGGTCGGGAAGGGCTTTGACAATGCCAACTATGGAGCCGAATTTACCCGTGAATTTATCCATCCGACCGATTATATGGCAGGTGCATCGTTCATGTATGAACGGGAACTATTGAATTACTATCCTCCGGACACGATGTTGCATGCCAGCTGGACCATGCTCGATGTATGGGGAGGGTACGCCGTAGAGATTCCGGCCATGCGTAACAGCTTGTACATGACGGCACGCTTCTTCAATTTAAAATATACTGATCGTCCGGAGGTAACCGATATGTTGAATCCATACTTCCATAATAACGCCATGTTAATCGGAAGCATCGGTTTTTTCAAAGAGCGGTTCAGATTAACCAATCGCATTTATGGATATGGTGTTCCGGAGGATGTTGCTTACGGATACCATACCGCATTTCTTGCAGGCTACTCTTGGGGAGAATTTGGCAACCGCTGGTATTTGGGAGGAGAGTTTAGCGCAGGATACTTTACACCAATTGGATATCTGGGAACAGAAGCGGGACTCGGCAGCTACCTAAATAGCTCTAACGGCAAATTTTATCGTACCACTTTACAAGCTAAGGTAACCTATTTCACCCCACTATTAGGACAAGGACGCTACCCGGTTCGTCAATTTATTGTCTTGAATGCCACACGTGGATGGAATAGATTGAATGGTTTCCAAGAGACGCTTAAATTTAATTCATATGCCGATATGCGCGTTTTGGAAGAGGATGTGTATGGCATTAACCGAATGGTACTCAATACTGAAACCGTTGTATTTACCCCTTGGCAGGTGGCACAATTTAAAATCGCCGGTTTCTTTTTCGCTGATTTCGGTCTGCTTGGAAATTCAGGAAATATTTTTAAAAATGATTTTTTTACAACCTTAGGGATCGGCTTCAGGATCAAGAATGAAAACTTAATTTTCAATACGATTAATATTCAATTGGGAGTTGCCTTCAATAAGGCAGGATTGATGGATTCTCGATGGTTCGACATCTCCAATAGACGTCGTAATGACCCCATCCGATACCGTCCTGTCAAAGCAGAACCCATCGAATACTATTAAGGCTTCGAAAGAATAAGAAAGTGCCAACTATCGTCAACAAAATGTTTCAATGCTGGCTGGAAGAAGAATCCGACACCGGAGCCTCATTGCTGAATATATTACGGGTAGAGTCGACAATCTCTTTTTTGATGTAGGTCCAACGAGTAGCAATACCGATCAACAACAGGATGATGAGTATAATCATCATCCTGATTGTTTTTTTATCGGCTTTTACGGGCGTTTGTTCGTCCATAGTTTAGTTTGTCTTGAATTTCATTTTGATCTGCGCCAAATCTGCATTGGCTTTTTCAATCTTTTTGGCAAGATCAGCCTTGAACTTCTGTACCTTTTGCATCAGAGCCTCATCTCCTGTTGCCATGATCTGTGCTGCCAAAATTGCACCGTTACGAGCACCATCCAAAGCCATCGTTGCCACTGGAATACCTGATGGCATCTGAAGAATCGACAAAATACTGTCCCATCCGTCAATCGAATTGGATGATTTGATCGGAATACCGATTACAGGCAAGGGGGTTAGCGCCGCAATTACACCTGGTAGATGTGCAGCTCCACCAGCTCCGGCAATAATCACTTTAATACCACGTTTGTGAGCGTTTTTTGCGAAATCCATCACCAAATCGGGCACACGGTGTGCTGACAGGGCATTGATTTCGTATGGTATTTCCATTTCATCGAAGAACTGGGCTGCCGATTCCATAATTTTGAGATCCGACGTACTACCCATGATAATACTTACTTTGGGTGTCATAAGCTCTATATTTAACCGTTAATTGATCTTGAGACAAAGGTAATGAATATATGTCGGAACAAAATGATCCTTGTAAAATAAATAGATCAAAATATATCTGGATTGATGTTTACTAAAAAAAGGTTAGCTTCAATGGAATTGTTTGTATCGCTACCATATGATCTGTGCAGGACCTATAAATGTTCTCAGATCTTTTCATTCGTTCACATTGCCTGTAAAAGTACTATCTTTGCAAAACGCAATCAGATGTGCAAAGTCACCATGCACACTAACCGAAGATTATTACTACCAGAATAAATCAACCGCAATGTCTGCAACCGTTAAGTTGAATGATAAGACTTTTCAGCTCTCCATTCCGCATGAGCAATTAATCAAAGCCATCAGCCGGGTAGGGGGTCAAATATCTCACGACTATGCGGATAAAGAGTGTCCTCTATTTCTTGGCGTGCTGAATGGAGCTTTTATGTTCATGGGAGAGTTGATGCAACATATCGATCTGAACTGTGAAGTCTCATTTATCAAGATGGCCTCATACAGTGGGACGGCCTCGACCGGCAAGGTTCAAGAACTAATTGGGTTGAGCAAGAGCATTGAAGGCCGTCACGTCATCATTGTGGAAGATATTGTGGATACGGGTGGCAGTATTGATCATCTGTTTAAACTGCTAACTGCACACAAGCCAGCTTCGATCGCCGTCGCTACGTTGCTTTTCAAGCCAGACAGCTATCGTAAAACATACAAAATAGACTACCCAGCTTTAGAAATACCTGATAAATTTATCGTGGGGTTTGGATTGGATTACAATCAGTTGGGACGCAATCTAAAAGACATCTATGAACTTGCAACAGAATAATTCCGACTTGCTGGATGGCGGACGTCGTCTTCCTCTTGTTGAAGATTTTTATACGATTCAGGGGGAAGGATTCCACACAGGTAAACCTGCCTATTTTATTCGTTTAGGAGGTTGCGATGTGGGGTGTCGCTGGTGCGATGCAAAAATGACCTGGAATCCTAAACTGTTTCCACCTGTCGATGTTGATGACATTGTCAAAAGAGCGTGTAGCTATCCAGCTCAAGCGATTGTGATTACCGGAGGGGAGCCATCTTCTTATCCGCTTGATTATTTGACACAAGCGTTAACCGATCGCGGTTTACAAATATTTCTTGAAACATCAGGCGCCCATGAATTAACCGGACGCTTTGATTGGATCTGCCTGTCTCCCAAAAAACAGCATCCACCCGTTGCATCTATTTTTCCTCGGGCCGATGAATTGAAAGTGATTGTCGAGACCGAACAGGATTTTGTGTGGGCAGAAGAGAATGCAGCAAAAGTCAGTGAAAAGTGTCGCCTCTACCTACAACCCGAATGGAGCCGCTTCGACGAAATGATCGAACAGATTGTGGAGTATGTCAAAGCCAATCCAAAATGGAATATTTCAGTGCAAACGCATAAGTATATGCGCATTCCATAGGATTACCTCTACTCTTTGATGATATAAATTGTTTCCCCTTTACGTTTCATCAGATAGTGCTCACGGGCATAACGCTCCAAGGAGTCATTATTTTTAAGATTCTCCAAAATTGTACTATCCTGTGTGATTTTTTGCTGATAATAGTCCCGCTGAGATTCCAACTCTTTTAATTGTTGGTTCAGCTTCCACACTTCGATCAGATTATTCTTGTCAAATACAGCGATCAGCAATACAAATATTACGATCGAGATCACCCATAGTCTTCGATCTTTTAAAAAATTATTGACAGAAAATCTCACGATGGCAAACGTTTTAGCAAATATACGATTTATCTCTCTTTTCCCCATCCATTTTACCACCAGCGATAGAAATGATGAACAGGTCCATGTCCATGCCCGGTTTGAAAATCGCTGCCAGCAACAATAGCACCGTGCAGAAACTCTTCCGCTTGACGGATCGCCTCCTTTAAAGGGTATCCCAAGGCCAAATAGGAGGCTATCGCCGAGGAGAGGGTACAGCCTGTTCCATGTGTGTTTGGGGTGTTAATGCGATGATATTGATAACGATCTATAAATTGCTTATCATCATACAGATAATCCGTCAGCACATTTGAGTCAAGATGACCGGCTTTGAAGAGTACAGCCTGCACTTTTTGACCATGAATGACAGATGCCGCCTGATCAAAATCTTGTTCAGAGTGAATTTGCACACCGGTCAGACAGGTCGTTTCTGGAATATTGGGCGTAATAACGGTAGCAAGCGGAAACAGATGTTGACGGATTGCCTCCAACGCTGCTTCATCAATCAAACGACATCCGGAAGTCGATACAACAACCGGATCCAATACCACATTAGGAACGTTGAATTGCAGCAACAATTCAGCGATAGCCTTGACACACTCTGCAGTCGGTAACATCCCAAGTTTGACGGCATCTACACCGACATCTTCCAGAACGGCAGCAATTTGAGCTGCCACCATATCTGCAGGGACATTATGTATCGCCCGTACTTCGGCTGTATTTTGAGCGGTAATTGCCGTAATCGCACTCATGGCATAACACCCGCACGCTGATATGGTTTTGATATCAGCCTGAATACCCGCACCGCCGCAACTATCCGATCCGGCAATAGTCAAAACCCTTTTATATTGTTTCATCTTTTTCTTCAATTAAAAATGAGTAAATCCCTTCCATTGAGGGTGAATCACATTGCCATGTTCTTTCCATATAATCTGATCTCCGGCAATGATTTTACCAATCGGGGATAGTGGAGTTCCGAAAGTTTTCAGATACTCCTGCTGCAATACAAAAGCATCTGTTGCATTTGCCGTAAACAACAGACAATAATCTTCACCTCCCGTAACTGCCAATTCAACAGATGTATTAGTGGGTATCATATCTACTGAAACTTCAGCTCCACAACCTGATGCCCGTAAAATATGGCCAAGATCAGAAGCTATACCGTCCGAAACATCCATCATGGCATGAACTGAAGTTTTTTCACTCAACCAAATACCCTCTTTAATAAACGGTTTAGGACGATTATGTAAAGATATAAATGAACTATCTGTTTTTTCAGCCAACAGGTCTTGAAGACCCTGTGCCGATGCACCTAATTCTCCAGTTACAAAAATCACATCATCCACCCGAGCATCCCCACGACGTTTAATGCATGAGGTAACAACTTTGCCCATTGCGGTTACACTAATCGTTATACGATCTTTAGATGAAGTGGTATCACCTCCTAAAAGAGGCACACCAAATTGTGCAGAGAGCTCCCGATAGCCCTCCATAAATGTTTCGATCCACTCTGCCGAGCAGTTCTGAGGCAAGGCGATCGACAAAAAAGAGGCTATCGGAGTTGCCCCCATGGCTGCAACATCGCTCAAATTAACGGCAAGTGATTTATACCCTAAATCCTTAGGGGGCGTTTTTGTCCGTAAAAAATGAATATCCTCGACCAGTAAATCGGTTGTAACAACCAACGACTCATGCTCATTAAGCGGTAAGACAGCACAATCGTCACCAATACCCTCACAACCGTGAGTGGAAATTGCAGCAAACTGTTCTCGAATCCATCCGATTAAGCCGAACTCTCCCAAACCACTTAACTTCATGACAATCGCCAATATTTAACAAAGACTTAAAATACTCAACCAAAATTTACCACAAAAATATGCGAAATATTCAATTCAGTGCTGTATTTTTGTGGCGAATTTGAGTAAATCTGCAAATTGACAACCGCCATGAAATTGTTGATTATGAATGGGCCTAACCTCAATTTGTTAGGCGTTCGTGAAAAAAACATTTACGGAGAACAATCATTCGAGTCCTATTTTGAAGAGCTGAAACACAAATTTCCAGACATCGAATTGGATTATTATCAATCAAATGTAGAGGGTGAGTTGATCAATCGTATCCATGAAGCGCGTGGTGTATATGACGGCATTGTCCTGAATGCAGGAGGATATACCCACACCTCAGTTGCTCTAGCTGACGCCATTGGAGGCGTGAAAGCCCAATTGCCAGTCGTCGAGGTACACATCTCTTGCATATTGGCTCGTGAAGAATTTCGTCACATTTCATTGATCGCACCAAATTGCAAAGGCTCAATTATGGGTTTCGGACTGGATTCATATCGTTTAGCCATCCTGAGTTTTTTATAAATGGGCTGAACGTTCCCGATTTTTCGACAGACACATAGACTAAGACTGATAAAAGACAGATAGAAAAGGAGGTTATACGAACCTCCTCTGAAAGGAGAACAATATGAAGAAAAGAACTAAAATCATTGCGACGATTTCTGATCAACGATGCGATGTCGAATTTATTCGGTCATTATATGAGGCGGGCATGAACGCAGTACGTATCAACTCTGCCCATGTGACCACCGAGAGTGCAGCACAGGTCGTAGAGAATGTTCGCAAGGTTTCAGACAGTATTGCTATTATTATCGATACGAAAGGCCCTGAAATTCGTGTTACCGGCATGGCTCCGGGGTATGAGAAGGGGATCAAAGTGTTAGAAGGAGATACGATCTGTATCAAGGGAACCCAAACCGATGAGCCTTCAACCAAAGAGTGCGTTTATGTAAATGATTTTTCAATCTACAACGATGTTCCAGTAGGAGCTGCCATTTTGATCGATGACGGTGAATTGGAACTGGATGTGATGGATAAAAAGGACAACGAGTTGATATGCACCGTTAAGAACCATGGTGTGATTAAACCTCGTAAGAGTGTCAACATCCCCAACGTTCCTATCAATTTGCCATCGGTAACCGAAAGAGACTACAAATTCATCAATTGGGCCATCGATATGGATGTGGATTTCATTGCTCACTCTTTCGTCCGTAAAAAGGAAGATGTGCTGGCAGTGAAGAAAATCATCAAAGAGCGCAACAGTACCATCAAAATTATTTCCAAAATTGAGAACCAAGAGGGCGTTAATAACATTGACGAAATCCTGGATGAGACTTATGGTATTATGGTCGCTCGCGGAGATCTGGGTGTTGAGATTCCTGCTGAAAAAATTCCGGGAACGCAGCGTTTTCTGGTCAACAAATGTATCGAAAGTAAAATACCGGTTATCATTGCCACTCAGATGCTGCACACAATGATCAGCAACCCACGTCCGACTCGTGCTGAGATCAGTGATGTGGCCAATGCCATCTATCAACGTGTCGATGCAGTCATGCTGAGCGGTGAAACTGCTAATGGTGAATATCCGGTAGAGGCCGTCGAGACTATGGCTCGTGTTGCTGCAGAGGTTGAAAAAGACCATAGCAACCCCAATATCGAGATGAACCTGGTACGCATCAACAATGAAATTACAGCTCAGTTGTGCCGGTCGGCGGTTCGTGCTACGTTAAATTTACCGGTCAAAGCGATTGTGATTGACACGTTGTCCGGTCGTACAGGGCGTTATTTGGCGGCTTTTCGCAGTCAAAAACCGGTATTTGCAGTTTGCTACCGCAAAAGCGTTATGCGCCATTTGGCCATTTCGTACGGTATTCATGCCATTTACAGAGAGCCCTCGATCAACCATGAAGGCTTTTTACTGAGCATTCTCTACTATTTGGAAGAGAAGAAATGGCTTTCAAAAGAGGATTTGATCGTTGTTTTGGGAGGCAGCTTTGGTGCAGCCAAAGGAGCTTCATTCATGGAGATTGGCAATGTTCTCAACCTTGAGCACAAAGCATTGACAAATGCCTCAAGATAAACTGAGTCTTAGCAAGCCCTATAAAAAAGAGAGGAGTGTGAATCACTCCTCTCTTTTTGTGTAACATATGAGACACCATAAATATTCATCTATCCGTACACCAACGGTTGCCGTTTGCCTTCTAATACGGCCAATGCATTCTCTGCCAATGCTCGCATTTCATCTTCTCCTGCATAGATGAAAACCGGAGCAATAAACTTCACCATCTCTTTGATATAGTCGCAGACATACGTATTATAAGCCACACCTCCGGTAATCAAAATAGCATCAACCTCTCCATGCAACACTGCAGCCATGCTGCCAATCGTTTTACCAATATTATAGGACATGGCATCGATAATCTGCATTACCTTTTGGTCTCCATTTTTGCCCCGCTCAATTAACTCTCCGACATGACTTGAACCTGCCAAAGCAACAAGCCCTCCTGCACCACTAATCATACGACGGACTTCACGATGCGTATATTTACCACTGAAACACAGGTCAACCACCTGCCTTACGGGCAATGCTCCGGAACGTTCAGGAGTAAACGCGCTTTCACCATCCATCGCATTGGTTGCATCAATTACACGACCGTGACGATGAGCGCCAATAGAGAGTCCTCCACCGATATGGGCAACGATCAGATTCAATTCATCATAAGTTTTACCGATCGTTTGGGCATAGGCCCGAGCTACTGCTTTTTGGTTCAAAGCATGAAAAACCGATATACGATGTATTTGTGGGTGACCTGTCACACGAGCAACATCCTCCATCTCATCTACTACAACCGGATCGGCAATATAGGCCTTAACACCGGGAATCATGGCTGCAATATCGGCAGCAAGCAGACCTCCCAAATTGGAAGCATGCTCACCGATTTGAGAGTGCAACAGGTCATACCTCAATGTCTCATTCATTTCATAAACACCCGAGGGAATTGGCTTAACTAATCCTCCACGGCCAATCACGGCGGATATGGTATTTAAATCTATCCCAGATTTTTCAAGAGCCTTAACGATGATCTCTTTGCGAAATTCAAATTGATCTGTTACGCATTGGAAAGGTTGCAACTCTTCACAGGAATGGCGTAAAGTCTCGGCATAAACCTCTTTCAAATTTTCAAAGACAGCGATTTTGGTCGAGGTCGATCCGGGGTTGATTGCCAAAATTCTATATGTTTTCTCCATGTACGAATTCAGTAAATTTGTTACGCATTCAGTGCAGCCAATGCGATCGAATAGAGTTTGGATTCAGCTGAGTCTCCACGCGAGGTCAACACACAAGGAGCTTTTGTACCCACCACCATAGCGGCTAACGGGGCGTTGCAAAGATGATTGGCCGCCTTATAAAAGACGTTACCGGCATCCAAATTGGGCATCAGCAAGCAATCTGCATCACCCGCCACAGGACTGGACAGATGCTTGGTGTGAGCCACCTCAGCAAAGAGAGCTACATCAAGGGCCAACGGACCATCCATAATGACATCTCCGAACTGTCCGCGATCAGCCATTTTGGACAGGACTGCAGCCTCAATCGAAGACTCCACACCCGGCAACATCTGTTCACTCGGAGCAATGGCCGCAATTTTAGGACGTTCAATACCCATAGCGCGGGCTGCCGAAATCAGATAGCGCACAATAGCCATTTTTTGTTTCAAGTCAGGGTAGGGGATCACTGCAACATCCGACACAAGCAACAACTTATGATATGCTGGAAGTTCAAATACAGCCACATGGCTCAATACCCCTTTAGGTGGCAACAAGCCATACTCTTTGTTCAAAATAGCTCGCATGTATTTATCGGTCGAAACGAGACCTTTCATCAATAGATCCGCCTCTCCTTCATTGATCATTTTGACAGCAAGATTCGCACTGGCGGCATCGCTTTCGGCATGAACAATAGAAAATTTATTAGGATCTACCTCCAAAGCCATGCAGATGCGTTGAATCTCATTCGTATCGCCTACCAATATTGCATCAACAATACCCATATCGACAGCAGCGTTAACTGCTTCGATTGTATGTTCATCTTGCGCATAGGCAACAGCCATTCTTTTTTTAGGGCGCCCCTGCACTACGGGCACCAACTCTTCAAGTTTTGTTATCATAATATTTCTCTGATTTTGGCTTTAAAAATAGAAATAAAAAAGTTCTCCCGGCCTTATGCGGAAGAACTTTTCATACAGATCGGGTCACAAAACTTATTCCGAACGTTTCTTCAACAGACGGAAAGTATCCGATGCGATAACTAATTCTTCGTTAGTTGCCACTGCAGCAACTTTCACTTTAGATTCGGGTTTCGAAATGACAATATCCTGACCACGAACTCCATCATTAGCCTGTTTGTCGAAAACGACACCCATATATTCCATATTTTCGCAGACGCGTTCACGTACTACGAAGTCATTTTCACCGACACCGCCAGTAAATACGATCAAGTCAGCTCCACCCATCAATGCCGCATATTGACCAATGAATTTTTTGATTCTGGCCACAAACATATCAAGAGCCAGGATCGCTTTCTCGTCACCTTTTTCAGCCGCCGCATGAATATCACGCATATCGGATGAAATACCCGTAATACCGAGCAAACCAGATTGTTTGTTAATCATATTCGACATACGATCAAGGTTGAGTCCCTCTTTCTCGGCGATATAGATCAATGCACTGGGATCGACACTGCCGCAACGGGTACCCATGACCAAACCATCAACTGGGGTAAAGCCCATCGAGGTATCGTACGACTTACCGTTGAGAATAGCCGTGATCGATGCACCGTTACCGATATGGCAGGTAATAATACGTGAATGATCAAAATCCACACCAGTCAATTTACATCCAACCTGAGCTACATATTTATGGCTGGTACCATGGAAACCGTAACGACGAACCCGATACTCTTCATAATATTTATAGGGAAGGGCATACATGAAGTTAGCGGCTGGTATCGTCTGGTGGAATGAGGTGTCGAAAACAGCTACCTGAGGTGTATTCGGCAACAGGTTCTCCATTGAAAGAATACCTTTCAAGTTAGCGGGATTATGTAACGGAGCCAACTCAAAGCAAGCTTCGATCTTCTGCTTAACCGATTTATCTACAATAGCACTGTCTTCAAAATATTCGCCACCGTGAGCTACTCGATGGCCGACTGCAGACAACTCGTTGATATTGTGCAGTACGCCGTGTTCTGGATCTACCAGCGCCTCCAGGATCAAATTGATACCTACAGTATGATCCGGAATGCTTTTGGTCAGTTCAAATTGAGGTTTACCGACCGGTTTGTGTACTAACAAACCATCTGACAAGCCGATGCGTTCAACCTGTCCTTTTACCAGAAGGGTATTTTCGTTCATGCCGTTCATTTCGATCACCTGATACTTGATCGAAGAACTGCCGCAATTCAAAACAAGAATAGTCATTGTGAGATTGAAGTTGAGATATTTCTAGTTCAGGTTTAGTTTCGTTTATTTCATACCACCAGCCTGGCATGCTGTGATGGCCACCAGATTAACGATGTCATCCACTGAGCAGCCGCGTGAAAGGTCATTGATAGGAGCTGCCATACCTTGCAGAATCGGGCCGATTGCTTCGGCATGAGCCATACGCTGTACCAATTTGTATGCGATATTACCAACCTCCAAAGAGGGAAATACCAAAACATTGGCTTTACCGGCAATTTTGCTGCCCGGAGCCTTTTTAGCGCCGATACCCGGGATAATCGCTGCATCAGCCTGCAATTCACCATCGATCATCAAAGAGGGGTCCATCTGTTGAGCCAAACGAGTCGCTGAAATTACTTTGTCAACGATTTCATTTTTAGCTGAACCTTTCGTTGAAAAACTCAACATGGCAATACGAGGTTCAAAACCTGCAATCACTCGTGTGGTACGTCCTGTCATGACGGCAATCTGGGCCAACTCCTCTGCAGTAGGGTTGGGGTGCACGGCACAATCCGCAAAGACCATCATACCCTCTTCTCCAAACATGGTATCGGGGATCATCATAATGAAAGCTCCTGATACGACGCTAATACCCGGCAATGTTTTCACATACTGGAAAGCAGGACGCAATACATCGCCAGTAGCATTGTTTGCACCGGCAACCTCGCCATCTACATCACCGTTTTTAACCATAAGAGCACCCAAATAGAGCGGATCTACAATCAGCTTTTCAGCCTGTTCACGAGTCAGACCTTTGCTGGCGCGCAGCTTCAGCATCAGTTCGATATACTCCTCTTTCTTGGGGTTATTCAGCGGATCTACAATAACAGCCTTGTCGATTTGATCCAAATAATATTCTGATGCCAAATGATGAATTTCATCGGGATTACCGATCAATACCAATTTGGCAAAACCCTCTTTGAGGATTTGATTAGCGGCTTTGATGTTCCGTTCTTCTGCCGCTTCCGGCAATACGATAGTTTTAATGTCTTGGGCAGCTTTCGCCTTAATTCTTTCAACGAATTCCATGACTGTGACAATTATTATATATTATACTTCAGTACAAATATGAACCACACCAGCAACCAAGTAGATCATTTGATTGCAGGTTAAGACTCTATAGAACTCATGCAACGCATTCCGACACATTCCGAAATACGACAACACTGCACAATCGCTGACAACACAATAGTCCAACGACAAAGTGAGATCTTACCAATCACAACTTTTGCAGTTGTTTTTGCATCCGTTCCAAACAAGTTATACAAAGGTAGGAAAACGGCACCGAAAAGGGAAAGGAATTCGTAGGATTTTTTAGTCCTCGTATTTATATCCGACCCCCTTGACCGTAACAATATGGTGATCGCCGAGTTTTTCGCGTAATTTGCGGATATGCACATCGATGGTTCGATCTCCGACAATGACATCATTGCCCCAAACATTGGCAAAAATCACCTCTCTGGAAAAGACTTTTTGAGGTTTAGAGTAGAGTAGGGCCAACAATTCGAACTCTTTGCGTGGCAATACAATCTCTTTACCCTCTTTCAGCACCAAATAACGCTCCCGATCAATCACAATCGAACGCTCTTGTACGGGAGTTTCAACCTGGCGGGATTCAAAACGTTTCAAAAGCGCTTTAATTCGGCTCACCAAAACTTTAACCCGGATTGGTTTGGCAATATAATCATCGGCTCCAGCCTCAAATCCGGCTATTTGCGAATAATCCTCACCACGAGCCGTCAAGAACGCAATCAAAGTGTTTTTCAATTCATCGACTTTACGGATCTCCTGACAGGTCTCAATGCCATCCATTTCCGGCATCATTACATCGAGCAAAATCAGATGTGGATGTACTTCACAAGCCTTTTCCAAAGCCTGTTTCCCATTGGTAGCCGTGTAAACTTCGTAACCCTCTTTGATCAGGTTATAGCTGATGAACTCCAGAATATCAGCTTCGTCATCGACCAGCAGAATCCGTTGTTTCATATTTTGATGTACGGTTTTGATTTGTGCCCACAAAATACATCAAATTATATTAATTTAATGTTAAGTGAGCAAAATATTCCTATATATAGAAGTTGTAAGGAACTTTTTGTAGATTAGCTGCTATATTTTATCAAAAAACACCTACATTTGTTGATAAAATCCTGTTGAAAGCAGGCAAATAAATCGTGCACGATGAGTACTGAAACTGAAAAAATCCTTGTTCCTGAGGAACAATCCGGAGTCATATCGAACTCCGCGGATGCGCAAACAACTACTCCGGCTACAGAACAGCCGGCAACTTCTCAAGCAGAACAGAATGCTGCAGCAATCGAAAATGAGCCAGAAGAGGTAACCTCTTCGGTCGACTTCACAGATGAGGAGGCTGAATTGGCAGCCAACGCTCCTGAATTCGAATTGGAGGGCGAAGACGAATCTTCAGCAATCGATGAGGCACCCAAAGAGAATGCTTCCACCACCGATTACAATGGTAAATCGAAAGCAGAATTATTAGCTATTTTGGCTGATATTTTAGCCAATAAGCCCGTACAAACCATTCGTCGTGATGTAGAGGCAATTAAGATCGCTTTTTATAAAACCTATCGTGCGGAGGTAGAGCGAGCTCGCCGTGCTTTTGTCGAGGCGGGCGGTAAGCTCGAAGAGTTTGTCCCGACACCGGACGATGCCGAGCAGCGTCTCAAAGAGCTGTTTGCGGAATACCGCACCAAACGCAATGAATTCATTGCCAAACTCGAAGAAGAAAAAGAGAACAACTATAAAATCAAATTACAGATCATTGAAGAGCTGAAAGAGCTGATCGACAGCAACGAAACGTTGAATCAGACTTTCAACACCTTCCGTGACCTGCAGCAGCGCTGGAAGGAGACAGGCCCCGTACCCCAGGCATACGTTAAGGATTTGTGGGAGACCTACAACCTGCACGTTGAGAACTTCTACAATTTTATTAAGATTAACAAAGAGTTACGGGATCTCGATTTAAAGAAAAATTACGAGACCAAACTGCAACTGTGTGAAGAGGCCGAAGAGTTGGTACTCGATCCTTCTCCGGTCAACGCATTCCATAAATTGCAAAAACTTCACGAACAATGGAGAGAGACCGGCCCTGTTGCCAACGAATATAAAGAGCAGCTTTGGGAGCGTTTCCGTGAAGCCAGCACCAAAATCAACAAACGCCATCAGGAGTATTTCAATGGCATTAAGGAGGAACAAAAACACAACCTGGAGTTAAAGACCGAACTTTGTGTCAAGACCGAGGAGTTGTCGGTTGCTCCGCTTTCAACTCGTAAAGAGTGGAACAAGGCGTCTGAACAGTTGATTGACATACAGAAAGTATGGAAAACGATCGGTTTTGCGCCGAAAAAAGATAACACCAAAATATACGAACGTTTCCGTAACGCCTGCGACAAATTCTTTGAAAATAAACGCAATTTCTACTTGCAGATCAAAGCTGAAATGGAGAACAATCTCCATTTGAAGAACGACATTTGTGCGGCAGCTGAAGCATTGCAGGAGAGCGAAGAGTGGAAAAAAGCTACCGATGAATTAATCGCATTACAAAAACGGTGGAAAGAGATCGGTCCTGTATCACGTCGTTACTCGGATGCAATTTGGAAACGTTTCCGCAGTGCTTGCGACAAATTCTTCGAACGCAAAGCTGCATTCTTTGCTTCACTCGACCAACAGTATGAAGATAATTTGGCAAAGAAAAAACAGCTGCTCGAAGAGCTGAAGACATTTGTCGTAGAGAATAAGGAACGTGGCTTTGAAGCACTCAAAGAGCTGCAACATCGTTGGGCTGAGATCGGCTTTGTACCCATTAAGCAAAAAGAGGCAATTCAAAAAGAGTACCGCAAAGCGGTAGATGCCATTTTTGCCAAATTACGCAGTAACGAAAAAGAGAACCGTCTGGAACGTTTCAAAGGGAAAATTTCATCACTCGCTGAAGGTGGTGATCGTCGTCGGTTGCGTTTCGAACGCGATCGTCTCTATAACAAAATGAAACAGATCGAATCGGACATTGCTTTATTAGAAAACAATATTGGGTTCTTCTCCAAAAGCAAAAATGCTGAAGCGATGATCCGCGAGGTGAACAATAAGATTGCCAAAGCCAAAGAGGAGATGGCAACCTTGATCGAAAAGATCGAGATGATCGACAAACAAAACAACCAAGCTGAGTAAAAATCCTGAAAGAAGTAGATATATCATGGCTGTAAGCAACACGAACAAGACCAAGTACATCTTTGTAACCGGAGGTGTGGCCTCATCATTGGGGAAGGGTATTATCTCCGCATCGTTAGCACGCCTGCTCCAAGCTCGCGGCTATCGAGTGGCCATTCAGAAACTCGATCCGTATATCAATGTCGATCCGGGTACGCTGAACCCTTATGAACACGGAGAATGCTACGTTACTGAAGACGGAGCCGAAACTGACCTCGATTTGGGTCACTACGAACGTTTCACCAATATTCAGACTTCACAGGCCAACAACGTCACAACTGGCCGTATTTATCAGAATGTCATCAACAAAGAGCGTCGTGGTGAATTTTTAGGCAAGACTGTGCAGGTTATTCCACACATCACTGACGAGATTAAACGCTGTATTAAATTACTCGGTGCTAAAAAGATATATGACGTAATCATCACCGAAATCGGCGGTACAGTAGGTGACATTGAATCTCTTCCGTATATTGAGTCAGTACGTCAGTTGCGCTATGAATTAGGGTATGGCAATACTTTGATTCTGCACTTGACTTTGATCCCTTATATGGCTGCAGCCGGTGAGCTGAAAACCAAACCCACACAGCACTCTGTGAAACAGATGCTGGAAAACGGTTTGCAACCCGATGTGCTCGTTTTGCGTACCGAGAAACACCTCAATACTGCAATTCGCCGTAAAGTGGCTCTTTTCTGCAATGTTGATCCCAGCGCTGTCGTTGAATCGATCGATGTACCGACTATTTACGAAGTGCCTTTGATGATGTTGCATCAGAAGCTGGACACCGTTGTTTTGGACAAGCTCCATCTGCCTCATGACGGAGAGCCTGATTTGGCTCACTGGATCGAATTCGTCGATAAAGTAAAACATCCCAACGATACTGTACATATTGCATTGGTCGGTAAATACACTGAACTTCCCGATGCATATAAATCCATCGTCGAATCATTCGTGCATGCAGGAGCTGCTAACCACACTAAGGTTAAACTGCACTATGTTAACTCCGAAAAAATTACAGAGGAGAACATCGCCACTCAACTCAAAGGCATGTGCGGTATTTTAGTAGCCCCAGGGTTTGGTCACCGAGGAATCGAAGGCAAAATTACTGCTGTCAAATATGCCCGTGAAAATATGATACCGTTCTTGGGTATCTGTTTGGGTATGCAATGCGCTGTCATCGAATTTGCGCGCAATGTACTCGGCTATGCTGATGCCAACTCGACTGAAATGGTTGATAACACTCCACATCCGGTAATTGATCTGATGGAAGAGCAGAAGGGAATTACCGAAAAGGGCGGAACCATGCGTTTAGGTGGTTATCCTTGCACCTTAACCAAAAACTCGAAAGTGGCCAAGGCGTATGGAAAGACACAGATCGTAGAACGCCATCGCCACCGTTACGAGTTCAACAACGATTACATCGAAGAGTTCCGTCAGGCAGGATTAAAACCTGTAGGTATCAATCCCGAAACCGATTTGGTGGAGGTTGTTGAACTTCAGAACCATCCATGGTTCATTGGTGTACAATATCACCCTGAATACAAGAGTACAGTTCAAAATCCCCATCCGTTGTTCGTATCATTTGTGAAAGCGGCTACGGAATATTGCAAAACTCATAACAACAAGTAAATAACGATCCTGATTCATGGATAAAAAGACACTAATCGGACTCATTGTCATTGGTGCCATCCTCTTCGGATTCACCTGGTATAACGCCTCTATTCAACAGAAATATGCTCAAGAACAGCAGGCACTGACCGCAACACAGGAGACAGAAAGCACTGATAAGATTGTTCCTGAAGTCCGTCAACCAGACACACTCCAGGCTGCCGACCAGCTTGAACGTCATATTGGCTCCTCTCTGTTCCAGGCAACTACTGGTACTGAAAAGAAAATTGAAGTAGAGAACGATTTGATGAAGGTTATCTTCTCAAACAAGGGAGGTAAAGTAGCATCTGTCGTACTGAAAGATTATCTGACTTATCAGGGGACACCGTTGGTATTGTTTCCTGATTCGGCTTCGGTATTCGACATGTCGTTCTTCATCAAACAGCAGTTTAATAACGTTCAGATCAATACAGGCGATTACTATTTCGTGGCTGATTCATCGTTTACGCCAACCTTTGCTGCCGATGAAACCTCGAAAAATCTAACATTCCGTCTCGACGTTGATTCTGCTGCTCATGTAGACTTTGTATATACCATTTACAAAGACAACTACATGATCGATTTTGATGTGCAGTTTGTCGGCATGGAGAATCTGCTTGCACAGAACCAGACCGATCTGGAATTTACCTGGCAGAATGTCGGTATGCAAAACGAAAAAGGGTTCGAAAATGAGAACAACTATACCACCATTGCATACAAATACCCCAGTGATGAATCTGTTGAACAGCTGCGCACTTCGACAGAAGACAAAAGCGAAACCATCAACAGCAAGGTAAAATGGGTGGCATTTAAACAGCAGTTTTTCTCATCTATTTTCGTAGCCAAGGACGATTTCCAGAACGGCACTTTAGGTTACAGTACTTTCCAACCGGGAGAGGGAAAAATCAAAACTTTCCGTGCAAAAGTTTCTGTACCTTTTACACCGCAACTTTCGGAATATAATTTCAACTTCTATTTCGGTCCTAACAAATTCTCCGTACTGAAGAAATACGATGACCTGCATTTTGAGCGTCTGATTCCGCTGGGAGGTTGGATTGTAGGTTGGATTAACCGCTGGCTGGTCATTCCGACTTTTGACACACTGGGAGCACATATTGCCAACTACGGCATCATTATCTTAATCTTAACCCTGATCGTTAAGATTCTGATTTCGCCTTTGACCTATAAATCGTACTTGTCTTCTGCCAAAATGCGGTTGTTGAAACCTGAAGTGGACAAGCTCAACGAAAAATATCCTAAACCCGAGGATGCACTGAAGAAACAACAGGCGATGATGGCACTCTATAAGAGTGCAGGGGTCAATCCTATGGGAGGATGCCTACCTTTGCTGATTCAGTTGCCGATCCTGTACGCCATGTTCCGTTTCTTCCCAGCATCTATCGAGTTGCGTGGTGAACACTTCTTGTGGGCAGATGACCTCTCATCATATGACAGCATCTTAACGTTGCCGTTCAATATTCCGTTCTATGGTAACCATGTAAGCCTCTTTGCGCTGTTAATGGCGGCTTCTATGTTTATCTACTCACGGATCAACTACAACCAAACTGCAGGCTCAGCGCCTCAGATGGCAGGAATGAAGTTCATGATGCTTTATTTGATGCCGATCATGATGCTCTTCTTCTTCAACAACTTTGCCAGCGGTTTGAACTACTATTACTTGCTGAGCAACATCATTACGATCGGACAGACCTATGGTTTCCGATACATTGTCAATGAAGACAAGTTGCATCAGCGCATGAAAGAGAATGCGAAAAAGCCGCAAAAGAAATCGAAATGGCAACAGCGTTATGAAGAGATGGTGAAATTGCAGCAACAACAAGCTGCTGCCCGCGCCAAACAACAACGCCGATAAGGTTAACCAAATAACTAAAATAGATCAGGTCACCAAAGTTGGTGACCTGATTTATTTTATCCCCTTCACAAGCTTTGTGAATATGGACTTCAATGAGATTATTTACCGGATATATATATGAGCACTTAAAAGGTTTCATGTAAACTTACAGTCGTCGCCTTCAGATTACCCAAAGATTGTATTTTCAACAATCTCAATGAACAAATTAAAAGGTTTTGAAGGAGCCGTCATTAGACTGCTGCATATATTTTGCCAAACCACCAGCCGCAGTCTCTTTATACAGACTTGGCAAATCGTGACCGGTCTGCTTCATCACTTCAACCACCTTGTCAAAACTTACCCGATGCTTGCCATCTGAGAATGTAGCATAACCGTTTGCATCCATCGCACGAGCCGCAGCAAATGCATTACGTTCAATACATGGAATCTGTACCAATCCACATACCGGATCACAAGTCAGACCCAAATGGTGTTCCAAGCCCATTTCGGCAGCATATTCAATCTGTGAAGGAGAGCCTCCAAACAGTTGACAAGCCGCTGCAGCAGCCATTGCACAAGCTACTCCAACCTCTCCTTGACAACCCACTTCCGCTCCCGAAATGGAGGCGTTTGTGCGCACGACGTTTCCAAATAGCCCAGCCGTAGCCAGTGCACGCAAAATTCGTTTATCCGTAAAATTTCTCGTATCCTTAATATGGTAAAGCACTGCGGGCAATACACCACACGAACCACAGGTCGGTGCAGTTACGATTTTACCACCCGTAGCATTTTCCTCCGAAACGGCCAACGCATAGGCATATACCTGACCACGGCTCTTCATACTTCCGGAATAGCTGTTGGCCCGAATCAAATAACTGCCAGCTTTACGACGCAAGCCTAAACCTCCAGGAATACCCCCTTCGTTATCCAAGCCGTGATGCACCGCATCTACCATCACATGCCAGACCTCTTCTAAATAGTCCCATATCTCTGCACCTTCACACTGCTGCACATACTCCCAGTAACTACTTCCTTCCTTATCACACCATTGTTGAATTTCCGTGATGGAGGACATTCCATAAATCTGCTCTGGTTGCGGAGCATTGAGATCATCACTGGCTAAAGCTCCACCTCCGACACTAAATACTGTCCAAGATTGGAGAACAGAGCCATCTGCACGCAACGATTCGAACAACATACCATTCGGATGAAAATCGAGGAATACATCGGGCTTCCAAACAATTTCCAACGGAGCAATGGGTTCCAAAACCGATTTGATAGCAACATCGGTCATGTGACCTCGTCCTGTAGCTGCAAGACTACCATAAAGCGTCACTCGGAAACTGGACACATAAGGGTTACGTGACAAAAAAATCTCTGCGGCACGTTTAGGGCCCATCGTATGGCTACTGGAAGGCCCATTCCCGATTCTAAATATCTGTTTTATTGACTCCATTATGATCTATTTTACTATTTATTTGAACAACTTATCTGTTCCGACATCCAAGCTATCATCACCTCGAATACCTTTTCACGCACCTCTTCGCGGGATAAGATCAGATCATGCAGTCCCCCCTCGATGGTAACATCCGTCACTTGCTCGCCTAAACACCATGCATAACGGGAGATATCTTCCACACTGAGCACCGCATCACTGGAGGTAAATTCATCACACCATTGACGAGCATGTGTAGATCGGTCTGAATGCATAACCAAGACAGGTATCGTCAACTGCAGGCCACGGTGCAAACGGCGCTGTCCACGCCGAATAGCGCGTAGCCATACTATATAGAGAGGTACGCCTTCTTGTGGCTTAAGCTGAGGATCGAAGTCCCATTCTCCATTCAATGAGCGATGAACGCTGGCATAGTAGAGTGGAGACAATTCATTCCGGATCGATCCATACGGAAACCAGCGACTAAACCAGGCTACAATCGGCATGGCAATCGTTCGCTTGAACCATCCAGTATTGAAAGCAAAAAACGGACTGTTCAATACAAGCCTATCAACATGATCTCGTTTATTGCCCCAAGCTGCATACAGTGAAACAATTAATCCACCCGTTGAATGTCCAAGCAATGTAAGGTCTCTATTTCCATCAGAGAAAATTTGCTCTATTGCCAAATCAATCTCCGGGAAATATTCCCGCAAATCTCGGCAATAATAGGCATGTTGATGGGGGAGGAGAGAGCGTCCATATTTACGTAAGTCCAAAGCGTAAAAGTTCCATCCTTCACGAACAAACCGTTCGGCCATGTGCGTTTGGAAGAAATAATCAACATAACCATGCACGCAAAGAATGGCTTTGGCAGATGGCATCTCACACGTTGCGCTAATCAACGTCGCAACCACTTTGCCTTCATAATCGTCAGGCAACGATAATGTCTGTTCTTGAAATTGTATTTTACTCATAGACAGATTCAATCTACATTACTCATTGCATCTTTTTTGCCAAAATTTCCAGTAAAGGTTCTCTTTTGGCACGCGGCAATTTTTCGACAACCAAACGATACGAGTCCAATATCCATTCTTTAATCAGATGATCCGGCAAATCTCCGCACATCTCGATCGTATTCCAATGTCGTTTGTTCATGTGATAGCCGGGCTGAACTTCGGAATAACGTTCTCGGAGTTCAATTGCCCGATCAGGATCACATTTGATGTTAATCCAATGGAAATTTTGCATATCGGTCAATAGAAACATTTTACCTTCGACCTTGTACACCAACGACCATTCGTCAAAAGGCAACGTTTCCTCACTCAATGGCAATGAGAGGCAATATTCGCGCAGTTCTAAAATATCCATCGAATCAAGCTATCAATGGCGCCAACACACAGCTAAACAATCTGTTGACACACTATTTTCCAATCCTCGGACTAACCAAACAAAGTTAATAAAAAGCACAGAAATACTCTTTCTCAACGGATAAAAATAGAGGAGTCTTGGCATGAATTATTGGTCAAGAATGCTTCGGCACCAAATTTGCCATGATCATAATATACTCGTTTTTTGAAGGTCAAACGATAATATATTTCAAAACAACCATTTAATAATTTTTACTATTATGAAAAAACTTTTATTAGCCTTACCCGCTTTGTTAATTCTCTTCTCCGCATGTACTCAAGCAAAAAAATGGACAGACAAAGAACGCACTGAACTTCGGGAAATCGTACGTGCACACAAAGAAAAGACCATGCTCAAACACATGGAACAAAATAATTTTGCCAATCTCGAGACCTGTGTAGTCACCACTATTGAAAGCACCTATCCTGATTACAACAAATACGATCAGCTTACAGGTAAAACAGATACTTTGACTGCTGTTTTGGTCGATTGCACAACAGATATGTTGGGAAACAGTTACGAAAACCTACCGTTGATCTTCCCATATCCGCAATTGCAATCAGTCGGCATTTTGCCTGCAGATTTAACAGCAGAGCAACTCAACACTTTCTACAGCAACCTCACCTCAAAAATCACCGCTTCATATCCGCAGCCGGCAGATTTTGCACAGGCTTTGTGTGTTGATCCCAGTATGCCAAATGTATTGATAGGCATGATGCAGCAATGTGCAAGTGACCTGCAAAACACATCCACAACTCCAACAAAAAAATAACTTCCCAAACCGCACCATTGGGAATATACCACATAAGAAAAAAGAGAGGGCTCAAATCTGACCCTCTCTTTTTTCATTTTAATAGTTAAATTTAGTATTTGTTTGGAATACCGAATTATTCTATTACAGTTACATTCACAGCCTGTTCGCCCTTTTTGCCTTCGCCAATTTCGAACTCAACATGCTGACCTTCATCCAGGCCACGAAAACCCTCTTTGTTAATTCCGGTGTAGTGTACAAAGATGTCGTTGCCCTCTTCGGTTTTGATAAAGCCATAACCTTTGGCTGAATCAAACCATTTTACAGTACCTTTCATAAAAATAAAATTAAATGATATCCATTACAAAGAAAAGGAAAATCTTTTGGAAAACAACACGAAAGATTGCTGTTTTTTTTGTTCTATAAAGACATTTTTGTTCTCCAATGATCCAGCAGGTACACCCAAAAAGAAACAGCGTTGCTCATATCATGAGCAACGCTGTTTTGACAATGTCATATTTATCTCAAATCAGGTATTCATACCACCACATACATGGATGGTCTGTCCACTGACATAGCTTGACAAGTCAGAAGCGAGGAAGAGAGCCACATTGGCCACATCCTGTGGAGTACCACCACGACGCAACGGAATCTTCTGTGCCCATTCGTCACGCACCTCTTGAGACAGCTGTGCAGTCATATCGGTGATAATAAAGCCGGGAGCAATCGCATTAGCACGGATACCACGAGAACCCAACTCTTTGGCAATTGATTTAGCCAAACCGATCAAACCAGCTTTTGAAGCTGAATAGTTTGTCTGACCTGCATTACCAGAAACACCGACTACCGATGCCATGTTGATGATGCTGCCACTCTTTTGACGCATCATAACCGGAGTAACCGCATGAATGAAGTTGAACGCAGATTTGAGGTTCACGTTAATCACCATATCCCACTGCTGTTCGCTCATACGCATCATCAGACCGTCACGAGTAATACCTGCGTTGTTGACCAATACATCGATACGGCCGAAATCCTTAACGATTTCTGCAACCACTTTTGCGGTATCCTCAAAATCCGCAGCATTCGACGTATAGCCTTTAGCTTGAACACCTAACGCTTGCAACTCTTTTTCGGTATTCTGGAAATTTTCATCCGCTTTCAGGTCGGTAAAGGCCACAGAAGCCCCCTCCTCAGCGAATTTCATCGCTATCGCCTTACCGATACCGCGAGCAGCACCAGTAACAATGGCGACTTTTCCTTCAAGTAATTTCATCCGTTTATCATTAAAATGATTAAAAATCGTTGTACACCCGTTCGGGATGATCAAAGGTAATTAATTATTTGCAATTATGAAACTTTGTCCCGATTCTTCGAGCGTTTGGTTTTATTCATCAGTACATTTTCCTTTTGACAACCATTACTGCATGGATCTGTGCCAATCCTCCATCCATTTCAATTTACACATCAAAAAACACCCCTCTATCCGTGTAACCTCACCCCGGTTTGAATCAAGATAAAAGGGAATATGCGTTCGATTGTCCATTTTTTTGCTACCTTTGAAGCATATTCACAAGCAAATTCTATTCTATAATCCTCACCGAAATGACTCAAGACACCAAACTTTTCGACCTGATTGCACAAGAAAAGCAGCGTCAAATGCAGGGCATTGAGCTGATCGCATCCGAAAACTTCGTCAGCGACCAAGTCATGCAAGCCATGGGCTCCGTATTGACCAACAAATATGCTGAGGGATATCCCGGTGCCCGATATTATGGCGGTTGCCAGATTGTGGACCAGATAGAACAACTGGCTATCGATCGGCTTTGCAAGCTGTTTGGCGCTGAATATGCCAATGTTCAACCGCATTCGGGAGCACAAGCCAATATGGCTGTATTTTTCACCGTATTGAAACCCGGTGACACCTTTATGGGCCTCGATCTCGCACACGGCGGCCACCTTTCACATGGTTCGCCAGTCAACACTTCGGGTATTTTGTACAAAGCCGTTGGTTACAAGCTCAACGAAGAGACCGGTACAATCGATTATGACGAAATGAAACGTCTTGCATTGGAGCATAAACCTAAAATGATCATCGGTGGGGCATCTGCATACAGCCGTGAATGGGATTACAAGCGTATGCGTGAAATCGCCGACAAAGTAGGAGCACTGCTTATGGTCGACATGGCTCATACCGCAGGTTTGATCGCAGCGGGTCTGCTGGACAACCCTGTTAAATATGCACACATCGTCACCTCTACCACTCACAAAACATTGCGTGGTCCTCGTGGTGGTGTAATCTTGATGGGCAAAGACTTTGATAACCCATGGGGTGTCAAGACTCCGAAAGGCGAGATCAAAAAAATGTCGGCAATGCTCAACTCTGCGGTGTTCCCCGGCATTCAGGGCGGTCCACTCGAACATGTGATTGCGGCCAAAGCCGTAGCGTTCGGTGAGGCTCTCGAACCCGCATACAAAGAGTACCAAATGCAAGTAAAAAAGAATGCTGCAGCCATGGCTGTTGCTTTCGCTAAACGAGGTTACAAGATCGTATCCGGCGGTACAGACAACCACCTGTTGCTGATTGACCTGCGCACCAAATTCCCGGAACTGACCGGTAAAATGGCTGAGAAGGTATTGGTAAAAGCCGATATTACGACCAATAAAAACATGGTACCTTTTGATTCGCGTTCACCATTCCAGACTTCAGGTATCCGCGTTGGAGCACCGGCTATTACCACTCGCGGCCTTAAAGAGGCTCAGATGGATCAAATCGTTGATTTTATTGACCGCGTACTGAGTGATCCTGAAAACGAAGAGAACATTGCACAGGTCCGCAAAGAGGTTAATGCATTAATGCAAAATTACCCATTGTTCGCATGGTAAATTGCAAATGACACTTAATAAAACACCCCGGCATTCATGATGCCGGGGTGTTTTATTAATAGGGTTTATCAAATCAATGATCGGTTCACAGCTATGGTTGATCACGCAGAACCCTCAAAAGCCATAACAGACGTTTAATCCAACAGGCAGATAAAATCGGTGATAAAAGGTAATGATAAAGAAAAACCATGAGGTTAAATAGATGTTTTCACAACAACTACAACAGTTTTTCAAACTTATCTCGCCACGCTATCGGAATCAGGATGGAACGCTGCTCATTAAAATTGAACGCCACCATCACAGAGCGGCTTTCAGATTTAATCTCCTCCGTTTCCGCGTGGACAATCTGCTGATATAACGTAAAACTTTTATTTCCGATCTTTTCCAATCGCGTGTGCACAACGATCGGCTCCTCAAAACGAATCTGGGCCATAAAATTCGTATGGGTAGATACTGTGATCAATCCCTCTTCTTTCCATCTGGCAGGCCAGTCGAAAATCTGGGCAAAAAAATCATTCTTTCCCACATCGAAATAGTGTTGCTGATTGGCGTTGTTCACATGCCCGAGCATATCCAAATCGGCAAAACGTTTCTGAATCGGCGTAATGGTTGTCATTGTTTATGCTCGAATAATTTTAATTCCACCATCCACTCCAACCATCAAAATCGAGGAAGCTTTATGAGTAGGATGTTCATCGAAACTGGGATCAACCACTAAATCAACTCCATCAACAATTTTTTGAGAAATTTCGTCGAAAGAGGTTGGGGTAGGTTCACCTGAAATATTAGCTGAAGTCGAAACTAACGGTTTTCGTAACTTATAAATCAACTTTTTACAAAATTCGTGATCTGCAATACGAATCCCCAACGTCCCCTCTTCAGGCACCAAATTAGGAGCAATGCCACAAGCTCCTGGCAAAATCAAGGTCAAGGGTTTATCCGCTACATCATATAGCTGCCAGGCTATTTCTGGCACTTTGTGAATATACAAGGAGACCTTTTCGGTCTTATCTAACAGCACCAACATGCTTTTCTTATTCACGCTCTCCTTGAGTGCGTAGATCTTTTCAACAGCTTCGGCATTGGTTGCATCACACCCGATTCCCCATACCGTATCTGTCGGGTAGAGGATAATCCCGCCACGTCGCAGTACCTCTAAAGCCTGATCGACCTGTTCGTCCAGTGTCATAATCTATCATTTTGGTTACAGGCAAAAATAGTGTTTTTTCTTGTCGCCATCAAATGCCCCAAGAACACGATTCAAAACAGCATAGGAAACACATAAGTTACTCTCTCTTGTTTCTATCCGCCAAACATTGATTGTATTCTATTAGCGAAGAGGCAACTCCAGACAAACATACTCTGACTGGACTTCTTAACTGACCACACCCTGCGTTCTCCAATCCAACATATACTCTCTTGCATTTTCATTGAGACAAGATGGACACACTTGACCATGGGTTTCACAACACACAACAAATCATGCAAATATTTGGGAAGCAATAGCTGTTGAATTTCTCTTTCCGATTTTTTTTATTTACTTTTGCCAACCGAAATTTATAAATCACAAACCATATGGGAAGAGCATTCGAATACCGCAAAGCGCGTAAATTGAAACGTTGGGGTAATATGGCCCGTACCTTTACCAAACTGGGCAAAGAGATCGAAATCGCCGTTAAGGCAGGAGGTCCTGATCCTGGTGGCAACGTCCGTTTGCGCGTGTTGATTCAGAATGCCAAGGCAGCCAACATGCCCAAAGAGAATGTCGAAAGGGCTATTAAACGTGCCATTTCAAAAGATACAGCTGACTACAAAGAGATGGTATATGAAGGTTATGGTCCGTATGGCATTGCCATGATCGTTGAGACTGCAACCGACAACACCACCCGTACTGTCGCAAATGTTCGCAACTGCTTCAACAAATGTGGCGGATCGCTGGGTACGACAGGTTCTGTAGACTTCCTTTTTGAGCACAAATGTGTATTCAAAGTGGTTAAAAAGGAGGGTATCGATCTGGATGAACTCGAATTGGAATTAATTGACTTCGGCGTTGACGAAGTATTCGCTGACGACAACGAAATCGTCATTTACGGTGCTTTTGAGTCTTATGGAAAGATTCAAAAATATATCGAGGACAACGGACTTGAACTGATCAGCGGAGAGTTTGAGCGTATTCCTATGGATACCAAAGAGGTAACAGACGAGCAGCGCGCTTCAATCGAAAAATTGATCGAGAGACTCGAAGAAGATGACGATGTAACCAACGTCTTCCACAACATGAAAGAAGCCGAAGACTCCGAAGAGGAGTAATCCGGCTTCCATGTAAGATACAAGCTGATATTTAAAGAGAGGCAGATATATTATTCGTATCTGTCTCTTTTATTTTATTCAGATCGTGCGGAGGTGTATCACCGATGATTAAACGAACAGGCAAATCCTTTCCAAAATAGTTCCAAATCCACCCGGTAAAGACTTTGATTTTGCTCTGTACACCAATAAGGAAGAGGATGTGAATCACACTCCATACCATCCAGGCCCAAAAACCTTCGAGATACAACTTTCCCCACTCGACAAACGCCCGATTACGGCCTACTGTTGCCAAAACTCCTATCGGTACATACCGATACGGTTTCATCGGACGATCATTGGCCAATGCAATCAGATTGGCAGCCAACCGTTGTCCTTGTGAGATGGCTACACGGGCCAGCTGCGGATATCCGGCAGGGTAGAGCGGATCATCGACAAACGCAACATCGCCAATCGCAAAAATATTTTCAAACCCTTTAATCCGATTGTAACTGTCTGTCAGAATACGGCCGCGGTGCTCTTTCTGACTATTTTCGATTCCCCTAATCACTTCACTCTTCACACCGCTGGTCCAAATGAGATTGGCAGTTCGAATGACACGTCCATCACTACAATAAACCTGATTGTCGCGATAATCCGTAACGGAAATTCCCAATAAGACTTCCACTCCCTTCTCTTTCAGCACTTGCAAACAGCCTGCGGATGTCTTCGATGACATATTGGCCAGCAGACGATCCCGGCCTTCAATCAGATAAATGTGCATCAATGCAATATCGACCCCCGGATAATCTTTCGGTACAATATACCGGCGCATTTCAGCCATAGCCCCTGCAATCTCCACACCAGAGGCACCACCTCCGACAATCACGATATTCAGCATTGTCTGCCGATCCGTATCCGTCGGAGCGATCATTGCCCGTTCCAGATTGTAAAACATCGTATTGCGAATACGCAATGAATCGCGCACATCAGCCATCGGCCAAGCATATTTCTCTATATCTTTTATACCAAAGAAATTGGGCACGCAACCTGTAGCGATAACCAAATAGTCGTAATGGATTGAACCGTTCGACGTTTCCAAACGATTCTGTTCGGGATGAACGGTCAACATCCGTCCCATGCGGAAAAAGATATTCTTTTTCGCCCGAAACACCTTGCGAAATGGAAACGACACATCGCTCGGATCCAATCCTGCACTGGCAACTTGATAGAGTAGGGGTTTGAACAGATGGTAATTATTCTGATCGATCAACACCACTTGATATTGATTGCATTTACGAAGTTTTTTCGCCAGATTCAATCCGGCAAAACCTCCTCCGACAATCACGACGCGCTTTTTGTCGGTATGAGGAATATTCAAATTATGCATAGTTTGAAAAATTTAGCTTTTAAAATTTTTGAGGGTTCGGACTTTTGTGTTTTCACACTGTATAGTAAAAGGGAACAATAATCTTACCGTCCTTACCAAAAATCACTACAAACATAACGTTTTTTCCATCATAAATAGTTTGCTCAAAACCGTCAACAACAGCCGAAAAACCATCAGCCTGTCACGATGTAAAATATCGAATCAAATACATACTAAAAACGAACCTTTTACGTTGCATATAATAAGGCCACAAAATCGCGGCCAAATGTGTTAGATTGTGGAAAAACCGTTAATTTTGCGGGAAATTAGAATCGCAGAACTATGTCGCATCGTTTGAGATTGATATTTGCTCTCGTTTTTTCGTTCTGTTTATGGTTACCGGTGTCAGCCGAAGAGGTATCGTTCGAAGTACATACCCCGACTATTGTAGCTGAAGGAGAACCATTCCGCATCGAATTTAGTCTGAATACCAAACCTGATTTATTCAATCCTCCTGCCTCTTTTGGCGGATTTGACGTTTTGGCTGGCCCCAGCCCCTCTGAAGGCCGTTCAGTACAAATTATCAATGGGAAAGTTACCCAATCTTTCTCCATCTCCTACACGTATGTTCTACAAGGCAATAAAGTCGGAAAATTCACCATTCCTGGTGCAGTTGCCCGTGTAGACGGCAAAACATACACCACGCAATCACAAACGATCGAAGTCGTTGCTGCTGAAGGAATGTCAGCACACGGCGGACAGGGCTCATCCTCCAGATCCTCTCAAGGTGCCGTACGCAGTCGAACCGGAATTGCAGCCGACGACCTTTTGATCCGGGTATCGGTCAATCGTAACGAAGTATACAAAGGGCAACCCGTTAAAGCAACCTTCAAACTCTACACACGAGTACCGATCAGCGGCATTGAGAAATATAATTTTCCTGCATTCAATGGTTTTTGGGCTCAGGAACTCAACGTTGATCATCAAAAATGGAATCGGGAAACATACAATGGGAAAGTGTATGACACCCGCATCATTAAAGAGACTTTGCTCTATCCCCAACAATACGGCAAACTCTACATTGAGCAGAGTTCCATGACAGTGATTGCTCAAATTATCACCCAAGCACCACAAACAGGGTCATTATTTGACAACTTCTTCGGTGGAGGACAAAATATCGAAGAGGTTCGCAAAAACATATCTGCTGCACCGATTCAAATTACCGTCAAGGACTTTCCTTCGGGAGCCCCCGCCTCATTCAATGGAGCAGTTGGACAGTTCCAGATGGAAGGGAAGCTCGATCATGACATCATGGCGGCTAACTCATCTGGAACCTATCAGCTTAAAATTTCCGGAAGCGGCAACCTTCCTTTGATACAAGCGCCTAAAGTGGCAATGCCTTCCTCTTTCGAGCAATATAACATGAAGACAACTGAAAGTTTGTCTCACAGTAGTAACGGCATTACCGGATACCGTCAATTTGATCTTCCGTTTATTCCCCGTGCAGAGGGATCATACACAGTAGGGCCTGTTGAATTTTCCTATTTCGACCCGACAAAAGCTCAATATGTTACCCTTTCGGCACCTCAAGTTAACCTTGAGGTCAATGCCGACACAACGGGAGGAATCTCGGGAGGCAACGCCTTGCAGTTGAAAGAGGACCTTAAAATTTTAGATAAGGATATTCGTTTCATTCGTACAGGTAACCCGCATCTCCATCGTCGCGGACATTTGTATTTCGGCAGTTGGGCCTATTGGTTGGCCATTGTCGTATTGACAGCCATGGCTGCTGCCACCTACATCTACCTTCGCAAACGGTTGCGTGACTTACAAAATACAACATTGATCCGTAATCGTCGGGCGAACAAAGTTGCACTACAGAGACTTCGTGCCGCTCTGAACCACATGACAGCAGGCGAAGAGAAGCCTTTCTATGAAGAGATGCTTAAAGCCTTATGGGGTTACATGAGTGATAAATTGAATATTCCTGTATCGAACCTGACAAAAGACAACATTCGCGAAGAGCTTCTTAAACGATCGATTGATGCCGATTACATCAACCGATTCATTGAGATTATCTCAGAATGCGAATATGCACAATACTCACCGTCCACCTCTGGACAGATGACAGAGATTTATAACGGTGCTGTCAAGATCCTCTCAAAATTTGAATCATTGATAAAAAGATAAACCGATGAAAAGGTTCCTTTATATCGTTACTGCACTTTTATTGACGGCTAATGTTTGCGCTGAAGCTCAGACCGTCAAAGAGCTGTGGAAAACGGGCAATCAAGCCTATTTGGATGAAAACTATCAAAAGGCTACACAAGATTACGAAACAATACGGGCTTTAGGATACGAGAGTGACAATCTGTATTTGAATCTCGGCAATGCCTATTTCAAGCGTGGAATGATCGGCAAAGCCCTGCTGAACTATAACCGTGCATTGCGCTTTTCACCCTCTGACAAAGACGTACTTTATAACATTTCCATTGCAAACAAATACGTTCAAGACAAAATTGACGTAATACCCACCTTCTTTTTACAAAGATGGATGAATGAATTGCGTTCAAGCATAACTAGCAATGCTTGGGCTGGGATGAGTCTTGTCTTCTTTACCATGATGTTAGTTGCCATTCTGGTTTATCTGTTGACCAGTACTTTAAAATGGCGTAAAATAGGATTTTACGGAGCATTAAGTCTATTAGCACTATTTGTGATCAGTGCTTGGTTTGCAGGGTCACAACGAAAGATTTTGTTAAACCCCGACAAAGCTATTATCATGAGTAGTGCGGCCCCTGTCAAAAGTTCACCGGATCAATCCAGCAAAGACCTGTTTGTCCTGCATGAGGGAACCAAAGTGGCTGTCAAAGATTCACTTGGAGATTTTCGCGAAATCGAAATTTCAGATGGAAACAAGGGGTGGATCGAAGCACAAGCAATTGAAATGATCGATTAGTCTTACCGGCATGTCCAAATTACTCGATGATGTAGTAGGTGAGCTCTCTCGACTACCAGGTGTGGGACGTCGAACTGCTTTGCGGTTGGCGATGCATATGCTGCGCATGGAGATTCAGGATGTTGAGTTGTTGGCTGGATCCATTGCACGCTTTCGTAAAGAGATTCACTACTGTTCACGCTGCAACAACCTTTCCGACAATGATCTGTGCGAAATCTGCACGGACGAGACTCGTGATCGGACTACTGTATGTGTTGTCGAACAGGTGAAAGATGTCCTTTCAATTGAAAACACCCACCAATATAATGGTCTTTACCATGTGTTAGGGGGTATTATTTCGCCGATGCAGGGGATAGGACCATCCGATTTGAAGATAGATCTATTGCTCGACAATATTGCTAAAGGAGAGATCAAAGAGGTTATTTTGGCACTCAGCACATCGGTAGAAGGTGAAACCACCTCGTTTTATCTTTCCCGGCGGCTGCAAAATTGTCCCGGTATTAAATTAACTTCGATTGCACGTGGGATCGGATTTGGAGATGAACTCGATTATGCCGATGAGTTAACCATCGCTCATGCTCTGCATAATCGCCGCCCATTAGAGTAGAATTGTGCGAACTTTTGACAGTCTCCATCTATTGAATTGATCAACACCTTCGACGTCAAGGATGCACACATTTATCATCGCATCCATTCTACTATGTATTTCTTATATAAAATCAAGAGAGAGACATACAGATTGACTGACTGTCATTTCTTTTTAGCGTTGAGCAATCATACCCCCTTTCAATCAAACAATAATAAACACTACCGCAGCTCCCAATATATTTATTAGTTGGCAGGATGTATCTTGTGTACTCAAGCCGCTCTTTTCGCAAAGACAAATGACCGCCAAGCATAGCCTCCAATCACTTTTCGCCAAAGCTACTGCTTTTCTGTATCACCGTACATTCAAATTATTTATTCAATCCAATAAAAGTTCTGTCATAAAACAGTTCACACACCAATAAAACTCAAATAAAAAAGGAGAGTTCCGATGGGTGCCCTCCTTTTTTATAAATGAAAGTATTAAAAGTATTACTTATCGCATCATCCTTATTTGGCCTGCATAACGAGGATCAACTCGCTATTGTTGTTAAACAGCAACAGCAGGTCTCCATCCAAATCGTAATTATTGACCTGACCAAGTGTCTGGAAGAATTTATCTTCACCTGCCTGATCGGGACAAAATGCCCGGGTTGAACCAATAGCGTTCAATTTCAATTTGCTGGTCTCACTATCCAACGTATAATTGCCCATCAACGAATTGCAATCACCACGTCCATTGAAGTTATTACTTGTATCACTTAACATGATGTAGTAATTATCATTGGTTTTGATCTGCTGGCCATTGAGTTCAACCAATTCCCATTTTGTTGCGGTCAACGGTTTATCCACCACTTTTTTACCTTTGCGGCAAGCACAACAAGATGCCATCATGACTGCCAATGCAATCAAAAGAATAGATTTCACTGTTTTCATATGATATATCTGTTTTGTTTCCGGACACAAGTATAAACAATATTTCGGGAACATTGTTACATTTGCATCTATATAAATCCATAAATTATGCGAAAAGTAATTGTAACAAATAATGCGCCAAAAGCTGTAGGTCCATACAGCCAGGCCATCGAAGCCAATGGAACGTTGTATGTTTCCGGGCAGCTTCCTCTGAATCCCGAAGATGGTAAAATGCCTGAAGGCATCGAAGCTCAAACCGAACAGTCCCTAAAAAACACAGGAGCCATTCTTGCTGCTGCCGGATACTCTTTTAAGGACGTGGTTAAGTCAACTGTTCTGCTAGCAGATATGAATGATTTTGCAGCCATGAATGCTGTATATGCCCGTTTTTATACTGAACAAATGCCGGCTCGTGTTTGCTACCAAGTGGCTAAACTGCCTATGGATGCATTGGTCGAAATTGAAACTATCGCTGTAAGCAACACATCCGACAAATAGAGCCGCACCTGTATTGGCACTAAAAAGTGTCAAACCATATATACAAGAAAAAGCCTGCTGTTATGCAGGCTTTTTCTTGTATATGCATGATGCAGCTGCTTATAACGTCACCTTAACCACATCATCCGTATTGGTGCGTTGTGACGGATCGAGTTGGAAAGTCACAAAACCTTTATAATAATCGAAAGGTATCTTCTCTCCAGTACGGAGCAACACCACTTCCGTAGGAAGTTTGTCGGTTTTTACCGAAACCTTGCGCGTCAATTCCGGCATGATATGTAAGTACCAAACATTATCACGTGTCGTAATAATCGCATTGCTTAGCTGTTCACCTGGAGTAGGACCTGCACCGATCACCGACTCCTTGCTATGTTGCATCCATTGAGCAATTGAATCAACAGCCACATAATAATTGGGATGCATATCGCCGTCAGGATTGGGTCCAGCATTGATCAAGAAATTTCCACCCATCGAACGGGTCGTTGCCAAATGACGCAAGAACCACGATGTCGAACGGAATCCGCCATTGGGATCATAGCCCCAGCCCGACGTTGCACCATCCGTCCAAAGATCACAATGGTCCCACCATTCCGAAGGGATATGAGTTGGTAACGTACATTCAAACTGTGTATTGAAATCGCCAAAACTGATTCCCGATCCACCTTCATTTTCAGGATTGATGATATTCGACCATCGGTCATTAATTACAATGTCTGGCTGCAATGAACGAACCCAAGCATAAATCTGTTCTGTGTACATCTTAGATTCTCCACGCCAGCTCATTCCATCGAACCACAACACATCGATCTTACCATAATTGGTTAACAACTCTTCCAACTGGGCCATTACATAACCAAAGAACTGCTCAAATTCTTTGCGATTTGCGATCGAATCCGTAATAGGAGGCAATGAATCGCGTGTCGCCACATCAAACTCTCTGGGGTGCATAGCACCTGGATAATGCCAGTCACGGGGTGAGTAATAAAATCCCACTTTCAAACCATTGGCACGACAGGCCTCTACATAATCTTTCAACAAATCGCACCCATTCATATACTGTTTGGTTCCGATTCCATATTTCGAAGGCCACAACGCATATCCGTCATGATGTCGGGTGGTCAACACGGCATAGGTAAAACCAGCCTCTTTGGCCGCTTTAAGGAATTTATTGGGGTCGTAATGTTGTGGATTAAAACGTTCGGCCAAAGCATAATAACGTTCAGGAGGAGCGACACGGCCACCGTAACGATAACCAGTAATCATATCCCATGAAGGCTGTGCCCCAACGACACTATGAATACCCCAGTGCATAAACAGACCCAAGCTTGCATCCGGGAACCATTGAGCTCCTGGAGCTGGGTTTGGAACCACCAACGGCTCTTTCAACGGAGTATTAATCAACTCTTGCGCCCGTTTGAGATCTTTTTTGTCGATTTTGTAGGCTTCAAGATGCACATGTGATTGTGCCATGGCCCAGGAGAATGACACCGCCAAAGCCATGCAGAAAGTAATTTTTTTCATGAAGTTTTTACATTCGGGTTATAGACCAGACAAAGATAACACAATTTACCAGGGCATCAAGCATTCAAATACCGACACCTAAAAATTCTTCCGTTTCCCTTTCATCTTTCAAAACTGGTTTGCTTTTTGCAAGACTCCAGCAGGAACAGGATCAATTCCAACGATGGGATCTATCCGCACCAAATTTACTTTTTAATAAAACAAGCTATGAAAAATTTGAATTTACTTGCATTCATTGGCGGACTGGCCATTGGCGCAACAGCAGCCTTATTGTTAGCCCCTGATTCAGGCGCAAATACTCGCCACAAAATCTCGGGCAAAATCAAACACGGCAAAAAAAAGATGAAAGAATTACAAGAGGTCGTCGAAGAGAAAATACGAGAAGCTAAATTATCTGCAGATCCAGAATCGTACGATAAAGCATAAACTTAAAGCTATGGTCAATGATTCATCTATGGGTAGAGTAGGGCAGAGTGTTCGAGATATCAAAGAGTATGCTGCACTGCGTGTGGAAGGTTTTCGTTTGAGTTTGATCGAAAACCTGGCAACGTTATTCAATTCGCTTTTCACTATCTTTGTCTTAAGTGTACTGGTTGGAATTGCCATTATCTTTTTTGCGATCGCTTTGACCTGGTTGTTGGGTTTGGCATTGGGATCGGTTTTACTGGCTGTCATTTTAATGGGAGGACTGTTTCTCTTGTTGGCCCTCGTTGTCTATCTGTTACGAAAAAAACTGATTATCAACCCATCGGTACGACTACTCAGCGCAATGGTCGACAATATGAGTCAAAAACATTCTGATTATGGAAAAGAGAGTTGACTACCGCAAAATCCGCACGTTGGCTGATGTTCAAGCACAACGATTACGCATTGCCCGCGAATTGGATCGAGTTGAGATGCGATTGAAAGAAGATTATCGTCGGATCGACGATATATTCAACGTCAATTATCTAATCGAACGAGTCGCAAACGGGATTGGAAAATTCTATTCAATCTTTGAATGGATCAGAACCATCTACACGACCATACGGGTCACAATGGACAAGTATCGGAAAGGACATGAGACAACACCCAACCAGAAAGATGCCCCTACTGCAGATGATGAAGATGAATAGCCCGCAATAAAGTTGTGTTGCAGAATGAAAAATGCCGCTATACACACTAATTGAAGAGCTTTCGTCAATGTGTCTACCTTGAAGCGAGATCTCCAAAAATATGACACAAAACTGCATACAAGATGAATTGACTTAAAAGAAAGAAAGCAAGAAAGAGCCGTTCCCAGTGTCGGCTCTTTTCATGTTTTCTCCTGGTATCTCTGTATCTCTGCAAGTATTTTGTCAACCGACTTTCCTATTATTTCGAGCATGATATTTCAATAAAAATTCGATGTTGATGCTAAGAGATAGAGCTTAACCCCTATATTTGGGTCTGATTTTCATATAAATTCATTTGCGTTACCTGATTTACTGAATTTATTTCATGAGCGTACAAGAACAATACTGGCGCTATGCGCTTATTACGATCATTCTGGGACTTGGCGTTACCATCTTCTTTAAGGCATTGCCTTTTATGGGTGGCTTGCTGGGTGCTTTAACACTATACATATTACTTCGCAACCAAATCTTCATCTTAACCGAAAAGCACCGTGTTCGTAAAGGGTTTGCAGCCGCGATCGTACTTTGTGAAGCAATTGCCTGTTTTTTGATTCCCATATCAGCTATCGTCTGGATGATTGTCAATAAGCTGCAAGGGGCCAATCTCCACCCGAACTCCATTATTGAACCAGCCAAACACCTTGCACTTATGATCGAGGCAAAGACCGGGTACAATCTACTGGTTACGGATAATCTGGTCAAACTGGCCAGTTGGCTCCCCCGTATAGGTCAAACATTGATGGAGTGGATCAGCAGTTTCACCGTTAACATTTTTGTATTAATCATCGTCCTCTATTTCATGTTGACTGGGGGACGAAAGATGGAACAATATCTGTATGGGCTTTTACCTTTCAATCAACAAGACGGGGGAGAGATCCTGCATAAAATCAAATTGATCGTTCAATCAAATGCCATCGGCATTCCACTCTTAGCCGTTATTCAAGGCAGTATTGCCACAATCGGATATTGGATATTCGGAGTTCCCAATCTCCTGTTGTTCGGATTATTAACCAGTTTTGCCACAATCATTCCCATTGTCGGAACCATGATTGTATGGGTGCCTCTGGCGATCTATTTGGCAATGAGTGGTCAATGGGGACATGCAATCGGCTTAACAGCCTATTCTGCAATTGTCGTAGCTCAATCCGATAATCTCATCCGCTTGTTTTTACAAAAAAAGATGGCCAACATCCATCCGCTTATTACCATTTTCGGTGTTGTAATAGGGCTATCTCTCTTTGGATTTATGGGGGTGATTTTCGGACCTTTATTGCTGTCCATTTTTATACTTTGTGTCAATCTGTTCAAGATCAAATATCTTGACACCCATACAACTCCAGAGATAACCCCTGAAAATTCCTCACAAACTGACCCGTCAGGTTCCAACCCATCCGACACGGCAACGCCCCAAGATCCGATTGAGTAACATAACTATCCTCTGATTTCAGACACCGATTCACACACAATCCGACCAGTCTTACTTTTCTGAGAAATCAAATAGTTGAGATCAAATTGGCATTGCGGTGTTTGATTTGACACAATCTAACAAATCCGGTTTACACCTTACTTCAGGATCTGTACTAATCCAAAAACAATCGAACTAAACACCTTCGAACCAATTTGTAAACCTAAAACAAAATACACGCAAGAGGGGAGAGATCAATTCTACACAGCAAGGTCACTGCCATCCATTTAGAACATCAGTACGACAACCGGAGAATCGAGCATTGTCAAAAGATTAATTATTTTCAAAGCATTACAGGCTCCGGGAACCGTGATACATATCTTGCAACCATATATTCAGATTATGAGATTCTTTGCATACGTGCCATGTACTGTACCATAGCCACGGAAACTACTGAATAGGGCAATGAGTCTCGCAAAACAAGAGCTGAATAAAAAAGAAAAGCCTCGCTTCACAAGCAAGGCCTCAATTAAACTTGTCGGGGTACCGGGATTCGAACCCGGGACCTCCAACTCCCGAAGCTGGCGCGCTAACCGGACTGCGCTACACCCCGAAAAATTTAATGTCTTTAGATTTTAGTCGGGGTACCAGGATTCGAACCTGGGACCCCCTGCTCCCAAAGCAGGTGCGCTAACCGGACTGCGCTACACCCCGTTGATTTAATTTTCTCAAAGACGACGCAAATGTAAAACTATTTTTTGGATTTACAAACAAAAAACTCCTCTCAACCGAGGAAAAACGCCAGATGCAAACAAATTTCACTTCAAACAAGGATAAGATTCTTCTGTAGGCCAGGTTTCCTAAGTCTTCTTCACCTATCGTCAAAAGAACCATAAAAAATTCTTTGCAAATTACCTCGGTCAATTGGCCTATTTCATAGGCGGGTACTGATGAAATAGTGACCTGAAATCTTCAGCCCGATGAGCCAAATAGGTGTGAATACCCAACGCAGAGGCAGCAGCCACATTGGCTTCTCCGTCGTCAATCAATAAAGTTTCTGTCGGCACCATCTCTCCATCGGCAAGCATTTTGCGGAAAATCTCCTCATTCGGTTTCACCATCTTCATTTCGTACGAGAGGAACAACCGATCAAAGTAATCCAGAACCGTCAAGCCCTGTTTTTTAAACACATGTTGCTTCATCCACTCAAACATGATGACATTCGTGTTGCTAAGCATACACACACGATACCCCTGCCGTCGCAAATCACGCAACATATCGAGCTTATAGTCCGGAATGTCGATCAGGAAGCTGCACAAAGCTTCGTCAATCCGTCGCGGATCGATATGATGTCCCACCTCACGATCAATCATGGCATACCACTGGGCAGGAGTAACTGTACCATTTTCAATCTGTGCAAAAAATCCGCTTTGGGTATAGGGATTTACATAACGGTCAATCTGAGTAAATCCCAGCTTTCTGAAAGAATCCAAACAACGTTGCAAATCATAATCGATCAGCACACCGCCCAGATCAAAAACAATATTTCGAACAGGAATTGACATAACCTTAAAATTGAGGAACCAAAGATAATCATTCAGCTACATTTATTTGGAAATCTTTTCGAAGTTTCTATCTTTGAATATTAAGAAGTTTACCATATCGAATTATGACCCTACGGAGAGGATTATATAATATATACCGCTTTTATGTGGATGGATTCCGTAGCATGACATTGGGGAGAACGCTTTGGTTCATCATTTTGATCAAGCTTTTCATCATGTTTGTTATTTTACGACTTATTTTCTTCCCCAATCCATTCAGCAACATGGATAGCGACCAGGAACGAGGGGAGTATGTCCGCAGTAATTTTATTGAGGTCAAGCCATAACGCAACCTCACGATCCTTTTTCGTCCAAAACATACACACCCACAATAGCAATTAAACTCAAAACGCACATTAAAACAGTTTTGTTATGATACTATCAGCTACCGATTGGATGCATGTGGTCGATTGGTCGCGTGCGCAGTTCGCCATGACAGCCATCTATCACTGGCTGTTCGTGCCGTTGACCTTAGGTCTGGGCTTCATCTGCGCTATCATGGAGACCATCTACTACCGAACCGGCAACGAGTTTTGGAAACGTACCGTCAAATTCTGGATGCGGATCTTCGGAATCAACTTTGCGATCGGCGTCGCTACCGGCATCATCCTCGAATTCGAATTCGGCACCAACTGGTCAAACTATTCGCATTTTGTCGGCGATATTTTCGGGGCGCCGTTGGCCATAGAGGGCATTATGGCTTTCTTTATGGAGAGTACCTTCATCGCGATCATGTTTTTCGGATGGAACAAGGTTTCCAAAGGATTTCACTTGGCATCGACATGGCTGACAGCTATTGGAGCCAATCTCTCCGCTCTGTGGATCCTGGTGGCCAACGCTTGGATGCAATATCCGGTCGGCATGACCTTCAACATTGAAACAGCCCGCAACGAAATGACCTCATTTTGGGATGTACTGCTGTCGCCCGTAGCTTTGAACAAATTTTTCCACACAGTGACATCAGGCTACGTCCTCGCAGCCATTGTCGTCGTGGGAATCAGTGCATGGTATCTGCTACGCAAACGCGAGGAGCAGATGGCCTTGAAGAGCATCAAAGTGGCCAGCATTTTCGGACTGGTTTGCTCATTGGCTCTGCTTTATTCAGGTGACGGTTCCGGGGTACAGGTTGCCAAAACGCAACCGATGAAGCTGGCGGCCATGGAGGCGCTTTACGATGGCAGCAAGGGGGCTGATCTGACCGTCATCGGGGTGTTGAAACCTGAAGCCGAGCGCACCTCCAACGAGGATGCCTTCTATTTCAAAGTTGACATACCCAAGTTGTTATCCATCATCGGCTTCCACGACAGTGAGGCCTATGTAGCGGGCATCAACGATCTGATTAACGGGAACGAACAGGAGGGTATCCTCTCCACCCAGGAGAAAATGGATCGGGGCAGGGTAGCCATTGCGGAACTGGAGTGTTACCATCAGGCACTCAAAGCGAACGACTTTGCAGAAATTGCGCGCGTCAGCGCTCTATTTAATCCCGACACACCGCAGGGGAAAGCCTTTTTGGCTGACAACTTCAAATATTTCGGATACGGTTATCTGAGTTCACCGACCGATACTATTCCCAATGTACCTCTCGTATTTTACTCCTTCCGAGTAATGGTCGGACTCGGCTGTCTGTTCCTGCTGCTCTTTATTGTGGTATTGGTTATGGTTTATCGGAATACGCTCACCAAACATCGCTGGATGCAACACGCAATGGTCTGGATGATCCCGTTGGCATATATTGCCTCTGTGTCGGGTTGGATTGTGGCTGAGATGGGACGTCAGCCGTGGACCATTCAAGATTTGTTGCCTACGGTTGCTGCCGTTTCAAGGATCGATGCCTCGTCCGTCATGGTTACCTTCTTCATCTTTGTAGTGCTCTTTACCACCTTGCTGATCGCTGAGCTGATGATCATGTTTAAACAGATCAAACTGGGTCCCAAAGATGAACCAACTCTCGTTGAAGATTCGACAAACAAAGCATAATCTGTCAAACCGAAAGAACAATCTATCACTATGGATACCTACGTATTTTTGCAACACTATTGGTGGTTTCTAATCAGTCTGTTAGGGGCATTGTTGGTATTTCTGCTCTTTGTGCAAGGCGGTCAAGGGCAGCTCTACACCATCGGCAAAACCGAAGAGGAACGCAATATGATTGTCAACTCTCTGGGCCGAAAATGGGAGTTTACTTTCACCACATTGGTTACATTCGGCGGTGCGTTCTTTGCCTCATTTCCCCTGTTTTACAGCACCAGTTTTGGAGGCGCATTCTATGTATGGATGTTGATTTTGCTGGTATTTGTCATTCAGGCCGTAGCCTACGAATTCCGTCGCAAACCCAATAATTTTCTCGGAGAAAAGAGCTACAACGCTTTTTTGGTGATCAACGGCATTGCCGGCACCTTCCTGCTGGGGGCAGCGGTCGGGACACTGTTCACCGGTGCGAATTTCACCGTAGACCGCATGAATCTGGGCAACATCTCTGGAGTAAACACCATTTCGCAATGGACAACCCCTTGGCGCGGACTGGAGGCTCTGACTGACTATCGCAACTGGGCACTCGGACTCGCCGTGCTATTTCTCTCCCGCATTTTAGGGCTGCAATACTTTTTGAACAACATCGACGACGAAACGATTGCCATGCGCTCCCGCAAACATTTGGTATATAATACGGGGCCCTTCTTGATCTGTTTCCTGACCTTTCTGATCAGCCTGCTCGGGGCAAACGGTTGGGCCGTCGATCCGACCACGGGAGTAATCTCGATCGAACCACTAAAATACCTGCACAACCTACTTGACATGCCCGTGATTATGGTTTTGCTATTGCTCGGTGTTATTGCCGTATTGTGGGGTATAGGCACAGCTATTTTCAAAGGCTCACGCAGCAGTATCTGGTTCAGCGGAATCGGAACCGTCGTAACCGTACTCTCCCTGTTGTTATTGGCTGGATATAACAATACGGCTTACTATCCATCCTTAGCCGACACACAAAGTTCGCTAACTATCTACAACAGCTCTTCGAGTCTGTTCACACTTAAAGCAATGAGTATTGTTTCTCTGTTGATTCCTTTTGTGGTAGCCTATATTTGGTATGCTTGGCGTGCCATGAACCGAAAGCCCATTTCTCGTCAAGAGATCAATAACGAAGAACATCTGTATTGATTCCAAACAAACCCACTTTTCCCGATAAGACTTCCGGCCCTATTTCGGGACCGGAAGTCTTCATTTAGGATTACTTAAAAAAGAAATTATATTGAATAAACGACACACCTCCATATACAATCACTGCATCGCATTTCCCTCCACTTAATTCAGGCGATTTTTCCCTTAAAATCGACAATCTTTTAACTTTGGCGTAAAATTAGCGGTACATTATTCTCAACCGAAAGCACACTTAAGATGATAAAAAAAACTTTCAAATATCTGTTAAGAGGTTTACTTTATCTCTTGATCGTGCTGATTATGGTACCGACATTGCTTTACATTCCATTTATCCAAAACTTTATTCGGGATAAGGCTGAAAGCTATGTAAATACCCACACCGATATGAAACTTTCAATCGGTTACATTCGACTTGCTTTCCCGCTAAATCTAGCAATCGATCACGTTCTGGTTACCCAGAAACTTTCCGACACTTTATTGTACTGCGACCAGTTACGACTCCGCATCGCACTATGGCCATTACTCAACCAACAGGTACGCATCCGAAACTTCTCTCTTGACCAAACTATTGCCAACTATACTGATACAACCTCAAATTTAACGTTGCAAGCCAAGATTGGCACATTGAAACTCAAGACCAATGGGATCGATCTGAAACGACATATAGCCGACATCAACACTGTTGAGTTATCCGATGGAAGTGTACATCTGGCTATCGGCCCAAGTAGCGACACATCCACAGATACCACCTCTTCTACACCATGGATTATTTTAGCAGACAAACTTCGTCTCAACAACATCCATTACAGCATGGAGACCGCTCCAAATCCCGTTTATGTAGATGTACAACTATTGGCAGGCAACATCGACAATGTAGCGGTAGATTTGGGGAAGCAACAAGTGCAGGTTGATGCCATTCAGTTACAACAAGGGAATTACAGTTATCTGACTGGCCACACCATACCCAATAATTCGACGCAATCACAGGTCGCCTCACAATCAATTTTCACTCACACGACATCAAGCAATAACTCTTCCTCAAATGAAAGCATTATAAGTTCCAACGATACGACTACACGAACACCAATCGACACTATTTCTGCACCGTGGACTATTACAGTCAACCACATTGATCTGCAAAAAAATACAATCACATACGGATCGAAAGGGACGATACCTCAATCCTGTTTCGATCCGGCGTATATTGTTGTATCCGATCTCAATTTGACGGCAGATTCCCTATACAACCGCGGCAGTACCATTCAAGGCCAAATCAACTTACTATCCTTTGTCGAACGAAGCGGAATCGATATAACAGAACTTAACGGCCGTTTCGGCATGGATAGTAGTACAATCTACTTGCAGAATTTTAATCTTCGCACTCCGAAATCTTCAATACAACTAGACCTACAAGCTGGTGCCACAACGCTGCAAATGGCTCCTGAAAGTCCAATTACGCTCGATTTGACTGCCCAAATCAGCCCCAACGAAATCCTCCCGTGGTTCAACATGAACACGCCATCACTACGCCAAACGTTTGCCGGCAAAACAGTATTGATAAATAGCAAAATATCAGGCACATTAGGACATTTAATCTCGGAAACAGATTTAAATATTCCTCACCATCTTAATCTTGCACTTAAAGGCCAAATTGGGTCCATCACTGATGTGGCCAAACTCAGAGGTCACGTAGATCTGCGTGGAGCTCTTAGTAATGCTGCTTTTCTCTCCAAACTTTTCCAGCCAAACACTGTCGATCCCCAACGGCTGGTCATTCCAAAACATATCGGCATACGCGGAGCAATTGATCTGAATCGTGAAACATACGTCCCACGTATCGCTATAGCTGTCGATTCGGGAACATTGAAACTCAACGGCCGATTGAATCTCAAGTCACAACAATACAATCTTGCACTATCAACCAACAATTTTCCGGTCAAAGACTTTTTGCCTCACGACTCATTGGCCCGGTTAACTATGAGTCTAAATGCCCAGGGGAAACGGTTTGATCCCTTTGCCCTACAAACAGCTTCAAATATAGATCTCACAATAGATCGCTTTGACTATCTCGGATATACATACAACAATATCGGACTTCAACTATCACTCCAGAATCAACTGCTTAAAGGATTTATATATAGCCAGAATCCAGCCTTACGCCTTTCTCTCGGATTAAATGGGAACCTTACTGAGAAACAACAGACCATAGCCATCCAGGGAAAAATTGACAGCTGTTATTTGGATCGAATGCATCTGATGACAGAGCCTATTGGTGGAACATTAGCCCTCAATCTGTCCGCCTCAGCCAGTGCGGACAGCTCCTATTCTGCCATACTGCAAATAGACAGTATCACATTATGGAACGGTTGGGAAAAGAACAGCATACGTCCCGTCAATTTAAGTTTTACAACATCACCTATACACACACGAATCGGGTTAAAATCGGGCGATCTGACTCTCGGTTTTGACTCTCCATCCGGCGTGGATTCCCTCAGCACGCGTTTCTCACATGGAGCCTCTTTAATGGCTGAAATGTTACGCGGCAACAATTTCTACATGGATTCTGTCAGCCAACAGCTTCCACCATTTCGTTTGCGTGCTGAAGCTGGAGACCAAAACATCCTAAACAATTTCCTCAAACTCCAGGGAATTGGCTTCAAGAATATGGACATAGATGCCTCATTACAAAATTCGCTGTCTTTTAAATTCAATATGATTGTCAATCAGCTAAATGCTGGAAACATACAATTAGACACTTTAACTCTTGGTTTACGCCAACAACAGCAACAACTCAACTATTTATTGCGCGTCGCCAATCATCCTGGCAACCTTGACAGCTTGGGTATGATTGCCCTTTACGGGAATATAGCAGGTAATGAAGCTATCTTGAATTGTTTACAAGAGGGAAGGGCAGGGAACGTCGGATTCCGTTTCGGATTACGAAGCAGAGTGGCCGATAGCACCATAACCATCAGCATGTTTCCTGAAAATCCCATTTTCGGCTCCGAACCATGGCAGGTCAATCAGAACAATTACATAGCTTACCATTTCGGTCATGATCTTCATGCTGATTTTCGTCTGACACATAACACACAACACGTTTCACTCACCACCCCTAACCACACAGAATCAGGCCCGCTCACGTTAGACATCCAAGGCATTGACATCGGTAAAACTTTAGCGCTATTTTTACCGTCAACCACTGTTGGAGGGATACTCTCCACGAAGGTCACGCTGCACAAGCAAGATTTAAGCGGCAATTCCCTTGATGTAAACGGATTACTTAATCTGGCCAATCTTAGTTATGACGGTTCTCGCATTGGCAATCTCAATGTAGGGTTTACTTATGACATGCAGCAGAAAACAGAACAACATTTCAACACCCAAATAGAGCTTGACAGTACTCGTATTCTAACAGCCCAAGGTCACATTGTGGATTCAATTGCTGAGACTCCTTTTAACGTTCAAATTGATCTACCCGGACTGCCTCTAAAATTAGCCAATGCATTTATGCCTGCCGATATGGCTCAGCTTGATGGCATCCTCAAAGGCAATCTGGATTTTGCCGGTGACAAGCAACAGCTTTTGGCCAATGGCAATATGTTGTTTGACAACACCTCAATCAAAGTGGGCATGATCGGTACAACATTCACCCTGTCACCAACACCCATACAAATCGAAAACAGCACGGTCCGTTTTAACAATTTCCAGCTGATAGCACCCAATAAACAGCCGCTGTCAATCAACGGAAACATCACATTGCAGAACCCATCTAACATTACAACCGATTTAACCCTGACAGCCTCCGACTTTCAATTGGTTAATGTAGCCAAAAGTCGTCGCACCATGGTGTATGGACAGGCCTACATGGATCTGAACACACGAGTCAAGGGTCCTATCGACAATCTGTTTATCCGAGGATCCGTTGGGTTACTCGGGGGAACAGATGTCAGCTACATTATGCAAGATGCTCCATTAGAGGTTAAACAACAAAACCAAAATATCGTCACGTTCGTATCATTCAAAGATACCACTTCACAAACAACAACAGACACAGTACGCCCCATGCGTGTCAATGGTATGGACATTCTGATGAACGTCAATGTTAACAACCAAGTCAAACTGGGAGTGGATTTATCGGACGATGGTGAGAACCGTGTACAACTACAAGGAGGAGGAGCCTTGACATACACGTTGAATCCTTTGGGGGATAGCCGTTTTTCAGGGAAATATATCGTATCAGGAGGATTTGTCCGCTACAAACCTCCAGTAATCTCTGAAAAGAAGTTCGATATTGTATCGGGTAGTTATGTCGAGTGGACGGGCAATATGCTCGATCCTGCATTCAATCTAACTGCTATCGACAAAATACGCACCAACGTAACTACAGACGGCAGCGGTACCGGCCAAGCCGTCACCTTCAATGTCAGCATCAACATTCGCAACACATTGTCTGACATGGCCGTTACATTCGATCTGTCAGCACCGGAAAATTTGACCATGCAAAATCAACTGGCCTCCCTTACTGCTGAACAACGCTCGAGTCAAGCCATGAGTTTGCTGATATACAACACCTACACCGGTCCTGGCACAACAGCCAAGGTCAACTCCTCCAATCCATTGAATGCATTAATTGCAAAAGAGTTGAATCAATGGGCACAAAACAGTCTAAAAGGAGTAGATTTAAGTTTTGGAATCAACAGTTACGATGCCACCTCAACAGGAGGGAAACAGTATACTGACTACTCTTACCAAATGTCCAAGAGTTTGTTCAATAATCGAGTTCGTGCAATTATCGGAGGTAAATTCAGTACCGATTCCGACCCGACTGAAAACCTCAAAGAGAATTTGATTGATGACATTTCATTGGAATACATGCTCACCAAACGTGACAATATTTTTATTAAGTTGTTCCGACATACAGATTATGAAAGCATTCTGGAGGGGGAGGTTATTGAAACCGGTGTCGGTTTTGTCATCCGCAAGAAGTTGCTAAAACTGTCCGATCTGTTCCGTTTCATGAAAAACAAAGCCGACAACCAGCAACAATCGGACAGCAACGCTGTAAACGAAACTGCAACCAAGCCAGAAGAACAAACATCGACTGAGAAAGACTCGAAATCAAACCGCAACAAGAAACAACCAGCTCAAACTTCCACAACAAAACCGTCTGACACTGAAATGCAACAAACAGTGAAACTCGACGATAAAACAGCCGTCAACCAATCAACAGAACCTTCACGCCCATGAAAATCACAGAACGACATATCATACGGGGTGGTTTATTACTCGGGCTATGCACCATTGGTTTGTGGTTTGCCGGGTGTTCAACTACACGTCGACTGGCAGCCGATGATATACTCTATACCGGTGTAAAAAAGATCACGATTAACACAGATACCAGTGGAACTCTTTCCAGCACGGTCGAATCAGCTGTCAAAGATCCTCTATCCGTCAAACCGAATAACCCTCTATACAGTCCATATGTTCGCACTCCTTTCCCAATCGGGTTATGGGCTTACAATTACCTTTATACCGAAAAAGAGAAAGGCTTTAAACATTGGCTATATAACAGATTATCAAAAAAACCGGTCCTGATCTCTAAGGTACAACCGGATTTACGCACCAATTTAATTGATGACATTTTAGAAAATTACGGATATTTCAATTCAACGACGACTTACGAGCTCCATCCCCGACGCAATCCACAAAAAGCACGAATAAGCTATCAAGTTCATGTCGGGGCTCCATGGTTTTATGACAGTATTGCCTATCCTCACATGGCAGGCAAGATCGGCACAGCGTTCGACACCTTGCAACACTCCTCTTTAATCCGACTTGGATCCCAATATAATTTAGACACCTTAACCGCTGAACGTCAACGGATCTGCGATACACTTCGTAATGCTGGATACTACTTTTTCCGACCGGAGTATATCACTTATCAGGCAGACACCACAGAACGTCCCCGTCGGGTGCAACTACGCATGCAGATTGTACCCAATGCACCGAAAATGGCATTGCGACCTTATCAAACCGGTACCATCACAATCAATCTGCAAAATATCCACCCCGGACAATCGGACACCTTACATTTGCCCCGATATGAACTTATTTATCAAGATAAATTGAAAATCAGGCCGAAAATATTGGCCAATGCAATTGTTCTCGACAGCGGCAAATTAATCACGCTCCATGACGTAAACCAAAGCATTACCAATCTCAACAAACTCGGTATCTTTCGTTCGGTCAACCTCAACGTAACATCGCCCGACTCTCTACAGGGCCGTGATACACTGGATGTACGGATAAACGCAGCCTTTGACTATCCGCTGGAAGCCGAATTAGAGACCAATGTCACCTCAAAATCCAACAGTCTGTTAGGACCTGGTCTCTCTTTGAAATTAAGTCATAACAACCTGTTTAAGGGTGGGGAGGTGCTCACCTTACGTCTGAACGGTTCGTATGAATGGCAAACGGGCAATCACAATTCAGGTGGAAAAAGTTCATTGCTTAACTCGTATGAATTTGGCTTGGATGCCTCCTTAAATTTCTCACGGTTACTATTCCCGGGCATGGCTAACCGGACAACCCAATATCCGACCAGCTCCCGCATACAACTCGGTGTTGATTTGCTGAATCGTCCCAAATATTTCAACCTTATTTCATTCAGCACATCATTGGGATATGATTGGCAAAGTTCACCATACAGCCATCACTCCATATCCTTTTTAAAACTTACATACAACAGATTGTTGCACACTACTGCTGAATTCGACTCGACCATGTATGAGAATCCAGCCATTGCATTGAGTTTTCGTAATCAATTCATTCCAGCATTTACCTACACCTACACATTTGACAAAAGCTACGCACGAAACCGCCTGTATTGGTCAAGTTCGCTCACTTCGGCCGGGAACTTGCTGTACGGAGTAATGAGCATCTTTAACAATGAATCACCCAAAACCATCTTCGGCAATCAATTCGCTCAATTTATCAAAGCCACCAGTGAAATACGTTTTTATCAACGTCTCGGCTCATCCAGCAGTTGGCTTGCCTATCGATTCATGGTTGGAGCAGCACATCCATACTGCAATTCAGAAGTTATACCTTATAGCGAACAATTTTACATCGGTGGAGCCAACAGTATCCGTGCCTTTACCATTCGTTCATTAGGGCCGGGCAGTTATCGGCCACCTTCTGATGACAAAAACGGGTATCTCGATCAAACAGGAACTTTCAAAATGGAAGCCAACGTCGAACTCAGATTCAAGTTGGTCGGCAAACTCAATGGTGCTGTTTTTTTGGATGCCGGAAACATCTGGTTACTGAAAAAAGATCCGAATCGCCCAGGAGCAGAACTATCGTGGCGGAATTTAGGACGGGATATTGCATTAGGAACCGGCTTCGGGCTTCGTTATGACATCAGCTATTTGGTTTTGCGAGCCGATTTGGGCATCGGCATTCACGCACCATATGCAACCTCTCGACATGGATACTACAACATGCCCTCGTTCCGAGATGGACTTGGATTCCATTTGGCAATCGGATATCCATTCTAAACAATATTTGGATTGCCCTCTGTCCAACCAATAAGATTCGGATTCTTATACAGACAACCGGAATTACTGAAGATTGTCTATTTTTGCATCTGAATATATTAATCTTAACAAGATACAGATGATCAAGCTAATCATATTCGATCTGGACGGAACGCTGCTCAATACATTGGAAGATTTGGCCGTCAGCACCAATCACGCATTGGCTCAGAACGGATTTCCACAACATGAACTCTCCGAATATCGTTATTTTGTAGGGAATGGCATCACCAAACTGACAGAACGTGCACTGCCCGAAGATCAACGCTCTGAGGGAACGATTATGAAAGTTCGTCAGGATTTTGTCAACTACTATTCGGAACATAACATGGATCGCACCAAACCCTATCCTGGGATTCCGGAGTTGATCGAACAGTTAAAAGCGCAAAAGATTAGTATGGCTGTTGCCTCCAATAAATATCAGGCAGCTACAGCCAAATTGATCGCCCGCTATTTTGCGGATGGAACATTTACCACCGTGTATGGCCAGCGTGACAATATGCCTGCAAAACCGGATCCGACTGTTGTGTACAATATTTTGGATGAAACCGGATATACACGCGAGGAGACGCTGTATATAGGGGACAGCAGTGTTGATATGCGCACCGCTGCCAACAGCGGACTACGTTCCGTTGCCGTAACATGGGGCTTCCGTCCACGCCAGGAGTTGGAGGAAAACGGAGCCGTATATATCATTGACCATCCGGAACAGTTGTTAGAGATCATTGAAACGCTGAATCGATAGGGGAGAATTATTTCTGTCGAAAGTTTCGATATTCACGAAAGGGCATTATCTTTGCAAAGCTACAAACAGGGGCTGACCGGTTTTGACAGCAGGTAGAGTCTGATTGTAAGCATGCCGAGCGTTGTGTGGAGGCTCGTAAAAGTGAACGCTCAAACTACAAATGGCAATAATAGCTACGCACTCGCTGCCTAGTTTTACCGAGTAAAACTGCTTAATCCCGCGGTCCAAGGAGGCTGAGGGACGAGTACCTCGCCGAAGACTTTGCCCAATAGTCCAGAGGCATACGGGGTATCATCAGAATTGGGATAGCGTCCGGAAGCTTGTAACGGATTGCGAAATTTTACAAGCTGGGGTCATGATTAGGTCGCCTTCGACCAGGTTGTGACAGGAGGATTAATCGAAGGATAAGCATGTAGAAAGCTTTTGGGTTCCTTGTTTGGACGAGGGTTCGAATCCCTCCAGCTCCACAAATCACCAATGGACATTGATTATCAGTTATTTAAACTAATTATTAATGTCCATCTTTTTTTCATTAATGTCCATTAATGTCCGTCGCTATTAGGGGTAATAAAAACGGACAATATGAGGACACGAAAAAACGATGTGATACCGCCAAGGTTGCGGCAATCAAAAGGGCAGTTTTATATCTCTTACAGCTGCTACAATTCCGAAAAGAGGAAGATGATCCGCTATAAAATCTATAGCGGTTTGGATCGTATTGTTTCTATCGAACAGGCTTCCATAGTTGCAGCTCCAATAATCAAAGAATATACTCAGAAACTCAACAGCGGATGGCGTCCGTGGTGTGATACCCAAACGTATGAAGATTTATGTGACTATTCAGTCATTAATAATAGGATAGGCAAAATCAGACAGGACTCTCGACAAATACGAAAATTCGTATCTGATTTTATTCGCATTAAACGATTAGAGATATCGAAAAAATCGCTGGAATCTTATGTGTCTAAATTAAGATTGTTTTGTATTTGGATAGAACACTCACACAAATATCGTAATCTTAAATTAGAGGAAATAACGCCAGATGTAATACATGATTTTTTCTTTTATCTGATAGATGACAGAAAACTGGATACATCAACCATTGACAAATACGAAGTGAACCTGAGGCAACTGTTTAAATATTTTGTCCAACGTAATTTAATCCACACTTCTCCTGTAATAAATATTCCCAAGCCTCCCAAAATGAAAGATATGGCTGCACGCCCTATCAACGACAACCATTTGGCTACGTTATTAAAATACATTGAAAATAAAGATCCTCAATTCTTTTTGGCATGTATGCTACAATTTTTTCTTTGTTGTCGCCCAGGGAATGAATTACGCTTACTAAAAATTGAAGACATCGATTTATCAAATAAGATTGTTCACATTAGAGAAGCCAATGGAAAAACTGGAGCCAGAACCATAACGATACCTGACGCTTTAGCTCGCATTTGTTACAATTACCATTTAGCAGCATATTCGCCTGAATATTACATTTTTTCAAGTCGCAATATTCCTGGAGCCTTACCTGTCGGTAAAAATTATTTTAGTCGTAGATTCCGGATGTTTCGAGATCAACTTGGACTTCCCAAAGGATATAAATTTTATTCACTCAAACACACTGCAGCTGGTAAATTACTTGAATCAGGTGCCACTATTGTAGAAGTCATGAATCATCTTGGTCATAAAGATTTCAAATCAACGCTACACTACGTTAAGAGGCATTTTGGGAATAAAAGTGAGAAAATAAGTAAATTTTATCCTCCTGTAATGATGGATATTCTTCATGAACCATTGTAGAGACAAATTTCCTTGTTCGAGGAGTAAGAATCTGTAAAAAATAATAGTAAAAAAAGTATTATCTATTTGATATTAATAGTATTTTTACTATTTTTGTAATGTCAAACAACGAAACAAAGCAACAAGATGAAACGTTACAAAGTAGCTGAAATTCTGGAGATGCTAAGAGCAGACGGATGGACGAGAGTATCGCAGAAAGGAAGTCACCGACAGTTCAAACACCCAACAAAAAAAGGCAGGGTAACGATAAACGGCAAAAAAAGCGATACGTTGGATCAAGAATTATTAAATAGTATTTTCAAACAGGCGGGTTGGCGATAAGCCAACCAGCCTTTCAACAAATTATCATTATGGGAAAAGTAAGTGTGTTGATTACATGGGCCGACAATTACGGTGCATGTTGCGATCTGGTCCCTGGTTGTGTTGCTACGCATAAAACACTTGAAGGAGTTAAGCAGGCTTTCGAAGAAGCATTACGGATACACCTTCAAGCAATGCGGGAAGACGGCGACGAAATCCCCGAAGCACTGCAAGGTAATTATCAACTTTGTTTTACCCTCAATACCAGAGCTCTATTGCATTCCACCGAAGGAATAATCACGCGTGCGGCTTTGGCTAAATTTACCGGAATCAATGAACGGCAATTGGGTCACTATGCAACAGGACGTAGTAATCCACGCCCAGCACAACAGGATAAAATAGTACGTGGAATACATAGTATTTGTCAGGCTCTATCGTCCATCGCTTTGTAGTGTTGTTTGACAGATTTCATTATTACGATGGATCGGCCACCCTTTTCGGGGTGGCCTTTTTTTTTACAGTCATCAAAATACAATCAATTGATAATGCACCCCAACACCTAAATATGGGCGTATGCCTTGCGGAGTTAAGGCCGCCCCGGCACTTACTCCGATTCCCCAACGTTTTTGTTTTGTCGGGACACTAACACGTTCAATGACGGGCTGTGTAATCGTTCGGGGGTATATTTCAATACTGTTAGCCTTGACGTTGTAGCCTTCCATTTCGATCCGATACGTAGAATCATCGGTAAACAGATAGCTGCTGATCGGTACAGGTATATAGATCGGGTTTCCATCCACCGTATCCCGGATGGTGTCGAAATGCTTCACCTGGACATATTTCGGAACCAACAATGTGTCGCGTACCGTATCGATGCGGATAATCGGAGGCAGGGTATCCCGCTGTAGTATATGAACCGTTTGGGCCGGTTTTGTGACTCTGCCTAATATGAATGATCCCAAAATAATAGCCGAAGCGATCAGAGCATTTTTCATAGCTCATCATTTTGCTTGATGACGGATGAACAATTCCCAAGCCTGTTTATAATCCGACTCAGATACGACAGTACCAGTTTCAACCTTAATCATTGCTTTTACAATTGGTTCCATCACAGATCGATTCGTTGTCGTTAATCGACTTGTTCGAGGAACTCCGGACAATTCGGATACTGTTCGAATGTAGCTTTCTGTATCATTATTATCTTCCGGAGGAGCCCACCTATTAATTATCTTCTCTATCGTATTACAGCCATACAATCTACTGTAATTATTCAACAGATGATAAATAGCCCGAATTCCCCAAGCCATAGATTCAAACGTTTTGAAGCTTTTATCATTTCCAGGGACTTCGCCTAACCATTGTGTTCCATTTTTACGAATATTTCCAGGATTATTGTTCCTGATACCTCTCGCTGTTGTTGCCATCGTCGTCAATTTGATCAATGTTTATCTCTTTTTTAGGCCTTTTCATATCTTCAGGTGTTACAATTGCATTTGGATGGTCTTTGGTGTATTCACCTCGTAACAATCCTACAAGTCTACATTTTGGCCTATCATTAAGTCTCTGTAGACATGCATCATCAGGCTGTAAACAAATATGCTTTTCAGCCTCTTTAAGCTGCAATCTCAATTCGTTATTTTCACTGATAAGACTCAATTTTTCCTCTTCAAGGATATGGACTCGTTTATACAATTCATCCACCTTCTTTTTCAATTCATCTACCTCGCCTTGAACACGTTTATAATCTTCAATGATCGCCTCTCGTTGAATTTTGAAAGCATTTGCTTCCTCGACTTTTTTATTTGTTTTGCGATTCAGCAAATATTTGATTGCTTCCCATCCACCGACAGCACCCAAAATCGAACTTATCGTAATTATTGTATCATTCATTGTGAAAGGGATATGGGGCCGATAACCGGCCCCTGGTTACAAAATTGAAATAAGCCACATAATGATTCCTCCAGCGACTACCGGTACAAAGTCTTTCCAGAACTTCGGTTTTTCATAATCGCCTTTGGCGTTTTTGTACTCCTTGCCGGATGTCTGTTTGATACCGGCCCAAGCGATCGCTACGACCAGCAGCGGGATCAGTGCAAAAACGCCCATATTAAATGTTACAGTACCGAGTGCAGCCACCATAATACCTACGATGATCTGCCAAAGATTCTCTTTTGTCATAAGGTTAATGTTTAGGGTTGTTTATGAATTCGATTCTGTTTGACTTTCCTCATGAGCCTTGACCAATTCGTCAAGCATCATGCGTTCAGCTGTTGTAAGCTGATTTTCTTGCCAAAGGGCATCGGCTCCCTGTTCGGAAAGGAACCGTTTGCAATCAAACTCTTCCTGATCAATTTTGGCCATGGACTCCTGCAGGGATGCAACAGCTTCCTTTGAGCTGTCAGCGGCGATTCTGCCGGTATTGGGATCAAAATTTACCCCTAACTTTTTGGCATTGGTTTTCAATTTTTCATCCCGAACCCCCAACGCATATTGTGCCGCTTTGACAGTTTCGAGCAGACCTTTTCGTTCCTCAGCAGTTACACTGGTAGATTTCAGCTTTCCCAAAAGCTGAACCATAGGGATTAATTCGATTTTTTTCATGTTTATTCAGTTTTTGGGGGTTAGGCTTTCAGTTCGTCAGATTCAGTTCCAACGGTCAGAGCAATGGCATCCATTTTCTCCATGAAAGGAGTCAAAACAGTTTGCGTTGTAGTGAGGTAATCAATATCTGCCGAGAACTGCATTTTCGATCCGGCATATTGGTAGAAGGTGGCCATCACGTTGTCACTTTCTTTTATTTGCCCATCCATATAGGCCGTTACCTTACCGTTTGTCATGGTAACTTTTGCAGATACTTCAACGCTGTCGATAGTTGCTTTGATCTGTTTCTCGATGGTTTGCGAAAGAGTAGTGTTTTCGCTAATGTTTACAGTTGACATAGATTTGAAATTATTAGTTAAACATTGGTTTTACATTCCACGGATTTTGAAGTCTCCAGTTTGGATGAGCATTTCCTCACCAAATTTTACGTTTATATGACTGGTGATTGTTTGGCTGGGAAGATCAACTTGCGGTGCACCGTTCTGATAGATAAACAGATCTATTTCGAGAACAATATCCATGCTTTCTCCTGCTAACAATCGAATTTGATTCACACGATTACCTAATGAGTCTGTAACAGCTAATGGCTGCCCTTGTTCGATCGTGCCAAATACTGATATCACTTCAATATCAAACAGAGTTGTGTATGTGATAGTGTGTTCAGCTATATTGGTAATGTGCATCTTTAGCCACACCGCATTCCGTATAGTCATTGGCGTTGTCTGATAGTTGCTGACAGGATCAAAAGTGGCTGTCGGACCATTCGATGTGATCCCGACAAGAGATGCCGTATATAGCAAAGACCAAAATATATTCAGTGGTACAGGGTTAATAAATGTATCGTTATGATAGACAACTAAAGGTTCGATTTCAGCAATTTCAGACAAATTCCAACTATCAGGAATGACCCCTGTAGATTTGTGCTTAGAAAGTAAAAACAAAAGATATTTATCTGTCTTGCCTGCACCTAATTCAAAAAAATCTATGGTTAAAGAATTTCCTCCCTCCTTGATAGGTTTATCACATGTGCGTATTGGGCCATCGGTAGAGGTAAGTGATTCCAACATGGCGAATCCCCAATAATAATCTTGAATCTTACCGATATTCAGTGCCGATACATTGGTTTTACTATCCGCTGGTATCTGTTCAAACGTAAATGTGCGACTGGTATATCCTAAATCCATCATATTTACGGATACCTTGTCCGTACATCCTGATGATATACAAGGTTTGGCGGCATGTTCATACCCTCCGAAATCAGAGAGTCTGTACGGGCTTAATGCTCCGCCTTTGGGTTTATCCCTCGACCAATTCAATGACGTATCAATAGGTACCGTCAATGATGGGATAATCAAGCCGAAAGAGTTTTTAACCAAAGACGGCCAATCGGAGTTTGGATCGGTGGTGATTTTGTCCGAGTCAACCGGTTTGTAATATGAAAACATGTTGACTTTATCGTCCGTACATAATCCGCCCACGTCCGTTTTCGATGAACCGATCGTCCGTCGTACCAGATCGATAGAGATATTTGTTTTACCTATAGCCATAATTTTATGCTGTTGCTTGTGAGGTGACACCTCCAGTTGCTACTAAATTTCCGTTTACACGCAGATTCCCATTAACCACTTCAATGACAATTCCGTTTATGACCAGTTTTTTGAATGTTCCGGTTTCGGATGCATTAATGTTTTTAGCTGCAAAATCTACAGTCGATAGGTTTAGATTTCCTGAATGCCATATTTTTTTAAAAGAGGCATATCTATTATTATCCAGTGCTATTCTGAACTGTAAATTACTGGAATAATCGCAGTACAATTCTAACGCAGACGTACTTCCTTCTGTGTTTTGAAATACTGCCAATAAATCAGTAGATATTGATCGAACGACACTGTAAGTTCCACTTGGCCGTTTAATAAATTCATTAAGGTTGGCATCATTGATAGAGCCTCGCTTACTTATAAATGATAGCGATAAATCGGCTTTTGATGCTGGATTAAAATTTCCGGAGTGCCAAACATTTCGTGTCTCACCATCGTAAAAAATCAAATTTGTAGCATACAAAGTTATTGCCCCACCCAGGTTACCTATATAGGTATCGCCGGAAACACTTCGCGCTAATCTTGTTGAACCATCAGAGGTGACATAGGAAAGCAAATCAGTCCCTGAAACACGTATGCGAGCAGTGGATGATGTTAAATTGATAATACCACTCACATTTCCACCTGTCAAAGGCAAATATTTACCATCCACCACATCATCCTGAAGCTGGGATAGTTTGGTCAGATTACCGGAATCATATATTGTATATTCAGTTCCATTTGTGTTTCTTTTGAGAGCTGATTTTGAAATGAGCAAGGTGTCGTAATCAAAGGCGCCGACGATAGTTCTATAATCAGCTATAGATCCAAACACAAATCGTCCAATGATATTTGCCTCATTAGATTTTATTTTTACTCCTGCAGAAACTGAAAAATCTCCAGTGATTGTTTTTCCGCCCGAGAGCGGTAGGTAATCATTGGGATCGAAATTTTTCGTTGTCCATATTTCTGCCCATGGAGTTTTTTCAGATGGGCCATTCCCTCCGCCTCTAACAAACCATCTATTAGAATTGTAACTGCCGTATATTTGACATGCAGAATTATACGCAGCATTACCATAAATCAGAATACCCGCTTCACTTATTGGATAATGCTTTTCAGTTGTAGCGATTGAGTTTGTAGATGTTTGGAATAATCCAAACCCATTGATTGAATTCAAATCCGTACCTGCTACGAATTCGCTTCTTCTCGCAAAATCATACGAATGTAATCCATCTACTGTATCTGCATTTCCCCCGTTGGCGGGTAAAGATGTTGGGCGACCTGTAATGTCAGCCCATTTATGTGTATGCACAGCATCGGCATACAAATCACCAATCTTACCTGTAATGTAGGACTGGTCTATAGCTCCGAGGAACTTCGACGAGATCGTAAATGGATAGCCATCTGGAGTGATGATTCCGGTAAGCGCGTTTTTCAGCAACTCATAATCCAAGCCGCCACCAGCACTTCCTAAATCGGCACTGTCAGCATAGGCGCTGATCCCTTTTTGGCCCAGCACATCAAGTTTCGCTGAAATAACCCGGACGCCATTTACAGTCTTGATTTCAAATGCTTCGTCCCAAACAGATTTGTCAAGTTTGTTGGATGGCGTGAAATTTCCTGAGTGCCAGATTTTTTTAAAAGAGGCATATCTATTACCATCTAAAGCAATTCTAAATTGAAGATCGCTTGAATAATCACAATATAATTGCAACGATGAAACGCTTGATTCTGAACATTTAAAAACAGCAAGTATGTTAGAATAACCAGTACCTGCTACTCGGTAAGTACCGTTATTTAAAGTTGAATATGATAAAATATCTGATTCGTTTATTTCTCCTTGATTATTGGTAAAATAGGTATTTGAGATTACATTACCCTTGCCATCTTTAACAGCACTATCTGCATTTCCCCCGTTGGCGGGTAATGATGTTGGTCGACCTGTAATGTCAGCCCATTTATGTGTATGCACAGCATCGGCATACAAATCACCAATCTTACCTGTAATGTAGGACTGGTCTATAGCTCCGAGGAACTTCGACGAGATCGTAAATGGATAGCCATCTGGAGTGATGATTCCGGTAAGCGCGTTTTTCAGCAACTCATAATCCAAGCCGCCACCAGCACTTCCTAAATCGGCACTGTCAGCATAGGCGCTGATCCCTTTTTGGCCCAGCACATCAAGTTTCGCTGAGATAACGCGGATGCCATTTACAGTCTTGATTTCAAATGCTTCGTCCCAAACGGATTTGTCAAGTTTGTTGGAAGGGGTGAAATTACCTGAATGCCAAACTATTCTTGTTATACCATCGTAAAAAATCAAATTTGTAGCATACAAAGTCATTGACCCTCCCAAGTTACCTATATATGTATCTCCGGAAACATTTCGCGCTAATCTTGTTGAACCATCAGAGGTGACATAAGAAAGCAAATCAGTACCTGAAACACGTATGCGAGCAGTGGATGATGTTAAATTGATAATACCACTCACATCTCCACCTGTCAAAGGCAAATATTTACCAACTACAACGTCATCTTGAAATTGTGATAATTTGGTTGGTCGATCGGTGATATTAGCCCAAACATGGGTATGTGAGTCCGGCGTAAAGACGCTGGGTTTATCGGTGATCTCGTCCCAATTGTAGGACGGTTTTGTAGCAGCTTTAGCCCAAGGATAGACATCCGAAGCGGGAAGCGATTCGGGTGCATCTTTAATCTCTGACCAGAGGGTAGGGAAGTAGTCAGGTTTACCGGAAATCTGCTCCCAGGAAGAGGCACCGGCAATAGACGAAATCGGCACATTGACGAAATGGGTTCCGTCATATTTCAGGATATCACCAGCTTTAAGCCCGGATACTGCAACATCCACTAAATCCACAAGGGACCCAGTAAAACTTCCACCTGCATCAGGTCCTGTACCGTAAGCTGTAATTCCCAAATTACCAACAACATCGTATTTAATTTTCAGAACTCGTTGACCATTAACTTCAGCCAACTCAAAAACGGAATCCCATGTTGTTTGCGAAACATAATTACCAACTACAACGTCATCTTGAAATTGTGATAATTTGGTTGGTCGATCGATGATATTAACCCAAACATGGGTATGTGAGGCCGGTGTAAATACGCTGGGTTTACCTGTAATCTCATCCCATGTATAGGACGGTTTTGTTGATGCTTTGGCCCAAGGATAGACATCCGAAGCTGGAAGCGATTCGGGTGCATCTTTAATCTCTGACCAGAGGGTAGGGAAGTATTCAGGTTTGCCGGAGATTTGTTCCCAGGAAGAGGCACCGGAAATCGATGAAAGAGGCACATTCACGAAATGGGTACCGTTATATTTAAGGATATCACCAGTTTTGAGTCCTGAAACCGAAACATCTACTAAATCCACAAGGGATCCAGTGAAACTTTCACCTGAATCAGGTCCTGTTCCGTAAGCTGTAATCCCCAAATTGCCAATAACGTCGTATTTGATTTTCAGAACTTGTTTACCATTAACTTCAGCTAATTCAAAAACGGAATCCCATGTTTTTTTAAGAACATAATCATCCATATTAGCAGACGTCAGGTAATTCTGTTCTTTCACCCAGTCCTGTGTCGCATACTTATGGTCAGTAAGATAAATTTGTAAAGCATCTACATCAAGCCCCTTGGAAGAAACAAAATCTAAAATTGTTTTTAACGAAATGGCCAACCATTTACCGGCCATAGGAGATTGAACTGGGAAAAGATAATCGGTTTCTGACTCTATTTTTGCCAGCTCAAATTGATTTAGCTTTGGAGCTAAAAAAAAAATTTCCGATTGAGGATCTGTTATTTCAAGCAATGGCGGTGTGGAAGTCCGCTCAATATTGATATAACGACTTTGAACCGAATAGACATATGTAAACTCATAGCCAACTGCATCACCTGTCGTCGATTCAAGTTTATGATCTGATATATATATACGTTTTAACAATCCGCTATCAGTCAAATGATAGCGACAAGGGCTATTAAAAAAATCAAGAACCCACATTCGGATTCTTTCATCCGTAATATAACCTGTATATTTTTTCCAACTGCGAGTCCTATCTATGTCATATTCCTTTGTTTCATTGTCGAATACGGCATTGACACTATCCAGTTTATTAATTTCCTCTCTATCACCACTAAACCGAATTGTATCAAAACCACCTAATGAATTAGCAAATATGAAATAATCATTAACACCTGTCAGAAAATCAGTTAACATGTACCTTTGAATCCATGTTAACATTTCGCCTTCGAGATTCTCAACCCACACATCAAAATACGTAGGTTGTGACTCAAACATTCCTCTAATAGTACCAAATGTGACATTAACAGTGTTAATAGATTTAGCAGAAAACGTCTTTAAAACAGCGACTTCACTCGTTCCATCTGAAAAGAAAGCTTTTACTTTACATATCGATTCTACCACCGATACATATCGTAAATAATGTGGAATATGGTAAAGAGTAACACGAGTCTGAGGCTGCCAAGTCAAAAAATTTCCTTGTAGATACGATTCTACAGAGACTTCCGCATCAATCCCACCCGCAATGCAATAAAAGTTACCTGTTGTTTCTCCGATTTGATATGTATATTGAGGTATTCCAGTCTCTGCAACCTCATACAAAACAGGTTCGATAATATCTTCCAAAATATCCCGGAGATTTATCGTAATTCTATTATCGGAAGAAGGATAATAAGTTTCTGAAATGATCGTTACACCATTGCTCGACAACGTAAAATCTAACTTTTCAGTTGCATCTACAACAATATCTCGAATTGTCCCAGAAAAATTATATGTATCAGGAAGTTGAATAATAGTCATGATGGCTCTTACTTTTCATCACGAAAGTAATTTTGAGCCATCTGACGGAAAGGACAAAAATTATATTTCGATCAACTCCACATCTGAAGGATCAATAGAATGAGGATGCAATGTCATTGTAATGGATTTGATATAATAACATCGATTCTTATAAATTACTTTATCTCTCATATCAAGATTATGCAGATCGACTGCATTAAGCAATACTTTACACTTAACAATACGATGTGATCGCTCCATAAAGTTTTTAAAATCTTGATGATATGACATTAACCCTTCAGACAATAAATATGAGAGTGAAAGATCTCCTAATTTATTACCTCGACAATCATAGTTGCAATGTGTGATATACGGGTAATTATAAAATTCTTTCGCACCCCACCTAATTTCTCTGCACATACCATAATATAGCCCGACAAGCAACTTGTCTGGTCGTTCAGTAGCAGCTTCACTAATTTGCGGTGCATAATACCACCTATGCCCTTGCTCCGGATCATCAGTACTTTTTAACAATCCGATATTCGTAGTTACTACCTCACCTCCAAAACTCATATCATAGTCACTTCTATCATCATCCGGATCATCTTCCTCTTTACTACTCATGGATTGCTGTAAGACTTTAAAATCAATACCTGTCAAATCTTCTGCTGACACACGCTGAATAATCTGCCCTGTGTCAGCAACCCTGAATGTAGCTGGATCCAGTTCTGAGGTTGGGTTCAGCGAGCAGATTTCCAAAATATTATTTGCTTCTCTGATTATCAGATCAGATTCAACTTCCTGATCTTCTTTTGAAAAACCCGCCACATATCGTTGTGCTTCTTGCTCTGAAATACTAATCCGACCTACAACCTTTTGAGTCCAATCTACAGCAGAATTTCGAGATAAAATATCTTTATTCAACTCCACTGTGAACGTTGGTCCAACCGCATATATAGAAGCACATGGAAGTTTCAATAGTTCTATAATCATTTCGTTAGCAGCTATTTCAGGTAAAAAATCAGCTAACGTAATTGATGCATTACCTTCGGAATCAACATCCCATACGGGTGAATTTCCTTCTGATTTATATTTTGGATGCCATTGCGAAAGGATCATCAATCTTTTCCAATCACCACTATCAAATATGTTGTTCTGACAACGACCGTCAAGCAACACGTTGAATAACCAACCAACACGAAAAGCGGGGAGTATTTTATTTATATAACTATCCCTTCTATACTGGTTAGGTAAATACTGTCCATCCATAGCATCATATCCATTCAGCCAAACAGACGATGCAAACTGCGTTTTATGATTACCATCTTGTACTTCCCATTCTTTTCGCGAAGCAATACTTACAGGTGCTGCAATAATATCAGGAAATTCTTCTTCAGTCCTTTCTATGAAATACTTGTTACAATTTACTTTAGCGGCATCCGTTCCAAAATCGACTTTACCAAGGCTCTGCTTGTAAGCCATTTTATCTATATTAGATGGAATTATAACACCATTATAATTTATCGTTATTGTTTCTTCAATTTCAGTAACCTTAATTTCACCAGACGTAATTTGCAGCCCATCAAAGAAAATTTTAGCAGGCATAGATTCGAATGGAGACGAACGACCTGGTCTGTCAATGAAACCAAAAATTATGCGATTCTTAGCCGTTAATGGCAAATCTATATCAACAGAATAGGGTACAGGAATATGATCATTTGACAACATCGGATGTTCAATAGTAATAGCCACCTCTGTATCTCCGAGCAAATCTACCTGCTGCCCTTTAATAAAAATCTGCAACATATTTATAATGTTTTACGTATGCGTGAATCTTTAGCCATTTCATCATATAACCCTCCAGAACCGTACTTCTTGAGATATGCTTGAACCGGCTTATCCAATTTCCCATTTAATTTTTCTACAGCTACCAGTAATGCAGATAGCAACTTTGGATCCATTGATGAACTGACTCCTACTGGAGCAGGGAAAGAAACAGTAGGTCCTCCACTTTCTCGTCCTGAAGCCGTAATTGAGAATGGATTACGGAATTCTCCTTTTAAACGTGCTGCTTCAATTGCTTGAACAAATCCTGCTACCTCTGGATTCTGTAGCATTTTATTAGGAATAACATATTCAGGTCCATTTTCGCCTACAATCACAGTAGGCTTATTCACAAATCCCCGTCTATTAGGTGAAAATTCCGCATAAAAACGCTTTCCATCTTGCTCTCGTTCAACATTAATCAAACCTCCTAACTCAGCTCCCGGCAGTGGCGTTGCCAAAATAGCCGCAGTTTGTATTGCACCCAAAGCACCAACGGCTATTGATAAGGGGATATTGGGCAAAGCTTTTGAAATACCTACAGCTGTCGCAATTAGAGATTGGAAAACTGCAATTGCCTTGTCTCGAATTGCTTGTTTACGCTCCATTTCTTCACGTTTTGCTTCGGTCTCCTCGTCAATTGCCTGAACCTTGTCATTGTAAGTCTCCTCAGTTATAATGCCAGCTTTTTTCTGTTGTTCAAGCAATTTTTTCTTTTTTTCTGCGGTTTTTTCGTAGGTTTTAAATTGCCTATTTTCAATCGCAGTCATTAGTTGAGAGACAGAAGAAAATGCATATAACATAGATTTACCTATGGTATTAATAGCCTGGATCCAATCTTCAAATCCATCCATACCATATTTAATGTTGTCAAAAAACTTTTCCCATTCGTCTTCTCGCACTCCCAAAACAACATCATTGCCATCTTTTTCATTATCATCTCCAGATGTGTTCCCTGCATTCAGATTTGCTAAAATTGCTCTTAGTTTATTAAGTGTAGCCTGAACTTCGGCTTTATCTGCATCGGTCATGCCTGTTACATCTGCAGATGCCAGTGTCCTCTCTAATTCAGCCATCATTTGCGTGTAGATCTCAATGAGTCTCTCCACATTCTCACGCATTTGAGCCTCTTCCTCTGAGGTGAATTTCTGTCTGATCAATTTGAGCGCTTGCTGTTCTGTTCGAACAGCCTTGGCCCGATCTTCTCCATATAATTGTGCTACCAATGCTTTTTTTTGTTCGAAAGTTGTAGCTTCAGCGAGCTGTGCATTATGAGCAGCCTTTAATTCATTGATTTCATTATCAACAGCTTGCTTCTTCTGATCGAACTTGCGCTGTAGATCCTCAATATAGAGATATCGGAGATTCTCATTGTGTATCCTCTCGAGATTCTCAAGTGCATCCAACTCCTCCTTAGTCATTGCACTCCTATCCTTATTAAACAATCCGAGATCTTTTAGCCTACGTTTATAACTATAGTTCTCTTGATCAATTTCTTGTTGGAGATCTGGATTTTTACCTCCTTCCAAACTGGCCTCAATCAATTTGCTAAGACGGGTTTGTTCATTCTTCTTTTGAGTGTATTGCCTATCGGCAAGATCGCTTTGCAATTTTGCCAAATCAGATCCATTTTCTTTTTGTAATGCAATGCGTTTCTGTAATGTATCTATTTCAAGTTGAAGTAATTGTTCATTATACTCTTGCTCCGAGGATATTTCGCCAGATCTTAATTTATTTCGCAACTCTGCTTTAGCTTGTAAAAATTGCTGGTCTTGATTCAAAGACCATTTATTGGTGTTCTTATCAGAGCTTTCCGGAATATTGACAGGGGAACTACCTTGATCAACCTCTTGCTTATTATTGACAGGCCTATTAAAATTATTATCATTCTCGCTTGCGATATCAATAATCAGTTTTACAGGCACGCCCATCCCTTTTGCAATATCCGCATACCCCTTACCTTCTGAACGTTGTTTGGAAATATCTGCTCCAACGTTCGATTTATTAAGAGTAACCAAATTCTCAACTGACACCCCTGAATCTTTGGATATTGCCTCATACGACACTCCAAGCTCTCGTAATGTATTGATATATTGGAGCAGATTCATTGTGGATTCTTGAATATTCTCATTATTTCTATTGATGCGTTGTTCTATAAATGGGAGTTCACGCAAAGCATCATTTCGCTCTGTTATGTCTCCAGTGGCTATTCTGTCTTGTAGTTTACCGGCATACTGGGTATTTGTTGACCTTGCTGCAATATTTGCCTGTAGCGTCTCCCATTCGTCTTTAATACCCTTGGCAGATTTCGAAGCTACTCTTTTAGCCATCAATAAATTAAGTTGTCTCTGTCGTTCAATGGCGCGATCCAGTTTTTCAATATTAATTTCAATTGCTTCACCATATTGATTATACTTTGTAATTGCTTCGGGACAAATCTCACCAAGCTGCTTGACTGTATCATTCAATATATTTTGCTGTTCGGCGTTCAAGTTGGATTTACCTCGAAGCTGCTCATAGGTAGCGGTCAGCTCTTCCACCCGTTGCTTTTTGTTTGCAATCTCCGATGAAGTTTTTTTATACATTTCAAATTCGCCTTGAAGTAACTCAACGCTATCACTTGATATAGCACTAATTAAGGAGTGTAATGCATCAAGCGTAGGCACTAAAACACTACCGATTTGAACTTTGATATTTTGAAGCGTTTTTTGAAACTTCTCGTAACGGGCTTGGGCTGTATTATTCTTCGTATTAAACTCATCAATGATCGAAGTGCCATCGCTAAACGCTTTATTGGCTAATTTCTGTTGTTGTTCAAGTGCATCTACATTTTCAGCCAGGGCTCCAATGATCTGCACGGATCGAGTACCATCCATTTTAAGATCATTCAAGTTTTTAACCAGTTCGACCATGCCTGCATTATTATTTTTGAGTCCCTTCAGAAATGCAATAAACGCAGCATTAGCATCTTGATTGAGAAGCTCAGTAAAGTCTTTCAAGCTCATATTAGCAATGCGAGCATAGACCTCTGTCCGTTTGAACATGCCGGTGATAGCCTGTGACATCGCAGTACCGGCAGTCTCACACTGTTGACCGAATTGATCAAGCGTGGCACCATATCCCATTACATTTTGAATGGATATGTTTGCCGATGGAGCGACACCGGCCAGGCGCTTAGTAAATTCAACTATGTAGCCTTCGTTGGCTGTACTTGCGGCTCCCAATTCATTGATCGTTGATCCAACGCGAATCATCGAATTTTCGATACCGAATTGCTGTTTGATATTAAAAATATCAACCAACTTACCAACTTGGTTCAAAGCCTCTTCTGCATTACCACCGAGATCTTCACTTAAAGCGACATTAATTTTATCCGCTGCACGAACGAAACCTTCAACATCAACCTTATCACTCAATCCCAACTTTCCAGCAACCCTGGCCAGATCAAGCAGCTCATTCTGTGAAGTCCGGGTATCGATACGCTTTAGACTCTTTGACAACAGTTCCGTTTCACTTTTAGTGAGGCCGGTTGTCTTCATCACATCAGCCAATTTATCATCATATTCACGGAAAGCCGGTATAGACTCAGCTACAAACTGCTTTACTTTTTGCGCAGCCGATGCCACAGCTGATGTAAGAATCGCCAATGGACCGAACTTTTTCACACTACCGAAGGCACGTGCAAAAATGGATTGACCTTTCCCAAATTCAGCTGATGCGTTTCGCATACCGCTACGCACCTTATTCATTTGTTGTTGAACATTTTTCAGCTGATTATTTAAACGATTCCATCGCTCAGGATCTACTGTTTTAGACACACTGTTAAGTTCCTTTTTTAGTTCACTGGCGCATTTCTTCAGCTGGTTAAAACTCATTGCAGACATATTGAGAGTACCCATCAAGGTCTCATATTTAGCCTTCTGCTGAGTGAGTGATCCATTGAGTTCTTTGATCCGATTATCAATATTCTTATACTCGTTGCTTTCCTTTTTCCCAGCAGCTACAAGCATAGTCCGTTGATACTTGAGATCTTCAAGTTCTTTTTTATACTCCTGGATCTGACGCTGCGTTTGCAGGATACCTTCCTGCGTTTCTTTGAATCCTGTCGTTTGAATATGGGTTCTGACGATATCTTCCTCGATCATAACTCTATGATTGTATTGTCCAACTCACGAAAAACTTCGATATACCGATCAAACTCATCTCGAATTGCCATATTGACAATGGCTGAAAGGGAATATCCTCGACCATAGATGTGGCCGAACAACGGACGGTTATAGATAGGTGTGTAGAAGCGCTTTTTTTTGCCTTTGCGTGTCCGTTTCATATCGATAAGACGAATTGTAGCCGGGTAGTTGATTTTGGCCTGAACGCTATCCGAATCCGATTTGACTTCATACATACCGCTACCGGCAAGCACGTCCGCCAAATGCGGAGATGTACGGCGTACATAATAGCGGTTGGCTATTTTGGATTGTTCAGCCAATAGGGTAGGGATGACCTCGTTATATCCCTCTGCTACAATTTGATTAATAGGCTTACTTCGAGTATAGGTATCGGTTATCATATTGCGAATATGACACGATACCCATCCCTGGGAAAGGACAAAAAAAAGCCCTCAGAATGGTTCTGAGGGCTTCAATTACCGTTGGGGATCGGTTTATTATATCTCGTTGAGCAATTGCCTTACTTTGGCAAGACGATTCTCAATCATTGTGATGACCTGGTCGTCCGCCTTATACTCGCGGGCGACTTCTATGTACTTTTCAAGTACTGCAATCCGATATTCTTTTTGCAAAAAATCGGCAATACGATAAATGGATACAGTGGCTGGATTCGGCAGATCTACCTCATAGTCTTTCGGCTGATTTTGCTGCTGTTCTTTTGCTTTACGAATCTCTTCATCCATTTTACGCTGTTCGATTTTTTGCTGGCGTTTTTCATAAAAAGCAAAAACACCAACCGAAATCATCACTCCTATAATAAACCAAATCATAGTCTTACTTTTTATATTTCAGCAACCACACATAACGCAGCCCTGTATAGGTCTCATCCACGACATACTGGTATCCTTCAGCAATGAGTGTCTGATAAACGACCTGGACTGATGGTGTGAATCCGGTGAGATCTCCGATAGCGGCAGCTACATCGGCAGTTGTAAATCTGCGCGCCGTATCATCGAGTGTTGCCGCCCGCTCAAACGTTTCGGCCAATACATCTATCGCCATAGATATCGCGATATTATTGTCGGATTCTTTGCTTTTCTTTTTATCCATTGCTCACAAATATAATCAATTACGCTTTTCTCTAATTGCACTTGAATCGCAATTTTCAAACAAACCGGACAGCAAGTCATTAGCACACGTCAGAATTCCGCTGGTACATATATGAACCTCTTCATCGTTGAAATATTTATCGAGATACGAATACCGCTGATAGAGCAGGTTATATTCGCGTCTTATCTGGCTGACATGAAACATAAACGTCAATACATCTTCCAACAGGTTACGTTCCCGTTCTGTCAACTCGACAGCACCCAGCCCGATCTCCTTGAGATCGAAATGCATGGTATTGTTGTGATTGTTAGCCATCTCTATCGACGTAAAGGTTGGGAAATGTAATAGAGGATTTGAACTGGCCGGTCCGATGCAGCACGGCGGCGAATACGAAGCAGATGAGCGTAACGGAGCCTACGATAAATGCCCCTCACGGCGAACCCAACAGCTACTGTTGCGAACAGCCAAAAAAGATCAAGTTCCATAGTTTTTTAGCAATTATAGGCGCAAATAAAAACGGTCGCGCCTGTCCCGCTGCTAAAACACCTATGGGGCGATTGCTCAGGCATTATACCTTTCGCACGGGGGTACGCGACCGAAGTCTATACGTTACAATATGTATCGTAGGGGTATAAAAAAAACCACCTGACGAGGCGGATCATCGATCCCATAGAATGTTTTAGCATCACAAATATAGTTTTTTTTTTGATATCATACACATATAGGTGCAAAAAAGTCGCGCCTGTCCCGCTGTCTATACACCTAAATGGCGATTGCTGAGGCATTACACCTTTCGCACGGGGGTACGCGACTGAAACCTATTCATCTATTGAGTCATTAACTTTCAGGATATTCCAATATTGGCCAACTGGATTCAGGTGGATCAGCAGCATTAGGACCAGGCTTAATATATCTATCTTTACAAAAGCTATCATCAATCAGAATTTCTACATTACCAACATGATGTACAAAACGGTGATATGAACGTTCAGCCATATCTATATTTCTCAAAAAACTATACAATTTTTGTTCTGTACATCTCAAAATCTTCTCTGGCTCAATTTGAAAAAGATCAGTTAATTGATCCGATGTCAACATACTACCAATGACAACAATTTGTGCATTCCTAACGTTCTTAACAATTTTTGCATGATATACCCTTTTCATTAGACCTGCAAAAATTTCTAAATCTGGAAACTCAAGTAATTTGCCGATCACTTTAACACACTTCCATTCAAATGGATTAGATCCGTATGGATAATCTTGGATCAACATTAAAGGATACGCGCGTAGACGTTTTTTATCAGCAGTTGTCAAAGGCATAATCTCTTGTCCTGTCTGTAATGAATGCAAAATGTACATCAGATCATTTTCTTTGATAATTTTAATATGTTGCCCTGCACTACGAAGCTGTTTTATTTTTTCCATTTTTGACGGCCCTGGATTATATCCAATGATTGCAATATCTGTTCTTTTCAAGACTGCACTATCAATGGATGCACCATACCCTTTCAATATGTCTTTCAGATTATCCCGATCCGGATATAACTTAAATGTACCTGTTACTACAACATTTTGGCCATCGAAAATGTTATTCAAATTGTGAAACGTTGTCTCCATAGAAGGCAAATCAACATCTTGTTTTTTTTCATGCTTTTGTGTAACGATTACTTTTTCAGATATAACATGATGATATATTGAAGGTGCACTTTCAACATGCGTTTGCAAAAATATTTCAGCACAAGCTAACGCATCACTGATGGCTTGATGATGATGCTCTAATTTAACGTCGTATAACTTGCAACATTCAAGTAGTTTTTGATTACCATTCAATGCAGATGTGCAAAAATATCTCACTCCATCAGGGAACACACATCCAGCTGATTCAAATGATTTAAATAAAACATCTAAATCAAATACAGCATTATGTGCTACTATAATTTGGTTGCCCAAAAATGACTTAATCTCTTCGAAATAGTAAGCAATTGGAAAGCAGAACTCAGTGTCTGCTGCACAAATATGATGTATCCCTATATTAAAATCTGAATATACATTTCCTGGTGGACGGAAAAGCCACGTTCGCATCTCGCCTACCTTCCAATCATGCACTTTTACTGCACCTAATGCACATGCAGAATTCCTTTGGGATGTTGCTGTTTCAAAATCTATGGCGACAAAATCACCATAACAATTAATATGCGACACCTTTTTCAACCGCAATTTTTCACAGAGAAAACTTAATATATTCATACTGCTAAAAATAGTATAAGTACACGATTTGCAATGTAATTGATTTTCATTAACATTTCAAAGCAACAAAACAAAAAATCCTCTGGAAATAATTCCAGAGGATCCGTCCACAAACATTCAACCAACCATTATTTTTTAAAACCAAGCATATCGTAACCTTCTACTTTGAATGACAACGTGCATCCAATTGAGCGAGCGATATCAGGGGCCACAAACGGCATGATCGAAAACGAATCGGATAAATTTTTCATCCATGGTCGTTCACGCTGTGCTGTGTACATATCTTTTGCCATGGCAACGGCCAACTCATAACACTCAAAAGAGACCTCATTCAATGAATCATTATCGAGAGGATTGGCACCTACTGGTTTGGCAATGGTCACTGCCAATTCGAACTTTTGATAAATCCTGTTCATCTTATCGATAGACGACTCAATCTGACCATAATCAACGAACATAAAGATATTATCAAAGGTCCCAACACTTTCACGCAAAGCCTTCTCATCGATTCCGAATACAAAATATGGTATCTTACCCTGACTATCTTCAACCTTTTTTTTGAAATAGTCTCGAATATCACGTAGTATCATAGCATTTGAATTATCACATCATACGGAAGCCCTGTTTTTTCTGATATCTTGTCGATTTTCATATCCATCTCTTTCATATTACGCACTGAAGAGATCAGATCCGATAACAAGATGGACAAATAGGTCATCAATGGCATTTGTTCTATTTGATCATAACTACCATAACCATTATTGCATAAGCCATAGATTGCTTCACTCATTCCAGTAGATACTTTTCTATTCGGCTTTGCCGGCAAATCTCTATTCCACAACACTGAGTAACGCGTTTTGGTAAAAATAAAGCTAACAAAAGCCTGAAAATTCAACGTTACGGCTTGTAAAACTTCATCCTGAACAAGATCGGCATTCTGATCGACACCATACAAGACGCAAACCAACAACCTCATAGCTGAATTCACTTGCCCTTTGTTTATGGAAAGCAGGAGGTCGTAACCTTGCGTAAACTGCTGGGTGGTCATATCGGTAATTAACATCCCCCCTTCAACAGTGGCAGACCATCCTTGATAATGCTTTTTACCAATTTTCAGGGTTGGAAGTAAGTTCTTAACCCAAACAGCATCCAACTGAAACGTATAATCCAAAGATTGCAAATAGCGGACCTCCGAATTTGTCGTCACGAAATCTTCAGCAGGAGTCTTACGAACCATCCGACGAACCTCAGATGAAATAGATTTAGCAGCGTCGCCGTAATCAACATAGTAGAAAAAATTGACCTGCCTCGACAGAGTGTATAAATTATCAGCTGCGATCTCTTCCATCCTCGATTTAACCTTTACTCTTTTCAAACCAAGGATCTGTTTGACCCATTTTATTCGGACCTGACTTAAAGTCAAATCTCCACTCATCATACGGTTAATAAGTGGAACCAACGCTAAATATTGATCTTGACTAAGTTCTTCCCATGAATTGGGCAACTCGTATTTATTATCTCCGAATAAACAGGTGATCATGACATGAGAAAGAATTTATTCCAAGGTTTATTTTGATTTGTGGGTGATGGAATATCTTCTCCATCGTCAGGCTTATTCAATTCAAAAAGTATTTGTGACAATTCATCATCCGCCTGGCCAAACAGATATTCGGACAAATTATACATCAACTCCTGTTCTGACTTTGCATTTCTGGAAGCACCCTCTGCAGCTGCATTGCGCAAAGAACGTGGCAGCATCGTAAAATCAAATTGCCGTAAAGCATAAGCAACCGTAAATGTGGCAACGACTCGCTTCAGTCGTCTATGCAATGGCTCTGACAAGGCATCTACATCTATACCGGTAACATATTGATCAATCACCCGTTGCTGTAACGATACAGTCGAAAAAAAGAAATAATCTGATGAATCGATCAGATAACATGAATTGAATTCATCCGTCGTTTTCAACATCAATGTATCAATAGCTTTGGCAAGGGTAGTATCCTTCCAGGCTGAATATTGATCGGAATTATCCTGCAATTCCCGAATCAGGGAATCAACCGCATCGAAATAATATGCCAAATATGAATCTTGCATTGCCTGTAGTTCATACTTATACGTATCCACATTGCCTGTCTGCCTTTTTTGCACCGTTTCAAATAGTTTGTAATCATACATAACTCTATTTGCAACAGCACTTTTTAAGTGAGACTTCACAACTTCATTGTCACCATCAACGATCTGATTAAACAAATCAATACCAACAATAGAAGCCACTATTTTATGTGCTGGATAAAGATATGGTCTGATGGTCGCTTCCAGCAATGACTGATCGACACCTGGAGCATATTCTTTCACATCTGCAACAGTAACGAAAGTATGAATGCTACTCATTATTTTTCAATCTATTTGAAGGTGAAATATTTTCTTGTTTTTCAGGAACCTGACGATAAAAGCCTAACATATAACCTTGAGCCCATAAATGTGGAAAATTAGCCCTAACAGCCATGTTCAATGCATCACAACATATTTTCTCCGGAGCTGGCAATTGCAATAAGTAAATAATGTAATTATATAGGGCATCACTACCTGATTTTGAAATTACCCCTTCTTTACTCACGTTGGAGATCGACGGATCAATACCCTTTGCACTGAGCAATACTTCATCTGCACGTCTGTCAAATGCGAGCAAGGATTCGATGTACTCTTTATACTTTAAATCTACTTGTTCGATTTTCCATCGCACTTCTTGACCGTTTTTATCTTGAAAAGAAAACGTAGAGAATAATTTACCTTGATTTCCAGAACCACTCAAATATGATGTAAGGCGTTCAAGTTCAACATTTATGTAGCGCATTAAAATAGCATCATTGTATTCTGATCCTATTTCAATACCATTAAACTTGACACATTCCTTATTTGATTTCTGTAGATTCCGGTTGTACTCACACAAGCTTTTAATTTGGCTTTTTTTAGATTCTACCCAATCATTAGGGATAATGATGTGCATCTTCGCTGCCATGGCATTCCGCAAAAACGAACGTATGAATTTCGGATTTTCATTCGCTGCCCTCAGCCATTCCCGAATACCATCATACGACTTACTTCGCCCATATATGCTATCAATATCATCATTGGCATGGTGCGATATGGCTACACTATATTTGGCAATATCTCGCACTTTGAATTTAGGGTAAACCTTAAATTCTCCCCGGTACCGCCAATCTCCGACCATAACATGCGTAAAATCATCATATTCAAAATTACCGAATGGACTTAATTCTTTTTCGGTTGCAAGACGGACACGGGAGTTATCTACCAATTCTAATGCTGCTACTGGCATTTTACCAATGGACTTTCCTCTAAAGAAATGCCATTTAACAAAGTAATCCTCAAAATAATAATACCGTCTCACACACGATAAAGCAAAATCATTATAGTCATCTGTAACTCCGTTATCCTCCCATGATTTTAACCAAGCCATTATTTCCGGACAATTTACCCATTTCCGAATTAGATGGCCATTATCATCGAATTCAACCTTATACACATGAACCCCCAGACCAAACATAATCTTGATCTGTTTTTCAATCACTTCAGGCATCAACCTATTACTCTTAATATCTCTTGATATCTCTTCAATCTGAGTATCATTGTGTCCTCTCGTTAGAACCCGATATTTACCAACTTGGACCAGATGCCCATCTCGCAATGAAGGACGGAATATACGTTCATCAATTCCACCCAATATATCTTGGATAGAATCTCCACCTACCTGAAATGTATATACTGAATTATCAGCGGTCAAATACCCATATCTACCGTAATTTTCTACCATATCACTTTGCGCAAATTGAAATTATCTTGTGGAAAACCGAGAAATCGGATCAAAATACGATAACACATCTTTGGGAATCCAGATTCATCGGTAAAGAGGAAGTAATTATCACTATCAATTCTAAACTTATCCCTGGGGAGTTGTGGCCTAACTTTACATCCATGGAACACGCGTAACGTTGTAGAGGCTTCTCCTGAACTTCTACTATATGGATAGAATGCTATCGAAAAACTTCCATCAGGTATCTTGGACACCTCTTCTGCAAGCCTTAATCCCTCTATTAACCCTATCGTTTTCACAACCACAAGGTAGAATATGAGTCTAACCTGCAAAAGGACATAAGATCACTTATGTTGCATTGCAAGTTTGTTATCTCATTTTGCTAATTCCTTCTCCGAGATCTATCGCGTCCCGGATAATTGTTTGATTTTTAACGCCTTGTCATATTTCCATGCAAGGAAGGGCAGGGGTGCACAGCATAAAAAACAATCAGCGGGGGCGGCCTTTTGTTTTGAAACACACATTCAAAGCCCCTTTTCATCAAAACTAACACACTAATAATCAATACAAAACAAAAAGGCCTTATTGTCAAATAAGGCCTTTTTGTTAAAGAATCAGCAAATTATGTATCAAATCACTATGTTATTAGGTAAATCGGGGATACCATTAACCTCAGACGGTAAATTACTCGAATACAAACCGAATAACAGATAGATTAGTGCGGACGGCAATTGAGTAGTTAATCCAGCTTGATATTGTAAAGGGACTTTTACCTCAGAACTTTTATCCAATTCAATTCTACCATCTTCTCGGCGCTTTAAAGGAGATAAATTAATCGCTGAGATCAGATTCTTGCATTCATTTTCATCAATCAAAATACGGGGTAATTTTTTATATCTATTTGAAAACAACATAGATAAAAGCATATATTGTTCGTAATGATAGATCGTTTTTTGCCCCTCATTCATTAACCTAACACGAAACCCATGGCTTTGCAATTCACGTTGAAGTAATCGAGCATCCGTAGTTATCTGCTCTTGTTCTTCTCTTCGTTTATTACCGGCTCTATCATAATAAAGAAGTATTTCAACGTCTTTATCATAATCATCTGCATAAAACTCAGCGAACTTTGACGCTAATTGCACCTGGTTCCAAGGGCTGTAAACATAGAATTCTTTTTGGATACGGCATTCATTCGTTCGTTTATCTTCCTGGGCAACAACTAACGATGAAAACCTACCCGGATCATATCCAAGCAACAATGGCTCAGAACGTCGGAAATATTTCAAAAACCCTGCAGTCAATTTGAAATTGTCATTCAGATCAAACGACAATATAGATTTATAAATATAACTATCATTGTAACAATGAATTCCATTGTTAAAATTACAGAAAAACATATCTACGACACGCCTAATCCGGATATTACATATAGAGGAATAGAACTCATCATCACTAAGACTTTCGCGTTGCGTTTGAAAAAACTTTAAACCAAGAAAGTCTTTATTCACGAATGATGAAGCCCGAATATAGTAGCTCGCATTACGACGCATTTCGTTCAGTATAGGAGTCCATATATCAACTCTATGACGCATTTTACGCAAGGACTCTTGTAGTTTAGCGACAACTAAAGGATTACTTTCCGTCCGCAACGCATTACTCAACTCATATATTTTTCTGACAGCTTTATCTTTATGTAGGGATGCATTTACAATATCAGTAATTACATCTTCGTCCATATTTTTCTCATACTCTTCATACCAATTATCTTCTCCAAGATCCAATCGAGCAGTATCAGTGACTCCTGTAATACCGAGATAATACGGACAATCCCTATTGCTACCCATTGTAGCACGAACAGCTGGAAATATTCGAGATTTTAATCGTTGTCCCTTCTGAAGTTTCATCTCTTCGATAAACGCATGTACTGCGCTATCACCAGCCGACGATTCAGGCATATCTGAACTAACAAGTTTCAGATGGTGCCCAGTTACAAACACAATACTATGTTTAGGATAAGTAATAGGCCGGCGAGGTTTATGGAAATGGGATGGTAGTTTTTTAGCTCCAATTACATAATGTACCCCTTCTTCTAACAAAGGCCTTCCAGATGCGGTTGTTTGAGAAAAAACAGCACGGATATTAGGAACAATATTAGTCATCAATGCCACGTAGGTTTTGTGGACCAAAAAAGACATTTCACCTGGCATAGCGTCTGCGACACGAATTATACGAGGTGCCATTATCCCGTCTGTTTTTCCTCCAGCTCGTGCGATCTCGGCAATAATTACGTTTGTATCAATGCAGTTTACCTTCAGCTGCATCTTATTCATATATTTTTGCTCTATCTCAGAGATCTTTTCATTGGTCATAATCAGTTTCCTCCACCATTTCACATTCTACATCCTCAATATCAGCATCTGAACGTAAACGTTTTTTGTCTTCATCAGGCAAATTAAGGGAATCAATCATTTTGGCATATTGACCATCCAAAGCCTTACGTGCTATATCTTTTTTAGAACGAGTAGGGAAGCCCAAATCTTCCGGTTTGATATCGGATGAAAGTACATATACAACCCCCAGAGTTGCCTGACGGTCTGCAACCGTCGCACGTAAACGACAATCTCGTGCAGCATCTAAACACCCTTTCGCAACATCTGGTCTTCCTTTAGCCAAAGCAACTTTTACTAAATCCTCGTATTTATTCGCATAATCTCGCAACCATACATTTTCTGCGACATTACAATCAACATCAAAGTAATTCAACGCTGCATAAATCCTGCTTTTTGCAGTATTTATATTGATATCAATTTGTTGTTCAGCTTTGGTCCTCACTTGCAGTTTACGTGCAGCAGCCGTAATATTCCGTTCAGTACGATAAATCTGGATTGCAAAAACCATTTGATTGATCACCTTTTGCAATTCAACAGGAATTACCGAGGACTCCCCAGTACGTATAAATTCATCAATCACATCCGGACTGACGGTAGATAGTTTATCAAGATAAGTCATATCAAATTCCAAAAAGTTCAGTACACATGTCCTGATATCGCTGATCTTGTCTTCTTTGATCCAATAACTTTATCGCATCGGAATCACCTTTTTCAGCTTGCCGGGCTAACTCAACATTAGTATTGTAGCTAATAATCGCCTTACCGGCAGCATAATATTCATGCAAACGCGTCTCAGGACGCATCATCTCATCAATAAATGCATCTATCTCACCTGCAGGAATACGTAAAAGGAAAGCTATTTGACGTGGTGATTGATCCAGCGCTCCATAGTCACGTACTCGTTTTAAAATATCCTCATCAATTATCATGGCTGACCAACTGTTTGTATGAAACTTTATTTCCATCTCTAAGTAAAATCACCCGATCTGAGCCAACAGAACGAATATATCGACCAACCGTTGCATCAACATATTTTGGATCTAACTCCATAGCTCGACAACGTCGATGATGTTGTTCGCATGCCATTAATGTCGATCCACTTCCTGAAAATAAGTCTACAACAATATCTCCTTCTTTAGAGCTATTCAACAAAGGGTAACTAATCAGCTGCACAGGTTTCATTGTCGGATGTAAATCATTTCGTATAGGTCGATCAAAATTCCATACTGTACACTGTTTTCTATCTGCATACCAACTGTGTCCGGCACCTTCTTTCCATCCATACAAAACAGGTTCATGTTGCCATTGATAATCTTGTCGGCCCATAACCATACTATTTTTAACCCAAACACAACATTGAGCTAATTTAAATCCGGCCCTGCTAAAGTTCTGTCGAAACACTAACCCTTCGCTATCGCTATGAAAGACATATATCGAAGCACCAGGACGTGAGATCTCATATAAATTGCGCATTGCACAGAACAAAAACCGATCGAAGGCATCATCGACCATATGATCATTTTTGATTGTCATCTGTTCGTCAGTTGCCCCTTCATAATCTACATTATACGGAGGATCTGTGATAACAAGATCTGCGAATTCGTTATTCATTAACCTTCCAACTTGCTTAGGAGCACAAGCATCACCACACATTAAAACATGATCTCCCAAAAGCCATATATCGCCTAATTGCGACATATAATTTGTTGGAGTTACAGCCTCTTCGTATGCTTTATCCATATTCAGATTATCCATATGTTCTGAAAGCAGACTGCGAGTATTAACACCTTTTATTTCCAGCTATGGCAAATCATCACGTAACGATAAGCTAAAGTGATCTAAAGAGATATTATACTTCTGGAACAACAACGTATCAGGATTCTTTTTGGCAAATTCTGAATTGTAAGCTGCGATCTCTTCAACGGCCTCTCGTTTATTTTCAGCATAGATTGGTTCGTATGGGATTTCCGGGATATCTACACCTTGATCACGCAATTGTAAAAGTGCCTTTTTTCGTTGATGGGCATCAATAATCCACAACTTACCCTCAGAATCTTTCCATGCCTTAAACGCATATTTGAAGCCTCGCAACAGAATAAGCATTGCCAGCTTTGTTAATTTGTCTGGATCAGAGATTTTGAAATCATCCTGCAATTCCAAAAAATCATCAATAGGTGCCGTTGGCAAACCACCAAGATTAAATACAGTAATCGTTCTCTTCATGATTGATAATTTTATCAAACAACTCTGCTCGTTGCTGATGTTTAGTAAATTGCGCAAACGCAGCATCTTTTTCTTGATCCGTCACACCATGACGGTTCATACGGCCACGGTATCTTCGTATATTATTACGGCAATTTTCATACTCCCTCATAAACTGCTTGCGATCATTGTTCCACAAGTCTTTCAACTGGGAATACATATATCTATTGAGCAGAATTGGGTGTTTATACAAAAATTCACCTGTGTCATTGAAAGACTGTAGTTCTCTAAAACAAAGAAGATTCTGAATTCGCATTTCGGCTAATTCTCGGACATCGTCTGGGGATGGCTTATCCGAATCTAACCGCGAACTCAGAATCTTCATTTGACGATAAGTTTGAACCCGATCTTCATAAATGATCAAAGCCAAACCTATGTTAGGATCACTCAGTTTATCCCATTTTATTTTGGGGTATTCGAGCTCTTTTGTGATTTTTTTTTATCTGCAACTTTCGATAAGTCCTGTTGTGATTGCACCTCATTTTTTGGATCGTCTACACAACTTCCTTCAGCCTCATTATCCAATGCTGAATCACTCACCGGAATATTGTCCGGTGAGGCAGCCATGGAATTATCGGCAGCAACAGGTGAAGTATCGGATGTTTCTGCTGCATCGGAATTAGGACTTTCCGCAGATTCATCTTCACTTTCAGATGCATCAGGTAACTCTTCCGAAGATTCTTTAGAAACTGATATTCGCTTTGCAGCCACTTCCCGTCTATGTTTTACAATGTCATCCTCATTTGCATAATCGAGAAGAGCCCAAAGCAATGAAGATGCATCTGACTGAGGATTAAAAGTTCGTTTGGAAACCAATTTATGTCCAGGAACTAATCGACCCAACAATTCACGATCAGCATCCATGTGGGTTACACCCAGCAATCTGTCATGAATAGTTTTTTTCTCAACAAAATTCATGAGTATGATTTTAAGCGGTTTGAACTCGACTGCCCATTACTTCCACCAAACGTGTAGTGTCAAGTACTTTCAACAAAATGCGACTGCCTTCTTTAGCGGTCCATGTTGCACCTCCTTCTAATACGAAAGCTGTCCCATCTTCCAAGGTCGCACACTTATCTGTACCGGCACCAATAATCGTCAATACTCGACCTTTATCATTTGCTGTAAGCCCACTGACAGATGTTACAGGAGTAGCTGATGAGCTACCATTTGGCAAAATGTAAACATCATTGCCAGGAACAATTGCTAACGTAGTAGTACCTGCTACCAATTTAACTGGAGCACTACTTACAATTGCTCCAACATATTTAAATGGATGTTTAAATGAATTGTTTTCGAACGTAAGTGTTACACCGCGTTTGTCCGCATTATTTGCGCGTTCTGTGCTCTTCAACACCATAGGTTTGCATGGATTACCCATAATGCGGTACTCGTTTGTCTCGCAGTTTCTGTAAATAATAATGAACTTACCTCCAGAGTAAGAGTCCAGGAAATTCAACAAAGAATCACCATTTCCTGACATTTGCAAAACAAACGTATTCGTATTTGTACCTGCGAAATCACCTTGTTCGTATTTAGAATCATCTGTTGGAGGGACATGGGCTTCAAAGTAATGCATATATTCTCCTTCCAATAGAGGAATTGTTCCTATCTCCCGATTCGAATTAGGTTGTGGGAAAGATTTTGCCTGATCAATTTGACTCATGTGAATCAGCCAAACTTTATATGCGATCTGCTTGCCAGATGCATCTGCATCCGACGTATCATCAATATTACCGATGGCAGCCATGCCAATTACAGCAAACGATGATGTTGATGCAAGCATTACAATTGCATCTGGCATATGATCCGTATTCTCAATCGCGGATGAAACAGCCGGTGCTGTAAACAAAATCAGCACAATCAACGCAAGACGGTAAATCATTCTGTTTTTAAACTGGCGAGATTCATTATTCATACGAATCATTCGCTTAATATCTTTTTGTTTCATTGTTATTGATTTATAAATTAATACAAAAGTAGGAGAGGGCTTCCGTAATGGAAGCCCATTCTCATTTATCGGCCTCCTGGAACATTGGGTTGAAGAGCTGTATTGACTTTACGCACTCCACCAACGCAACGTTCAAGTTCTAAGAATTTATTTCCTGCAGCGTTCAAGATCACCATGATATAATCTCCAACTTGAGTTGGTGTATAGGCTTCGGTGATTTCAGAGAATTTATCTGATTTTGCAATACTCTGAGGATGTGTTGCATCACCGATCTCGATCAGATAAGCAATACCCGCTTTTGCGCCAACAATATCAGTCAACGATTGTTCGCCAGTATTTACTCCCGTAACATAATGACGGTAATCTCCTTTTACTGAAACTGTTGTAGCATCAGCATCCAAAGCAACTGATGGACGATTCATAAAGATGACCTGCTCTGTGAATCCTGCAGCTTTCTTAGCAGCTTTATTTTTGGCCATCTTACCGCTGAATTCTGCTGACGTACCTTCTTTCCACGTAGACCACGCTTTCACAGCCTCCATGTCAGTGTCAAATTGTATAGCGTGCATTTCACCGGCAAGGAACTCTACGCTCTGAATATTTCCTGGTTTCTGAACAATAATCAAAGGCAATTGTCCCATGTACGGACACCAACGAATTACATTGCGAAGATCAGGTACCTCATCGCCATTTGGACCGCGGAAATCGGTATCTTTACCATAGGTTTCACGAATTCCTGCCAGCCACATTGCACGATGATTGGCATTAAGAATCACTTCGTATGAATCCAGATCATCAATATTTGTTGCCAACATTTGCAACATATTGACTACGCAAGCCACCATGGTTTCACCTGATGTATAACCAGCATATGCAGCATCATCCACCAACGCAATTTTGCCTTCATTATAGTAACGAAGGAGCGTGTAATACACACCTGTACCGGCATTCATATAGTTACCTGCAGTTCCTTTCTCTGGCTTAACGTAGATGCCAAGAATCTTCCTACGATTCTGCTCCTCAATTAATTTTGTCGAAATCTGGAGCATCACCCATTCGATCATTGTCCACTTGATCGGATCCGAACCATCCTTATTCAAGTACCCGATATATTTTCTTTCGAGATCTTTCATTGATCCAAACAGGGTCTTGAACATGGCATCATCAACATAAGTGGAAAAAACGGTAAAATTGACCCCTAAAAAACGGAGGAAGTTGACCCCCTAAAGTTGTT
>ERZ772893.137-NODE-137-length-102238-cov-10.056232_pt1 | contig 102238 bp, 77 predicted proteins | sample MGYA00511482_ERZ772893 | MGnify/ENA primary metagenome ERZ772893 (study PRJEB29015, sample SAMEA2737687) | human gut metagenome | biome: human gut; feature: human-associated habitat; material: faeces | place: China | collected 2012 ... | reverse complement strand
ATTTCAACTCACGCGCTCACGTGGAGCGCGACAAATTACCGCGGCCATTGCACGCCGCGGTGAATAATTTCAACTCACGCGCTCACGTGGAGCGCGACGAAACGCGATCAGCGAAGAGGCCAAAAAGGCCGCCAATTTCAACTCACGCGCTCACGTGGAGCGCGACGCAGCGCTAGGGCTGACCATATCGTCCCGATGCATTTCAACTCACGCGCTCACGTGGAGCGCGACCGCGAGATCATCAAAACCAAGCAGGCGTTAGACATTTCAACTCACGCGCTCACGTGGAGCGCGACCATTGCACCGCCGAAATATTTGACCGCAAAGCAAATTTCAACTCACGCGCTCACGTGGAGCGCGACTTGGATTTGTCCTCCGTTACGCGGCCGGTTTCAGCATTTCAACTCACGCGCTCACGTGGAGCGCGACTATAACAGCGCATCCAGTGCGCTGCATACCGTCATTTCAACTCACGCGCTCACGTGGAGCGCGACCAACCGCGCGAACGACACCCGCGCAGTCACGATTATTTCAACTCACGCGCTCACGTGGAGCGCGACTTCGTAATAGCCCGCCGTACTGGGGTTGGTCGAGGATTTCAACTCACGCGCTCACGTGGAGCGCGACTCAGTGTGCGGCAATTTCCACGCTTGACGACCAATTTCAACTCACGCGCTCACGTGGAGCGCGACCAGGAAATATCCGACGCATATAAAACAGCGCTAGACATTTCAACTCACGCGCTCACGTGGAGCGCGACTGCCTTTATCCGCTCTGCCTTTATCCGCGCGGCGATTTCAACTCACGCGCTCACGTGGAGCGCGACTGGTATCAGTAACCTAGCAGACCGCGGCATCTCCATTTCAACTCACGCGCTCACGTGGAGCGCGACCTGCGCTACGCGCCCGCCCTCCCCGCGCTGCGAAATTTCAACTCACGCGCTCACGTGGAGCGCGACTTGACATTGCCAACGGCGCGCGGATCATAATGAAAATTTCAACTCACGCGCTCACGTGGAGCGCGACCTGATGCTGTATGTGCATGGAATACAGATACACGATTTCAACTCACGCGCTCACGTGGAGCGCGACGTCAGATTATGGACGGCTTCAAACCTCACGCCAGCATTTCAACTCACGCGCTCACGTGGAGCGCGACCCCATCCAGTCCGAGAAATGCGTAATAGTCCGCATTTCAACTCACGCGCTCACGTGGAGCGCGACTTGTTGTGATGACTGCTCGCTGTGCGCTTTGCCTTGCATTTCAACTCACGCGCTCACGTGGAGCGCGACCCCCGACATAGAAATGGTGGAAGGCGAAATGTGTATTTCAACTCACGCGCTCACGTGGAGCGCGACGCATATTCATTTCAACGCTGAGGGTCGGCAAGAATTTCAACTCACGCGCTCACGTGGAGCGCGACCAACACTGGTCTCGTCAAGATCATCGGAAAAGGAAATTTCAACTCACGCGCTCACGTGGAGCGCGACCGCCTGCCATTGCTTTTTTCATCAGCATAGCGGCATTTCAACTCACGCGCTCACGTGGAGCGCGACGCGGTCGCAAGGCGGTTTTCGCAGCAGCAGTTCGCATTTCAACTCACGCGCTCACGTGGAGCGCGACCATCACCGCTGACCCAAGCATCACCGCTGACCCATTTCAACTCACGCGCTCACGTGGAGCGCGACCGGTCGCAAGGCGGTTTTCGCAGCAGCAGTTCGCATTTCAACTCACGCGCTCACGTGGAGCGCGACAGCGCGGATAAGGACCTGCACGACACATACATCGCATTTCAACTCACGCGCTCACGTGGAGCGCGACGCTACGGCAAAGCACAGCACCACTGTGCCTAGCATTTCAACTCACGCGCTCACGTGGAGCGCGACCGGCACATATACGCAGGCTTCGCGAGGACAGAAATTTCAACTCACGCGCTCACGTGGAGCGCGACACAGAAAACAAAACAACAACAGAAACCCGAAAGGATTTCAACTCACGCGCTCACGTGGAGCGCGACAAGGCAAAATCAACAAAATTTTAATCAAAAATTGATTTCAACTCACGCGCTCACGTGGAGCGCGACCATCTGACAAACCAAAAACGACGCCCTATCCGGCATTTCAACTCACGCGCTCACGTGGAGCGCGACATTTTTGACGGCGGTAGCTGGCAAGGATAGCCGCATTTCAACTCACGCGCTCACGTGGAGCGCGACCGACACGGTAACGATAGCGCTTGAACTGTTCAAAATTTCAACTCACGCGCTCACGTGGAGCGCGACGCAGCAGACACGCAACAGACCTTGACGCTATACGCATTTCAACTCACGCGCTCACGTGGAGCGCGACGTGTCGGTATCAGAAACGGTGATGAATGGATATGGAATTTCAACTCACGCGCTCACGTGGAGCGCGACTAAAGCGTGTGACGCACTTGTCCCACATATGAGCATTTCAACTCACGCGCTCACGTGGAGCGCGACGTATCGCGCGTCACAGTTTAACGACCGTTACCGCATTTCAACTCACGCGCTCACGTGGAGCGCGACTGTAAGAACCTCCGGGGGATATGAGTACCTCGGATTTCAACTCACGCGCTCACGTGGAGCGCGACACAACGTCAAATTGACTTTCGTAAACTAACCACGCATTTCAACTCACGCGCTCACGTGGAGCGCGACCAGCCCACGCCGTCCCGCCCTGCGTGCTACTGTCATTTCAACTCACGCGCTCACGTGGAGCGCGACTAATATACCGCGCGGGAGAGGACGGGGCGCAAGTCATTTCAACTCACGCGCTCACGTGGAGCGCGACGCAACGCCAGTATAGCCTGCACCTCCGATGGAGAATTTCAACTCACGCGCTCACGTGGAGCGCGACCGTGTACAATGGGGCTGATTTTTTTCAACGCCATCATTTCAACTCACGCGCTCACGTGGAGCGCGACATGTCAATCTGTGGTACGGCGGCACAAGCTGGCGCATTTCAACTCACGCGCTCACGTGGAGCGCGACAGAAAGTTTCATATCGATAAAACCATGGCAGATGATTTCAACTCACGCGCTCACGTGGAGCGCGACGGCAGCGAAATGCTCGCCGCTATGCTGATGAAAAATTTCAACTCACGCGCTCACGTGGAGCGCGACCGATTTCAAATTGACTTTCGTAAATCAACCACGCATTTCAACTCACGCGCTCACGTGGAGCGCGACCGCAGCTCTCGTGCCATTGCTTCGACGGTGTCGATTTCAACTCACGCGCTCACGTGGAGCGCGACTCGCCTGCCATTGCTTTTTTCATCAGCATAGCGGCATTTCAACTCACGCGCTCACGTGGAGCGCGACGTGAAACACTGGGATAGGCGGTCGGTGAGTCAGCATTTCAACTCACGCGCTCACGTGGAGCGCGACCGCGTGCTACCCAACCGTTAGTCAGAATATCATCGCCATTTCAACTCACGCGCTCACGTGGAGCGCGACTTCCAAATGATATGTATTCTTGATGAATACCTGCGGCATTTCAACTCACGCGCTCACGTGGAGCGCGACGATGTTATTCCGTATTTCATAAATCTTGCACATATTTCAACTCACGCGCTCACGTGGAGCGCGACGCCGCCCACGCGAATGGTGCGCTATTGCTGCGACATTTCAACTCACGCGCTCACGTGGAGCGCGACTTCGGTGCGCGACACGTCGGGAACGCTGGAAGTGATTTCAACTCACGCGCTCACGTGGAGCGCGACGTACATCATGACAGACAACACAATTCGGGCGGGTTTATTTCAACTCACGCGCTCACGTGGAGCGCGACCTTACCGCGATTTATTAAAGGCGGCGGGCGTGGCTGAAATTTCAACTCACGCGCTCACGTGGAGCGCGACATTTTCAATCCGTTGTCAAGCCCCATTCATCGAGATTTCAACTCACGCGCTCACGTGGAGCGCGACCATTTTCAATCCGTTGTCAAGCCCCATTCATCGAGATTTCAACTCACGCGCTCACGTGGAGCGCGACTGCGACTTGTACGCCCAGATTTAGCGATATGGGCATTTCAACTCACGCGCTCACGTGGAGCGCGACAGCAACTCGGTTAAGGCATCTTCCCCCATTGTCATTTCAACTCACGCGCTCACGTGGAGCGCGACCGCAAGGGCGGGCTCGCATCGGCAAAGGCGAGAAATTTCAACTCACGCGCTCACGTGGAGCGCGACCATACCACGCCATTCAGCCGATTTCAGCGCGTTCATTTCAACTCACGCGCTCACGTGGAGCGCGACCGGATATGTCGCAGGCGCTAATCGACAAAACAAAAATTTCAACTCACGCGCTCACGTGGAGCGCGACGTTTTTCCGACGTCGGCCAATAATTATTGGTCGCATTTCAACTCACGCGCTCACGTGGAGCGCGACCCGCCAGCAAACAACCCGAAAGCGGCATACACGCATTTCAACTCACGCGCTCACGTGGAGCGCGACAGTATCGCGCGTCACAGTTTAACGACCGTCACCGCATTTCAACTCACGCGCTCACGTGGAGCGCGACGCGTCAGCAATCCAACCATCACAATATCAGATAATTTCAACTCACGCGCTCACGTGGAGCGCGACCTGCATGAATACCATGCGAAATGCGAATTTTGCATTTCAACTCACGCGCTCACGTGGAGCGCGACGACGAGCAGGGGAAAACAGCCGACGAATTTTGCATTTCAACTCACGCGCTCACGTGGAGCGCGACTGCCAACCAAAACCGGCAAACCGCAACACCGCGCATTTCAACTCACGCGCTCACGTGGAGCGCGACGGCTGACATGACGCCGTTCGTTGACGCCTGCGAAATTTCAACTCACGCGCTCACGTGGAGCGCGACAAAAGAAAGGAATTATAATGTGAAATTCTGAAGATTTCAACTCACGCGCTCACGTGGAGCGCGACGTTCGCCGCGAGCAGGTCAGCACCTCCGCTCTCTTGCATTTCAACTCACGCGCTCACGTGGAGCGCGACTTGATGTTATTCCGTATTTCATAAATCTTGCACATATTTCAACTCACGCGCTCACGTGGAGCGCGACGCCATTCTCATAGACGATTGTTACGCCAACTCCATTTCAACTCACGCGCTCACGTGGAGCGCGACCGGCGAGGAAAGCATTGCATACTTTGCGGCGGCAAAGAATTTCAACTCACGCGCTCACGTGGAGCGCGACCTTTTTGGGCTTGAATTTCTCCACAAATTCTTCGTATTTCAACTCACGCGCTCACGTGGAGCGCGACCCGTTAGCTTGCCCTCAAACCCGCTGACAACATACATTTCAACTCACGCGCTCACGTGGAGCGCGACATATGTTGTCGTTGTGGTCATATGCTTCTTTTTGATTTCAACTCACGCGCTCACGTGGAGCGCGACTTTTGTTTTTTATGCCGTCCTTGATGTCGTTGATATTTCAACTCACGCGCTCACGTGGAGCGCGACTACAGGCGGCGTATCGGGTGCGTGCACATTCGCTATTTCAACTCACGCGCTCACGTGGAGCGCGACTGGTCTATTATTTCGTCAAGCAACCCCTCACTTCCGGCATTTCAACTCACGCGCTCACGTGGAGCGCGACGAAACCGGCAAGGCGCAGGAGAACGCGGCGAAAAAATTTCAACTCACGCGCTCACGTGGAGCGCGACCGGCACATCTTCGGGTTCTAGTTCCCGCGATATGGCATTTCAACTCACGCGCTCACGTGGAGCGCGACCAGCGCGAACGTCACTTGCGGTATTTTCAGTGCCGCATTTCAACTCACGCGCTCACGTGGAGCGCGACGCCATAAACATTTTCAATTTTGAACAATGGTGTATTTCAACTCACGCGCTCACGTGGAGCGCGACGCTGACTCCGCCGCTTCGGTTGCCTTTGTGGTCGCATTTCAACTCACGCGCTCACGTGGAGCGCGACCCTAGATGTTGTTGCAGTCGGGCGCTTGCTCCACATGATACGGATCCGATCCTTTTTGGTTTGCAAAATATCGGCGCGATGTTCATAAATCGTTGATATTTTGCGGGTCATTTGCCGCGAAGCGTCCGCGCGATCGGTTTCGCTTTCGCTTCGCAGGTGTCTGTCAGTCTGTCAGATTATCAGCACGCCTTCAGGATCATACCCCGCTTTTGTGCCGAAATGTTCTATCCTGTTTTTCCAATTGTTGCCGAGATAGTATATCCGCAGGCTGTCCTCTTGCTGATCTATTATCTTCAAAAGCTTGTCTTTCAGCTTCAAAAATGTGCCGTAGTCTACGTTTATCTCAAAAACGCTGTTCTGCACGCGCTGACCGTAGTTCTGGCACTCTTTTGCGACTTTTCTCAGCCGCTTTCTGCCGCTGTTGTCCGTTGTAGATACGTCATAACTTACTAATGTCATCATTTTTTGTCACCTACTTCAGCAGATAGCATGGGTACTCGCTTATCTCGCCGCGTATGTATTTTGCCATCAGTGAGCTTTGCACATACGGCAGCAGCCCCAGCGGTATTTTCTCGCCCAGATATGGGTGGTCTATCCTTCCGCGTTTGCGTTCCTGCCAAGCCGTCAGCACCTTTTTCTTGCCGTCTTTGCTGAGGTATACCGCGCCGCTCGGCTGTGTTTCAAAATCTTCCGCTTTTATCATTTTCAGATTTATCATCGTCAGCACCAGCCGCTCGCATATGCAGCGCGTTTCCTCTACCATGTCGCACGCCAAACTTGCTCTGCCGGGGCGCAGTGAATGGTAAAATCCGCAGCAGCTGTCCAGCCCTACGCTCTCCAGCGCCGATGTGTACCAGCTGACGGCGATGGTGTACAGAAACGAGAGCATAGCGTTCACGCGGTCTAGCGGCGGTCTTTTGGTGCGGTTCAGCAGCTTAAATTCTTCTTTCTGCTGACGTATCAGCCGGTCGAAAATATCGAAATATGCTTTGGCGCAGCTGCCTTCCACACCCATTATCATCTCTTTGTCCTTCATCTCGTAAACGCTTTTTATGCCGCTTTCGAGGTAGCTTATGCAGTCGGTGAGTGCGCCGTCGGCGTTTATCTCGGGTGCGTCGCGCATACTGCGCTTTATCAGAAACCGCGTGTTTGAAAGCTTTGCCGCCACGCAGTTCTGCATCATCTCCGTCTGCTCAGTGCCGAATTTTTCAAACTGCGCTTTCCGCAGATAAACGTTGCCCTTCGGCTTGCCTTGAACTCTCGCCAAAAATTTTCCCTGCGGCGATATGAAGTTTATCGGTATGCCGTATTCGGTGCACTTGCCCATCAGCGCGGGCGAACAGCCTATGTAGCTGAAAAGGTATATGTCCTCGATGGTGGTGAATGGCAGCCGAAATTTCTCTCCGCTGTATTCGCCGTCCTCGTTTTTCGTGCGGCATACTACGTTCTCGCCGTCGAGCGTCAGGTACGCCGTTTCGTCGATTATGTAGAGTGAATTAAGCAGTTTTCGCAATCTCTCAGCCCCTTTACTGCGCGTCGTTCATCGACATCACTATCTCTTTTACGCTGTATTTTTTCACTTTCGGGAAGCACATATCCGCCAGCGAACACCCGCTGCATTTCTGTCCGCGGGCACGCTGAGGTATCTCGCCGCTTTGCAGTATCTCCCGCATCTCGTGCAGATATTTCCGCAGCAGTCCGTCATACTTTTCACGCTCCCGCCCATCAAAAGGCAGCTTTACCCTGCGCCGTACATCGCCGTAATATATGTAAGCGTTGCAGTTACAGCCGAAAATGCTGTCGGCGCATATCTTCTGCGCGTAGACCTGTATGGCGTCGCTTTCGTTGTATTCGCCCGACTTCGGCTTGCGCGGCTTGTATTCCACAATGTCCACGTCAAAATTTTCGCCGAGCTTTTCGATATACGCGCCGCTCTTTTTTCGAACAAATTCTATGCAGTCAGCCACGCCGAAAATGTCCAGCTCGGGGTCGTCGCAGTAAAGCGCAACATCGCTGCGCACTATCTTTTCTTTGCTCTCAAAGCTGCGGCTGCCGCTGTGCACATTCTCGTGCATCAGGTTAGCTTTTACCACAAAGGCGTTTTCCGCCCAGTCGTCGTTTATTTCCAGCAGAGCAAATCTGCGCGGACAGTACATATAGTGCTGTATGCTGCGTATGTTTATCGTCCGCGCCTGCTCTTTGTATACCTCGTTCTCCAATTTTTGATCAGAGCTTTTCTATCATCTCTACGCCTGCGGGCATATCGCGGTCTATGCTTATCTCGTAGTCCGAAAATGCTCTGGGTACAGCCGTATCTTCTTTCAGCTTTATGCTGATCTTGTCGAAAAGCGTCTGCGCTGGGGCGTTGCCCAAAGGCGACTCGTGCTTGAAAACTATCAGCTTTCTCATGCACATCTTTCCGCGCGCCGCGCTTCTGTCGTGCTCAAACATATTGATGACAGCGCTCCAAAGCAGCTCGAGGTCGTCTTCGCTAAAGCCCGTTATCTTGTCGGCGAGCATTGCGGAAACATAGCCCTCGGCGCGGTAGAGCGCGTAGGGGATAAAGCTCTTTCTGCCCATTTCGGTGTCGCCGACCTCTTTTCTCTCAGCAGTGGTCTTTGCCTGTCGCGTAATGCTTATCTCCTGCGGGAAAACGGGGTCTAGGCTTCTCGCAAAGTTTATCTGCACAGGCCCTCTTACTATTCCACATGGGTCGTCGCCCGTGCTCATTACTGCGCCGAATGTGCGCACATCGTAGTAATTTTTGCATATGTAGTCGCGCGCCTGCTTCTGCGTTTCGGCGGGCGTGGTCTTGCCGTTTCCGGTCGGCAGGTCGAGCGCGTTGTAAGCTTCGGTGAACTTGGTGTTCAGTGCCTTGTCAGCCTTTATCAGTATGTTGTAGCCCGGCTCGCCCTCTTTTACAAGCTCTACGAAATTTCTGATCTTTCTTTTCAGGCATACGTCGGTAACGTAGCCGAGGTTGCTTTCGGGGTCTACGCGCGGCATATTTCCCGCGTCAGGGTCGCCGTTTGGGTTGCCGTTTTCTACGTCGAATATCATTACAAATTCATAGCGGTTTTTGATAGCGTTTTCCATAGTTTTATCTTCCTTTCATTATTCGTCGGCCTGCGCAGCCTTTTCTTTGGTTTCCTTTTTGGTGTAAAGCTCGCTCTTCTGCTGGTAGTAGTTCACGATGAACATACCCTGATCTTCTAAGCTGAGCTGCTTCGGGTATCTGTCATTAAGCCCTGCGTTTAACTCGGTAAGAAGCTTATCGTAATAGATAAAAGCCGGCTTGCCGAGCTTTCTCATGTGGTTTCTTGAAAGCTTCATCAGTATCGGGAAAATGGTTGCGGGCTGCGAGCAGGCTGACGAGAAGTAGGTGTCGCCTATCGTCCTGTTCAGGTCGCCCGTTACAGAATCGCACTGTATCTTTTCCAGTACGGCGAAAAGCCTGCCGCAAAGAGCCGCCGGCTCTCTGTTGTCTTGGTTTATCAGCATTTTAATGTCCTCCTTTTTGTAATTTCGTATCAGGCAGGCTTTTATTATGCCCGCGCGCGCGTTATTTAGCTTTATAAAATGGTTATTGTCGTCATCGCTGTCTGTCTTTACACGCCTTATCATTGTGCTCAGCAGGGAAGTGGGGTAGTTCGTTCCGTTGAATATCGCCTCAAAAATACCCGAGAGCAGGGGCGGCGGTACTCTGTCATTGCTTGATTTTGGCGATACCAACTCGTGGAGCATTCGCCCTGCCGAGATGTATTTCGGCTCGTAGCCGATAGCCATATTGCGCTGGTGCTCCATTATGTTGTCGATGATGTCGCCGTACTTCCTGCGCAGGGCGAATTTTTGGCACACTCGCGAGCTGTTCGCCGTAAGTCCCGCAACGTAAAAATCCACCCTCTCGTCGATGTCGGGAAACTCGATCGGCATACCTTTCAGCGCCTTTGCGAAAGTATCGTTCAGCGTGTTGTCAGCGCCCGTCAGCAGTCTGCTCACCAGTCTTGATTCGTTCACGTCGTCCCGCTTCATTGCGAAGTAGACAAGCGTCAGGTCGTCCATCACCTTGTGGTGCGCCTCGTCAGCAAGCAGGCGGTTGAGCGCCGAGGTGTACATCTTCATAGCCTTTTCGGAAACGCCGCTGTTGAACGACTGCGTTTTACCGTACGATTCAAAAGCGTCCTCCTTAGCGCTTACCATAACGCAGCCCGACGCTATACCTCCCGCTATGCCTTTGATCTTATCGTGTATGCGCGCCTGCGGCAGACGTTCGCCCAGTATGCTGCATACCGCCAGCTCGGTGTTTTCAGCTTCGGCGGCAGCCTGTTTCTCCGCCAGATATTTTCCGTAAGCTTCTCTAAAAGCGGGGTCGTCCTGCAAAAGTTTGTCCGTGTCAAATCCGAATTCGTAGTAGACGCTCGCCGCACCAAAGCGGCTGCCAAGCCCCAGCAATATCGGGTCGCTTGTGTGCTCTTCGGGCTTCCACGTCTTTATGAAATTGCAGTACGCGCGGCAGAGCGGCGAGTCGATGCCTTCGAAAAACGCAAGGTTCACATCGCAGAACGCTTTGTGCGATTTCTTTGCTTTGTCGGTCTTGTCCTCGGTCGAAAGCGTGCCGTCCTTTTTGTTGTAGTTCAGCCCGAATATGTAGAGTGGGCGGTGCTCGATGATGTTTCCGTCGATACCGGGCTTCTGCGTGCGTACGGGAAGTTCGGCGACTTTTGGCGCAAGCACCATCTTTTCCTTGCCGTTTTTGTTCTTTATCGGTTTAGATTCTTCCACGCTGATGATATTATCTATACAGCCCTCGGGCGAGAGCTGTATAAGATAGTTTACGTTTTGTTTGCAGTATCCGTCCTGAACTTCTTTTTCCTGTATCCGGCTGTAATCGCAAAGTGCTTTTATCAGCATTTTAGCTCCTTTCTGTACTCGGTGACGTCTATAACGCCGTCAATCATGTACGGATGGTAGTACATGGCGTCTGCTTTGTCGGAAAACTGCGGGTGTTCCCAGTCGCCGTTTATCGGCTTGCCGCCGTCGCGAAATCTCATTCCGTAAAGCATAAGCCCCAGATCGTGCCTGCCCATGTTTTCTTCGGCAACTTCGCTGAGGTCGAGATCATCGACCAGCTCCAGCCGCTTCACCGAAAACTCTCTGCACCCTAAGCATGGCTGGCGGAAGCACTGCCCCTTTTTCAGCCTGCGAAGCATGATGTTGTAGTGCTTTTCCTCGCACTCGTCCTCGTGGTCAGAGCGTATGAACGTTCGCTCGATGTGAAACTCTATCCCGTATTTCACGTCTTTGAGCACTACCGAGCCGCGCTGCGTTCGCACATCGGGCGTGTAGATAACTGCCGCGCCGCCGCCGTTCATCTGCGCTCTGACCGCCTTTAGCGGCAGCTTGGTCTTTACCTCGTTGCGCCGTATGTTGACGGTCTTGATCGGGTTAAAAACCACGATCTTGTCGATCACGATGCGAAACGCCGGCTTCCAGTACACGCATTTGAGCATTCCCTCGAGAGCGCCGACAGTAGGCACATCGTAAGTCACCCTCTCGGTTTTCAGCTCAGGTCTGTTGAAACCGGCGTAATCGCCCTCGACGATCACTTTAAAACCGTAACCCATTTGATCATCTCCTCTAAACTTATATTTGTATTTCGTTACTGTAATAATGATACTCCATTTTGAATTAAATGTCAATAGTGTAATGTTACAACTTTTAAATGCCTTTTTTGTGCAGTTATAACAAAATCCCTGCATTGACAAACATCTTGAAAAAATGCTATAATAAACATATAGTCTGCGCGAAAGCGTATGTGAGTTGCAATATATTGGTATTGCGTTTGAAAACTGCCGCCCCCATCTCGGGCGGCTTTTTCTTTGTATTTGCGGCTCAGCCGAAATACGCTTCCCCCTCCGCGGAAACTATAAGCCCCGTTTCGGCATCGTAGCGCTCGGGCGTGTTCAGCAGATAGAAACCGCCCACTTCGCTCAGCACGCCTTCTTTCAAAAGCGTTTCAAACTGGTAGCGGTACACCGATACCGAGTGCCTTTGCAGCTTGCGGCGAACGCTCTTGTCGCTGCTTTTCAGAAGCTCTATAAGCTTGCGGCTTTCGGGCGTTTCAATAATTATCGCCGTTGTGTCAGACTCTATATATTGGAAATGCTCAGCGTAGCTTCTGAATGGCAGAGAATCCTCGTAGTTTGCAGTATGTCCGTTGCATTCGTTTGCCGCAATGCTGAATTTTTCGATAGAGTTTATGTCCATCTCCTCTTCGCTGAAGCCGTATTTCAGCCTGTAATATTCTTTCACGCAGGCTTCGCTGTCGATGTTTTCCATAGAAGTGTTCGTATTTTTCACTGCGGTTTCCGTAAAGTGCACCAGCCGATCAAAAGCAGGATTCGCCTTTTCGTCAGTCTTGAAAATGTACACATCGCCTTTGTCGTACTTGCCCTCGCGGTTGCAGCGCCCGCCCGACTGCAAAATGCTGTCCAGTCCCGCCATCTCGCGGAACACGCATTTGAAGTCGAGGTCTACGCCCGCCTCGATCAGCGAGGTGGACACTACTGTGATATGCGCGCCGTCGTTCAGTCGCTCATGTATTTTCGCAATAACGCTGCTGCGGTGCGCGGGTGTCATGAATGCCGAGAGGTGGTATTTTTCGCCGCTGAGCTTGCGGTATATCTCCACCGCCGTGTCCTTTTTGTTCACGACTATCAGCGCGTTAGGCTTGCTTTGCGCTAGTTCGGCAACTGCGGAATAGCTGCTTTTGCCGAGGTCATTGTATCTGCATTTCTTGAAATATCCGAAATCGCTTTTGTCCGTTATCAGCTCGGCAAACTTCACGTCGGGCATATATTTCTTGAAGATAGCGGAGTAGTCGGGCATGGTAGCCGAGAGGAAAAGTGCTTTGCTGTTCATGTATTTGGTTATGTAGCCGATAGCTTTCAGGCAGGGGCGCAGCAGCTCGGTCGGTATAAGGTGTATCTCGTCAAATATCAGTATCGAGTCGCGCAGATTGTGCAGTTTTCTCAGCGCCGAGCTTTTGTAGTGGCAGAGCGAGTTGAAAAACTGCACGCTTGTCGTCACGATGAATGGCGCGTCCCAGTTTTCGGTGGTCTTTATCAGCAGGCGCTCGGCTTTTTCCTCGTCCGGCTTGTCCGCACCGCGCTTTGGTTCGTATGAGTAGTTCGAGTGGTGCTGTAGCACGGGCATGGTTTCCTGAAATATCTGCTCCATGCTGTCGGCGGTCTGCTCTATTATGCTGATCTGCGGAATAACGTAGATCACCCGCTTCTTGCCGCTCGTGAGCGCTATTTTCGCCGCCGTGAGCGTCTTGCCAGAGCCTGTCGGCATATCCAGCAGCATTATGTTTTCGTTCGTTTCGGCGGCGTTTTTAAAAGCCTGCCGCTGTATCCTGCCGCGCGCTTTTTGAAGTTCAGTGGTCTGCGTAAATTCCGTAAATCGCCCGTTCAGATTTTCCAGCGCTTTCTCCATATCTCCCGTCAGCCCGCGCTCGGTATTCGGATAGAAAAATTTTTCCGTGTCCAGAAAATCCGCGTCGGTGAGGCATGAGAAAACTTCGCGCACGAAAAAAGCGAACCTCTCCATCATCTCGGTGTTGTCCTCGCCGCATCTCTCCAGCTCCTCCAGCGCCGCTTTCTGCTCTTCGGCGCTCAGCAGTACCTCGTGCACTATCTCCTTGTACCTGCTGTAATCTGCGCTGCCGCTGTATTTTTTGCCGAGCATATTTTTCAGCGTGGCGAGCTCCTGCCCGCTCCCTTGCCCGTCAAGCAGCCCCGTGTGGTGGCTCGCGATGCAGTATTCCATCAGCCAGGCGATAATATCCTCAAAATCGCTCAGTTTTTGATACTCTATCGCACCGCAGGCAGCGTGGCAAAAGCTTTTCTTTGAGCCGTACAGCCGCTGCTGAAAGTCCTCCGCCGCTTTTCCGATGTCGTGCAGCTCGCCCGACCGCCGCGCCATCGGTTTCAGCATAGGTATGCAAAAGTCCTCCGCCATTATAGAAACGTTTTCCAAATGCTCTTTCAGCGTTTGCTTTCTTCCGTCCTCGCTGATGTGTGCGTAAAGTTCGTTTTCCATAGGTACATCTCTCCTTGTTTTGGCAGTGTATGTATTCGATGTATATATTATAACATATTTTTCAATTTTAATGGTATCATTTTTGACACAATTAAAAGAAACTTTGTTCGCCCGAACTCCTGCAAATTGTAATATATACATATTATAACATATCTCAAACAAAAATAAAATATATTCTTCACATTTTATTCTCAACAGCTTATAGAAAAAACGTGTCAAAATATATCGAATCTGCACAAAAAAACGGCTTGGATATTCTCCAAGCCGTCATGATATTCTGTTTCATTTCTTCCAGACCCGAACCCAAACCTCAACAACGTTCCCGTTGTCATACGAAAACGCTGCCGTGACCCCTTCGTCCGTCGGTTCGTATTTGTGCGAGATCCCGCGTACAGGCACGCTCAGCGTGCCGTACTCCGTCTTGATCTTCGCGATAGTTTCTGCGTTTGGCTCGGCGGATAGCTTTAAGCCCGTTTCGCCGCCCGTCCGCAGAAGTTCGGCGCGCTCGCTCGTCAGCTTCATCATCACTTTTCCCGCGCCGTCTTTGTACTTTATTATGTGCCGGCCATCGCCGCCGCGCAGCTCGCATTCGCACTCCAGCTCCGTGCGCTCGCCGCCCGTTACCGTTACCAGCCGCAGCTTCGCGTTCTCACCGCTCGCGATCTTGATAGCTTTCATGCCGCCACCGACCTTACGTCAGCGAACATTGCAGTATCTCCGCGCCGCTCGCTCCGCCGCCTAAAAATCTGCTCACGTTCTCCGCAAAAAGCTCCGCGCTGTCGGTGCAGTAAAGCTCTATCTTCGCCTTGTGATCTTCGCCTTTCAACGCGTTCTGCGCCTTTAGCGCTTCAAATGCCTGCTGAGCCGTTACCGCGCCCGGCGAGATCAGCTTTACGCCCTCGCCCATAAATTCGCGCACAACGTCCTCCAGCAGCGGGTAGTGCGTGCAGCCCATTATCAGCGTGTCGATGCCCTGCGCCTTTATCTCGCTCAGATATTCGCGAACGAAAAATTCCGCGGGCGCGCACCCCGGCGCAGTGTAGCCGTTTTCCGCCAGCGGTACGAACATCGCGCACGCTTGGCTGAATACCTCCACATCAGGTCTTATGCGGTGTATCTCCTGCTCGTAACATCCCGAACGTATCGAGGCGGGCGTCGCGATAACGCCTATCCTGCCGTTTTTCGTGACCGCGCAGGCTTCGTCTACCGCGGGTATTATCACGCCGCTGTAACAGGTTATGGACGAGCCGTCAAATATCGGCACGGTCTGCATTACCGCCGATACCGTTCCGCAGGCTACCAGCAGCAGCTTTACGTTGTGCTGCTCCATAAAGCGTATGTCCTGCCTCGAGTATTCCGCTATCGTGTCGCGGCTTCTCGTGCCGTAGGGCACTCGCGCGGTGTCGCCTAAGTACACTATGTCCTCGTGCGGCATCAGCCTTATCAGCTCTTTCACGCAGGTAAGTCCGCCGACGCCTGAGTCGAATACGCCGATAGCGCCGTCTGAAATGCTGCCGCTGAGAGTTTCTATCATGTCAAATCATTCCGTTTCTATTAGTTTCTTTCAAGCGCTAGTTCTATTAGCTTATCTTCTTGCTGGGCGGGGGTCATGCCCGCGTGCTCCATCAGCTTCGGGTACATACTTATCGGCGTGTGGCCCGGCAGAGTGTTTATCTCGTTGAGCAGGGCAGTGCCGTCGGGGCAGAGGAAGAAGTCGCAGCGCGAAAGTCCCGCGCAGCCTATCGCCTTATAAGCCTTTACCGCCAGCGCGCGAATATTCTCTATCGCTTGCTCGCTCATGCGGGCGGGGATTATCGTTTCCGAATTGTCGTCCTCGTACTTCGATTCAAAGTCGTAGAAGCCCTCGTTCGCGCTCTTTATCTCGCCAACGGTAGATGCAAAAGGCTCGTCGTTGCCCATCACCGCGCACTCGCACTCTATTCCTGTAACGCCCTCTTCTATGAGCAGCTTGCTGTCTGAAAGAAATGCCAGCTTTATGCCGTTTTTCATCTCCTCAGCGTTTTCCACGCGCGAAACGCCTACCGATGAGCCTGCGCAGCAGGGCTTTACGAACATCGGGTATTTCAGCTTCGCTTCCGCTTCGGCTATCTTATCATCTATCTTATCCATCTCGCTGTAACGCATAGAGATGAATCTAGCCATCTTTATCCCGTTCGCTTCGAGTATCAGGTGTGTCATTTCCTTATCCATGCAGTTCGCCGAAGAGATCATGTCGCAGCCGACGAAAGGCACGCCGCTAAGCTGGAAAAGTCCCTGTATAGTGCCGTCCTCGCCGTTTTTGCCGTGCAGTACGGGGAATATGCAGTCTACTTTTATGTTGTCGAAAGTGCCGTCCGCGCCGAGCACGATAAAGCCTTTGTGCAGGGTGTCGGGGCTCATGATGCAGGGCACGTTGTCGGGGTGCTTTTCCCATTCCTTGTTTTTGATAAGCTCGGCAGGGCCTATGTATTTTAGCCAGTGGCCCTTTTTGGTGATGCCTATGCATATCACCTCGTACTTATCTTTCGGTATGCTTTCTATAACGTGCGCCGCCGAAACGAGCGAAACGTCGTGCTCGCTCGACTTTCCGCCGAATATTACTGCTACTTTGAGCTTTGCCATTTTTATCAGTTCCTTTCTGCTGATTTGGTATATTTTATTTTATGCCGCCGAGCGGCGTTTTATTTCTCTTCCCCATACTCCGCCGCGGCTTCAAAACTCATTCCGCCGCCGAATATGTCAAGCGCGCTGCCGATAGTGAAATCCAGCCTGCCGCCCGATATGTCACGCAGTTTGTCTACGTCGTTAAAACTCGAGATGCCGCCTGCGTATGTGCACGGTATCGGCGAGAGTGCCGCTATTTTCGCCGCGCCTTCCTCTATGCCGTTCGATTTTCCCTCAGCGTCCGCCGCGTGTATCAGAAATTCTGCACAGCTTCGCGAAAGCAGGTCGAGCGTTTGCTCTGAAAGCGCCGTGTCGGTGAATTTCTGCCAGCGGTCGGTGACGATATAGTACTCGCCGCCACGCTTTTTGCACGAGAGGTCGAGCACCAGCCGCTCTTTGCCGATGGCTTCCGTCAGCTTTTTCAGCCGCGCAAAGTCTATCTCGCCGCCGCGGAAAACGTAGCTCGTAACTATAACGTGCGAAGCGCCCATGTTCAGAAAATCGACCGCGTTTTCGTCCGTTATCCCGCCGCCTATCTGTAAGCCGCCCTCGTACTCGCTCAGCGCCAACTGCGCCTGCCGCAGGTCGGCTTCGTAGTGCTCGCTGCCGCGCGGGTTGAGTATTATAACGTGCCCGCCGCTCAGCCCGCGCTCTTTGTAGAGCCGCGCATAGCTGTCCGCATTTTTATCTGAAACGAAATTGTTCGCAGCCTCGCCGCCCTCGTCTTTCAGCGATGAGCCTACTATCTGCTTCACCTTTCCGTTGTGTATGTCGATACATGGTCTGAAACGCATTTTTCAGCGCTCCTTTCAGTCAGTAAATAAGTGCATTTCCACATACAGCCCTATGCCCTCGGCTGTCTGTACGCGCCGCACGTCTAAAAAGCAGTTGTTAGCCAAGCCGTCTTTTTTCATCTTCGCCGCCAGCCCGTTCAGCTTTTTCTCAAGCGTTTTGCTCTCGGGTTCGTATATATCGTCTATCGCGTCCACGCCGTCCAGCGTTATGCCGGTGCTTTCGTCAAAGAGCAGTACGAAGTCACGCCTGTCCTGCGCTAAAGCGTCTTTTGCCGCGCCGTATATCTCGCCGAGGTCTGCTATCTTCACCGCGCTGCGCGTGTAGTAGCTGTTCGCAGCGCTTTCGGTGTCGGGGCAGCCGTCGGGCAGCACATGGTCTGTTTCTATCTCCTCGCGCGAAACGTTGAAATATGTGTGGATGACCGGCCGCGCGGCGCTGTCGGGAATGGGGTCGTCCCATGTGCAGTCAACGTAGTACCAGCTGCCGTCGAGCTTTACAGTGTTCCAGGCGTGCTCTTCACCGGTCGCGTCGCTCGAGTGCACCGTGCCGCATGGTATGCTGAGCATTCCCATGAACATTCTGAATGTGGTGGTGTAGCCTTTGCATATCGCCTTGCCGTTTATCAGCGCGCCGTATGGGTCGTCGCAGTGCTCCGCGGGGTTCGGTATCGCGCTCAGCGAGCCTTCATCGTAGGTCACGTTGTAAATTATGTAGTCGTGTACGGCAAGCTCTTTTTCGTAATCGTCCATGCCATCGGTAATTATCTCGTCCAGCACCGCCGCCGCTTTTTCGTATATCTTGCTGTCAAACTCGCTCAGCGCCGATGGGTCGCCCGCGCGGTAAGCTTCCGCTATAGGCGAAACGTCGTACATATCCGCTTCCTCAGCTTTGTCGGATCTGTCAGCCTTGCTCTCAGCCGCCGAACTATCCGCGCTTTCTAAACTTTCCGTGCTTGCCTGAGAAGCCGCGCTCTCTGCCGAGTCGGGCTCTTCGTAATATCCCGATGGATCTCCGCCGCTGTGCGCGCAGCCTGTGCATATCAGCAGGGCGGCAGCCGCGGCGAGCAGTTTGCTTTTTATCATGTCGTTATCTCCGTTGTTTTCTATAAACAATACCTAAAATTATTATAACACACTATCGCCCAAAAAGCAACCCCGAGCGCAAAAAAAGCGCAGACCCTTTCGCAGGTCTGCGCCGCAGGTTATTTTTTTGTGGTAACGCTCTTAGCCGCCGACCATGCGCCGTAGTATTTCTTGCCGCTTACGGTGGTGTATGTGCGTACTCTTACATAGTATTTTTTCGCCGATCTCAGCTTCGTCACGCTCTTTTTAACGCTCGTGCCGTCGCTTACCGTCACCTTTTTAGCCCTTCTGAATTTTGCGTTTTCCGCGTACTGTATCTCAAAGCCCGCAGCGTAAGCCGTCTTTGCCCACTTTACGGTAAAGCCCTTTGACTTCGCTATCAGCTTCTCGACCTTCTGCTTTTCGGGGTTTATCTTAAAGGTCTTTTTGATAGTTCCCGCGTAGTCGCCCGCGCCGACTATCTTTACAGTTGCCGTGCCGACGTTCTTGCGGCTCGCGTATTTCAGCGTGTAGTCAGTGCCGCTTTTCAGCGTTTTGCCATTGTAGGTCACCTTTATTTTCTGCGTCTGGTTCTTGCCGTTGTATACCTTGTCGGCTATGCCGCTGACTTTCGCTTTCGTGATGTCGTACTTCGCCGCTTTAACGCTTACCACGTTCGACCAAGCGCCCGCGTATGTCTTTCCGCCGACCTCTGCCACGCTGCGAACTTTTACATAGTAGGTCTTGCCGCCGGTCAGTCCGGTTATCGTGGTGCTTGCAGTGCCGCTGACTTTTTTGCTCATGCTGCCTGCGAAGCCGGAATTCGGGCTGTACTGCACCTCATAGCCCGTCGCTGCTTCGTCCTCCGGCCAGCTTAATTTAATGCCCTTGCAGGCGCTCTCGGCAGCCGTTATCGTCTGCTTCATGGGCGAGATGATGAAAGTTTTTTCAACACTGCCGCTGTAATTGCCGATGCCTGTTACCGTAGCCTTAGCCGTGCCGACTTTCACGTTGTTTGAGTAGCTTACGGTGTAGTCCTTGCCGCTGACGAGCGTCTTGCCGCCGTATTTTACGGTAACTGCGGGCTTTATCTCCTTGCCCGTGTATGTCCTGCTCGCTATGTTGCTTACGTTCGCCGCCGTAAGCTTCGTGCGTTCTACCGTCACCTTGCATACAGCTTTGTTGCCGTTGGGCAGAGATGCGGTTATCTCAGCCGTGCCCGCGCCCATGGCGGTAACCTTGCCGCCGCTTACCGTAGCGACAGCCGTGTTCGTGCTTTTCCATGTCACATTGTCCCCTGCGGGCGTGACCGTTGCGCGCAGCTGGAATACGTCGCCCGGCGCGAGAGTCTTAGCCGTTTCGCTCAGCGTTACCGTCGCGCTGCTGCTTCCGCTGTCCAGCGGGTATATCGAGAAGTCGGGCAGGTCGTCGAGGTTTATCGCGCAGTCGCTCTGGTAGACCTTTTTCCACATCGTCTTTTCGGTGTATTTTTCCGAGCTTGATATGCAGAATTCGCCGCTCCATGTGCCGAAGTACGACCACGCCGTGCCCGCTTCAAACGCCTTGTCGAGGTCGAAAAGGCAGCCGTTTTCGCTCAGCGCTACTATCTTGCGGCTGTTCGAGTATTCCGCCGCTTCGATAAATTTCGAGCTTTGCGGCGAGTACTGGCGCGTGCCGGGGTAGATGTCCTCGCCGATTATGTCAACGTATTCGTCGCCGGGGTACCATTCAGCCGCTTGACCGTTATACACCCATATCAGATTGTCGAGCTGGTACTCGTTCGTCAGCTTTTCGTATACCGCTTTCCAAAGCTTTTTGTAAGCCTCAGCGCCGTCGCTGCCCCACCAGAACCAGCCGCCGCTCGCTTCGTGCAGGGGTCGGAAAAGCACGGGTACGTCCGCCTCTTTCAGCCGCGTGAGCTGCTTTGCTATGGCATCTACGTCGCTCATCAGCGCGTTGTAAGTTTCGGGGTCGCTGCCGTCCATCACCGCCGAGAGGTCGAATTTGTTAAGGTCTGCGTTATCGGTGTAAAAACCGCCCCACCAGCGCGGATTGCCGCTTTTGTCAGTGCCCGATTTGAGGAATTTGTCTGGCAGGTTCCAGTGCCAACAGAATGTCACTATGCCGCCCGCTTCGGAAAATTCTATCGCGTTTTCCACCGCCTTGCTTCTGTCGCCGTGCTTCACGCGCGCAGGGGTGTAGCGCATCATGTCAAGACCCAACATAGCGGGCGTTTCGCCCGTCGCGTTCTTTATGCCCTTAAATTCGCTGCCGTTCAGCCCGCCGTCGCAGTACTGGCCCGTGATGACCTTTTTGCCGTAAACGTCCGCCATGTAGCTGAAAAGGCGCTTGGTCTTGTCGCTGGCGTTGGGGTTTGAGAGCTGCTTGGAAACGGCGTAGATGTTTTCGGGTATCGCCGACTTTTCCAGCTCTATGTAGTCGAGCATGAAGTAGCCCCAGCTCATCGTCATTTTGATGGTGTTCGCGCCCTTGTTGAAATACAGCCGCGCCACCGTGTACTCCGAGTAGCCTTCGCCTTCCGCGCTCTTGAAAGTGCCCGCCGATTCGCCGTTTATCAGCAGATCATTGAACTTGTCGCCGCCCTGACCCTTGCTGTAAATGCGTATGTCGTAAAATCCCTCTTCGGTCATGTTCACCTTCTGCGTCCATGTGCAGGTGGCGTCGGTAAAAGTCACCGCCTTTGAGCCTGAGGCGCTGTTGTCCTTTTCAATATACGCCGCGCCGCCGAGAGTGCCGTTTTCGGCTTCAAATCTCATGCTGCCGTCGGCGAATGCCGCAAACTGCGCCGAGTTGCCCGCGAGCATTATCGCGCTGACCGCCGCAGCAATTATTTTCCTGATATTCATGATAATAACTCCCTTTGTGTCGTAATTCAGTGACTTAATTTTATCATAACCATTGTGCTTTGTAAAGCCTTTTTTGTGCAAAAAAGCGAGAGCCGCGCGAAGTTTGGAATGAAAACGTTTCACACGGCTCTAACAAGCGTTTTGTTTAGTTAAATTGCCAAAGGTGTATCAGAGTATCTCGCCGCTTACCGATATGGTGGTCACGCGGCAGGGTATGTCTTTTCCGCTTTGCAGTATCGCCTTTTTCGCCGCCAGCTCTATGCCGCCGCAGCAGGGCACTTCCATGCGCACCACCGTTACGTCCTTGATGTCGTTGCGGCGCAGTATCTCTGTCAGCTTTTCGCTGTGATCTGCGCTGTCCAGCTTCGGGCAGCCGATGAGCGCTATCCTGCCGCGAATGAAATCTGCGTGCATATCGGCGTAGGCGTATGCGGTGCAGTCGGCGGCGATGAGCAGGCTCGCTCCGTCAAAATACGGCGCGTTTATCGGCGCGAGTTGTATCTGTACGGGCCACTGGCTGAGCTGCGAGGGCGTGTGCGCGGGCTTCGCTTTTACCGTTACCGCGGCGGGCTTTTTCAGCGAACGCGCCATGCTTCCGGGGCAGCCGCAGGGCAGGGGAGCGCTGGGCTTTTTCGCCTTTTGCGCCTTGTTCGCCAGCACCGCCGCTTCGTCATACGCCGCCGCCTCGCGCTCGATGAATGTTATCGCCCCCGTGGGACAAGCGGGCAGGCAGTCGCCCAGACCGTCGCAGTAGTCGTCGCGCAGCAGGCGGGCTTTGCCATCTGCCATGCCGATAGCGCCCTCGTGGCAGGCGTTCGCGCAAGCGCCGCAGCCGTTGCACTTTTCTTCGTCGATGTTGATTATGCGTCTTTTCATTTTATTACCTCCGAAATGTTTCGCTTTTTTCGATGTATCGCTTGACTTTATGTACATATTATAATATAATCAAAGCAGAAAGTATGTTGTTTCTACAACATTTCAAAATTTTTTGCGAGGTATTTTATGGATGTTGAATTGCTGAAAATGCTCGCCGCCGACCCGCTTTTCGAGGGCGTTTCGGCGCAGCAGATAGAGGATATGTCTACCTTTTCGCAGGAGGTCGGCAAACTGCACCTGCGGCTAAAGCGCTACAAAAAGGGCGCGGCGGTCTGCTCGGCGGGCGAGGTCATCTCGAGCTTCGGGCTGGTGAAGTCGGGGCGGATAATCATTGAGCGTGCGGGTTTCGGCGGCGAGAGCGCGCTTATCGGCACGGCGGGCGCGGGGCAGCTTTTCGCCGAGGTCTACGCTTGTTCGCGGCAGCCTATGATGGTCACGGCGCGCGCCGAGGGCGAGTGCGAGGTGCTGCATATTGGGCTGGAGAGCCTTTTTGCCTGCCGCCGCGAGGGTGCGGAACGCGTGCTGAAAAATCTTCTGCGAATCACCGCCGCCAAAAATCTCGCCCTTACCCGCAAGATAAGCTGCATCACCCCGCGCACCATACGCGGCAGGCTCGCGGAGTACCTTTTATATATGTACAGCCTGCACGGCTCGACTTTTGACGTGCCGTTCTCCCGCGCGCAGCTTGCCGATTACCTCAACGTAGACCGCAGCGCACTTTCAGCCGAACTCGGCAGGCTCAAAAAAGAGGGGCTGATAGACTGCCGCAAAAGCAGCTTCGTCCTCAGCCCCGAGTTCATAAACGGCGCGGTTTAATGACGTGTGTCGCCGTTTACATATTCAAATTTTATGCTGTGCAGTTTCAGACCGCTCTGCGCGAAGTACAGGCGGAACGTTGTGAAGCGCGAGAACATCGGCGTCTGCTTGGTGTACGAAACAGGCTTGCCGCCCGTGCCGTTCCAGGTGAATGTGCCGCTCGCCGTGCCCATGTTGAAGAGGGTCAGCGGTATCTGCGCCAGCTCGCTCTGCTCTGAGCTTGCCGTTATCGTAACGTTGTAGATGCCGGGGTGCGAGAGGTCGAGCGCGAAGCTGTGGTGAGTGCCCTTGTCGGTGCAAACGCCGCTCAGGTTAAGCTCTATATCATAGCCCTCGACCTTGTAGAACTCTACGGGCGTATCGTCCTCCTCGCCGCCGTCCTCGCGGTTGATAACTTCTACCTTTTCCTCGGCGTTTTCAAGGCGCTTGAGGGCGTTGGTGTGCAGTAAAAATCCGCAGATGTCCGCCGCGTTTCGCTGAAGCTCGGCGCGTTTCAGACTGCCGTTTTCCAGCGCGGCAAGCGTGTTGTCGCTGCCCGAGCCGCCATCCGCGCACACCATGTAAACATCTCCGCGCGCCGCTGCCATAGCCGCAAAGTCGTTCTTGTCAGCCTCGCGGCCGCGCCTGTTTATATTCGCCCACCAGTCGGTCATGGTGAAGCCCTCAAAGCCCCACTCGCCGCGCAGTATAGTGTGGTTGAGGTCGAAGCTGCCCGCCGTCCATAGGCCGTTTACCCTGCCGTATGTGGTCATGACAGATGTCGCGCCGCCCTCTTTTACGGCTATCTCAAAGCCTTTGAGGTATATCTCGCGAAGCGCGCGTTCGGAAACGGCGGAGTCGAGGAAGTGGCGCGATGTTTCCTGATTGTTCGCGCAGAAGTGCTTTATCGTGCCCGTAACGCCCGCCTGCGCCATGCCTTTCAGCTCGGCGGCAGCCATTTTGCCCGTCAGCATTGGGTCTTCCGAAAAGTACTCGAAATTTCTGCCGTTTAGCGGGTGGCGGTGAATGTTCATGCCGGGGCCGAGCAGACAGTCCACCTTGTTCGCCGCCATCTCTAAGCCCGTTAGTGCGAAAAGCCGCTGCGCAAGCTCTTTGTTGAATGACGAGGCTATCAGCGTGCCGTTCGGCAGACTGAATGCTTTAGTGCCGCAGTCAAGGCGCATTCCCGATGGCCCGTCTGAGCAGCAGCCCGCGGGTATGCCGTAGCCCGTGAGCGCGTCGGTAACGCCGCCGAAAGCCGAAGCCGTGCCCGCCGTTACGCGCGGACTTCCCATTCCCTCGCCGCGGATAATGCACGAAAGGTCGTAGTCGGAAAGCTGGGCGATAAATTCCGCCATGCTGTTCCTGCCCGCCGCAACGTCGCTGAGTTTTATCCCGCGGTCGCCCGTGTATGTCAGATCGGCGGGCATATTCTCCTCGCGGCGCGCCTGCTCGTCAACTCGGCTGAGCGGCACTTCCTCGCGGCCTATCGCAAAACCCTCGCCCTGCGGAATAGGCTTTATTCGCTCGAAAGGCGTAACGGGCGCGGCCGCCTGCTCGTGGCGACTGATGACTTCGGTCTTGTCGATAGTGAAGCTTGCCGCCTGCACCGCGCTGCGCACGTCTGTGCCGACGAAAAATCTGTACTCGCCCGCTTCCAAAACATAGCAGTTGATGTTGCCCGAAGCGCCCGAATCATCGTAGCTCGCAAGCTGCGCGTGCGGGATAGTCATGCATATCTCCTGCTGCTCATTCGGCGCTAGGGTGCGGGTCTTTTCAAACGCGCACAGCTGGCGGGCGGGCTTGCCGAGAGCGCCCTGCGGCGCTGAGAAGTACGCCTGCACTACCTCTTTGCCGCTGTATTTGCCAATGTTTTTCACCGTTACCTTCAGCGTAAGCGCTTCCGCCGTCTGCTCTGCGGCGGTGGTCTTTACCTCAAACTGCGTGTACGAAAGTCCGTAGCCGAAAGGGTAGAGCACCTTTTCCTTGGCAAAAGTTTCAAAATATCGGTAGCCGACGTAGATGTCCTCGCGGTAAAGGTCGCGGTCGGGGTCGCCAAAATCTGCCGCCGAGGGGTAGTCGGCAACGTCGCGGGCGATGGTGTCTGGCAGCTTTCCGCTCGGGCTTACTTTTCCCGTGAGCACCGCCGCCGTGCCTGTGCCGCCCGTCATGCCGCCCTGCCAGATGTACATTACCGCGTCGGGGCGTATCTCTTCCATCCATTTCATGTCGATGATGTTGCCGACATTCAGCAGTACCGCCATTTTCGTGAATTTCGCGCGCACCCGCCTCAGCATATCCATCTCGTCGGCGGTCAGCAGGTAAGAGCCTTCCGCCACGCTGTTGTCCTGCTCCTCGCCCGCCGTTCTGCCTATGACGGCTATCGCAACGCCCGCATTTTTCGCGGCGTTTTCCACTATCTCGTCGGTAAGGGGCATCTCTTTCTGCGACCAAGGCTCAGCGCCCCAGCCCTCGCCGAGGTCGAAAGGGTTCGCTTCGTCCCAGCGGCGGTAGGTTTCCAGCAGTTCTTCGTCCAGCTTTACTCCCGCTTCTTTCAGCCCGTCTACTATATTCACCACGCGCGAAACGTTCACCATTCCGCCCGAGCCTGTGCCGCTCTTGTAGTAGTGGAGCTGTATCCTGCCGAATACCGCGGCGGTGTCCTCGGCGGCGAGCGGGAAAACGTTTTCATTTTTCAGCATTACTATGCCCTCAGCCACCATCTCAGCGGCGGTGTCGAGGTATTCGTTCCAGTCAAGTATCTTTGCCATATTTTATCTCCTTAGCTTTGTATTTTGATTTTCAAGATATTATAGCACACCACGCCGCGCAGTTCAATGACGTAATTGTGAATAATCAGCAAAAAAAAGACCGCAGGTTTTTTACGCCTGCGGTCTGTGTGTTTAAGCTTTCAGCTCTTTGTCTTTTTCTTGAAAACTGCGTTCACGCTGACGTATGTGTCTGCCGCGTCCGCCGCTATTTTCAGCTTGCCGTTCGTGATGGTGAATTGGTTTTCTAGGCCTTCCTGCAGCTGCCATGTCAGCTCATAGCCCTCGCGCTCCAGCGCGGGAAGCTCTACCTCGTCGCCCGGCTCTCCATAGAGTGTCCATGAGCGCATATATAGGTCGGGGTCGCCTGTTTCGCCGAACATACTCATATCGCGCTTCGTGCATATCTCTATCGTAACGCTTCCTCTGTCTACGAATTTGCCGTAGAAATAAACGTCGCTGTCGGGCATAGTAAAGCTGCCCTCTTTGTTCAGCTCGACATTTCCCGTTATCCAGCCCGTGAATTCCTTGCCCTCGGGAATATCCACGGAAAAGTCGTTCGTGCGCAGGTTTTCCTGTCCCGCGGGTATGTCTTTCATAGTCTGCTCGGTAAGCTCTTGGCCGTTGATAATGAAGTAAACGTTGTGTACATTCTGCGTGTATTTACCCGTTACGGTGAAGTCCCTCGCGGGTATCTGAACGGTGCTCACGCCTTCCACTGTTGTGATGAGTACGTCCGTTCCGTCGCCCGTCCAGTAGAATGTGTATCCCTCGCGCGCCTGCTGCTCGGGCAGTGTGAATGTGCTGCCGTACTCGGCTGTCGCGGTGGTCTTTGCGCCCTCTACGTCGATGGTTATGGTGTAGGTCTTTGGCGTGGTGGTCGCGGTGAAAGTTACGTCGTGGTCGGGCATCGTGAAGCTGCCGTTCACAACTTCCGCGTCCTCGGTAGTCCATTCGGTAACGTCGTATCCCTCGCGCTCGTACTTATCCGGCACCTTAGTTCTCTCGCCCACCTTTGTGAACGTAGGGCCGTTATAGATCTCGCCGTCTACCTTGTAGGTAACGTAGCACTTTGTGGTAGTGCCGTATACCGTCAGCGTTTCGGCGGGCATTGTCTTCGGCATCTCAATATCCTTGCCGCTCGAGTCCTGCCACTTCCAGCCGCTGAAAGCGTATCCCTCAGCTTCGGCGGGGACGTCGGGCGCGGTCAGCTCGTCGCCGAAGTGCTTTCTCTCTGACTTGATCATCTTGCCGTCCAGTTCGTATATCAGCGTGTATTCTTTGTATGTGCCCTCTTTCCATATCGGCGAGATGGTGGTGTCGCCTTTAAGTATCAGCTTGCCGTCCGCCGCGTACTCTTCGCCGTTTTGGTCTTCCCAGCCAGCTATGACGTAGTCGCAAAGCTCGTCGCTCTTTTTCGGGTTGAAAAGTTTCGCCAATTCAAGCTCGCTGCCGTAGTCGTATTCGTACTCGGTGTAGCTGCCCGCCGTGCCGCCGTTCGGGTCTAGGGTTATCGTGTACTGGTTGATCTTGTCTGTCCAGATGTATTCTATCTCCAGATCAAGATTGTCGATGGAGTACTGGTAGCGCGAGGTCTTGCAGGTGTGGGTGTAGTCCACGTCCTTTACCTTATCGGGCAGCCAGCCCTCGTATATCTTTAGGAATTCAACGTAGTCGTCAAATCCGCCCGTGAAGCTGTCGGTCTGCTTGCCGTTTTTCAGCTCGCCGTACTGCGTGTGTACTCTTACGTTGTAGGTCTTTGGCGTGGTGGTGTACACCGCCGTGAGGGTGACGGGTCGGTCGAATCTGCAAGGCTGACCTACCGCGTATATCTTGCCTGTGCTGCTGTCTTTCCAGCCCGCAAGCTCGTAAGTGTTGTAGTCGTCGTCCTGCTTTGCAGCCCAGTTTTCCAAAGTAAGCGCGTAGTCCTTGTTGGATACCGTCTTGCGGACGGGCATACCTGTAAGAAGTTCGCCCTCGCCGCCGTCGAGCGTAACGTCTACCGTGCGCAGGAAGTCGAGCCGCAGGGTAATATCCTGCATTACGGTAAGGTTTTCAGGGTGCTTATAAGACGTGCCCGATATAGTGTCGAACCAGCGCTCGTAGATAGTGTACTCTACTCCCTCGGGGGCTTTCATCTTATCCTTTACGGCTTGAAGCTCCTCTGCGGGGATTTTGTCGCCGCTTTCGAGGTCTAGCACTTTGTAAGTTTTGTACTCCAGCGTTTTTTCGTCGAAATACTCTAGCGTTGCCTTGAGCGGCTCGCCCTTGTAAACGGCGTAGTATGTACCGTCCTCTCTCATCTTAGGCAGATCGGTGTAAGTTCTGTACTTCGCTTCGCCGCCCTTTTCGTCGGTGTAGCCTACGAATCTCTTGCCGTTAGGTGATTCAGGGTCGCCTAGGTATTCTATCCTCGTGCCATAGCGCACGCCGTAATCCATACTGTATTCGTAATTCCAGAAACTGCGCCGAACTACCGTCATATTCAGTCTGTCGAAATCGTACATTGCCGTGAATATGAAAGCCAGCTTGTAGTAATCGTTAGGATAGGTCTTATTGAGCAGTGGTTTGAGCTTGAATGAAAATTCGTCATCGTATACCTTATTATAAGGTACGCCTGTCTGTTTTCCGGTTGTGAGTATGTAGTTGTTGGTAACGCAGCCCTCTGTCAAAGGCCCTACGCCGCCGGATGGTATTTTTGCGCCGTAGTTGTTTACACCTTTCGTTATGTCCCAGCGCGTGAACCTCATATGCTCGTTGCCCGAAACGTCAGGCAGTACGGGCGCTTCGCCAACATTTACCGTCTGCATCTCCGCTACCCAGTTAAGCGTTTCGGGGTCGAAGTATACAAAAGCTACGGTAGTCTGCGCAGTCACCGCCGAGTATACGAAATCGGTGTCATTGGTTATCATTGTCCATTCGGGGTCGCTGTTCCACTTGCCGTCCTTGTACTTGTATGTGCTGACGTAGTCCTCTATGCGGAAAGCGCCTGCTGTTTTGCCCGCGAGTACTTCGCGGCTTCCGAGCAGCTCGCGCTTGCCGTCAAGCTCGCTGTAATAGTTTACCTTGCAGAGCTTTCCTACGCGGTCGCTGTCTATGCGGCTGGTGTCAGCCCACATTACTTTCATGTTTACTACTGTGTTCCTGCCGTAGTCCGCGCCGCGCGTGAATTGCAGGTATTGACCGTTGTAGCTAACGTGCGCGTTGCACTCTACCACTGCGGGCGGGTCGTAATTGTAATAGCTGTGCTTGAAGCGCACGCTTGTGTATTTCCAAGCTCTGTTGTCCCATGTCGCTTCAAAAGCGTAGTTTGAAAAACTCAGATCAAGCGAGTCCCAAGAGATCTCTCGGCGCACCGTTTCGCCCGTAGTGATGTCTAAGAACGTGCCTGTTATTGCGGGCAGCGAGGACATCGGCACGGTGGTGTACCTCGCCTTTTTGTTCGAGTTTGTAAGTATCAGCTGCGCTTCCGGCTCGTTTACCGAGAGCAGCAGCTCTTTGTTGCCCATGTGGAAGAGCGGGAATTTATCTTCAAAAAGTATTCCCTCAGCCTTTAGCTTAAAGACTTTTGATTCGGCGATAACTTTTAGCTCTACATATATGCCTATCTCCATATAGTAGCCGCCTACCGCTGTCTTGTATACGTTATTGTAGTATGACGAGGGCTTTGCAACGTGGTACTGCGCATATCCGTAAATGTCGAGGTACGCGCCTACTTCCATGCCCATGCCTACCTCGCCAAGCCTTTGCAGACCGAAGAACGAAATAGTCATTCTGCCCTCAAGCCCCGTCTTTACGCCGATGTAGCCGCATATCGAGAGGTCGAAGCTGTATCTGTTGTCGCCGTCGAGGTCGTTTTTGTAGCTGCGAAATTCCTTTGTGGAGGAGTTGCCCGCTATGCCGACCTGCGTAGCGTCAAGCACCGAGAATTTCGTGCTCATGCCCGCCGCGAAATTCACCTTGATGACGTAGTTTAGGTCGAGGTTTATGTCAAATACCGTTATCGGCTCTATAAGCGGTATCTTCGATTTGAAAAGCGGTATCTCGCAAAGCTGTATGTAGTCGCCCTGGCTTTCGAGCATCTCTTTCATCTGCGCTACCAGCGAGTTCTGGTCGTTTTCCTCTTCGCTGTTCATCATGTCGGTTATCTCTTTCGAGATGTCGCGCCACTTTTCGTTCTTCTTGTTGGTAGAGCATACCAGTACTTTGAACTCTATATCCGTCTGCGAGTAGATGTTTACAGCGTAGTCAAATTCCAGTTGGCTCTTTTTGAAAAGCTTGAATTTGAAAGATTTGTAGCCTTGCAGCGAAATGTTCAGGTACTCTGTTATGCTTATCGAAGCGTTTATTTTCAGTTTGTTCTTTACAGTGCCGCTGTAAGAGAATGTAAATCTGATAGCGCACCAGTTGTTCGGGTCGGGTATGCGGAAATTCTCGTTCTCCGCATCCGCAATGGTAACTTCTACTTTCAGATTTTTTTTCAGCTTCTGCGAAAGGTCGAAAAGGCTGTCGTCTTTCAGCCGCGCGCCCTGCGTGAAATCGGTGAGCGCGGGGTCGTCGGCAGCGTAGTTTGCCAGCAGGCTCTCTCCGCCAAGCTCGTTTTTTACGCTTTCGCTGTCCGCCAGCAGCGCCGCCATCATCATGTTTATCTGGTCAGCGCCCTCGCTCATGTAAAGTTCGTCCGCCATAGCTTCGGGGTCGAAATCGTCGGCGAGAATGGCGTTCGTCATGTCTTTCTTGAAGCTGATGTCAACGTTGTCGAAAACGTCCTCAGGCTCGCTGTCCTCGAAAGATATAACGTAGTCATCGCCGCTGGGGGCAGTATCCAGCACGTTTATAAAGCGCGAATTTTCGTCAACCTTTTCAGTGCCGTCGCCCAAGCAAAGGGTGTCCTTCGCTTTGATGTCCTTTTCAACGAAGTACGCCGCGTCAACTATGTATTCGCTGTTCTCTTTCTTTTCCTTGAAATGGGCGGAGTCAACGTACTTTATGCCGGAATCCATATCGAGTATCATGCTCTCGGGCTTGAAAATGCGGAATGTGTACTCGGTAACGCTGTCCTCTAAGTCGCGGAAAGTCACCCAGTCGCTGCGGGTAACGCGGTAAAGTCCGCCCTCGGTGTAATCCTGCTCGGGCACTACCGTGTACTCATTTCCCGAAGCGGAAACGCTGAAACTCTCGGGCATTTCGCCCGAAATAGCCTCGATGTCCACCGCGCTTAGCAGGTTGTCGGAGGAGATAGGCGTATTGCTGACCAGCGTGAAAGCGAAGTCTGCGGCGCAGTCCTCTTCGTAATAAGTGGTTCGCGGCTCGACTTCGATGTCGTTTTCCACCTCGCCGAAATCCGCGTAAAGCGTTATGTCGTTCTCAAGAGCGGTGTCCTCAAAAAATTCCTGCGTGTGCTCGGGGTCGGTGTACCAGCCCTTAAAGGTCTTGCCAGCCATGTAAGACTGCGGCAGCAGGTCGGGCGTTTCACCCTTTACCACCGTAACAGGCTCTACCGCCGAGCCATCGGTAACGAAGCTTATCGTGATAGTTTCGGTGTCGTCCGGCAGGGGAGTGCTCGCAACGCGCGCTTTGATGACCTGCTTCTGACCGTTTATTTCTACTTCGCGGGTAAGCTCGAGCGTGCCGTCGGGCAGGGGATTGCTGAGTTCGTCGGCGCTTACGGGTATCTCCGCCGCCGCGAAGCTTAGGCACATCGCCGCGCACATGAAGAGCGAGAGCATACGCCTGCCCTGCTTTTTCTTAACGCCTATCGCAATGAGCGCCGCGCCCGACATGAGCGCGAAGCTAAGCCAAACGTAAGCCGCGCCGCTGCCCGTGCTCGGGTTTGTGTCGGCGGGTGCAGCCGCCTGCGAAGAGGTGGTCTGGCTGCTTGAAGCGGGCGTGCTGCTGTCCGCCGCGGAAGAGCTGTCGGGCGATGAGCTGTCTGCTGATGACGAACTGTCGTCCGTGCCGCTGTCGGGAATATCGGCAGTTACCTTGTTGGAGAAGCTTTCGCCCGTCTGAACGGCTGCACGGTCTAGCGCAAGGCTGCCGCTTCGCAAGGTCATGCCCTCGGGCAGGAATATCTCGGTAGAGATGTCCGCCAAGCCGCCGTCATTTTGCACATCTAGCGTTATCTCGGCGGCGTCGCCCGCAGAGTAAGCCGCGCTGTCAGTAGTAAGCTTAGCGGACACCCCGTCGGAGTCGGCAGCGTAAGCCGCAGCGCTCATGGCGCAGGAGAGTGCGAAAAAAGCCGCAAGCCCCGCAAGAGCCGTTCGGTTTCTGAATTTGGTTTTCATAAAATTACCCCCTTTTTGTGGAAATTCCTCTATATCATTTTATTGATACCATAAATAATGCCTTCCGCCGCGTGAAAATATACCTTTATAATAAGGCGCATCTCAGCGGGCATATGCAACAAAGATTGGCATGAATTTGGCATATAACTCTATGTTCATTCAATTATAACATGGCACAGCGCGTTTGTCAATAGATTTTTTATAAAAATTTAACATTATTGACTATTGGTAAGGGAAAAGTATTGGCAATAAAAAACGCACGATCGCGTCGTGGCGAGCCGTGCGGTATGATGTGATGTTTTAATTTGAATGTGGGGGGATCTCGGCACTCTTTTCAGCATATCTGCACAAATAAAAAAACTCGCAAACCGTTCTTTTGCACGATCTGCGAGATATAATACTTGGCGCGGATTGAGAGATTTGAACTCTCGCGCCGGTTTCCCGACCTACTCCCTTAGCAGGGGAGCCCCTTCACCACTTGGGTAAATCCGCAAAAATATGGCGGACAGGGTGGGATTCGAACCCACGGTACGTTGCCGTATCACCGGTTTTCAAGACCGGCTCCTTAAACCACTCGGACACCTGTCCTTGCTGTCCTTGTGAAGTCTTGGCTTGCGCCTTAACGACTAGTATATTTTATCATATTTTTCTCCGCTTGTCAAGCATATTCGCTTCGATTTTTCTCATATGTTCGATATTTGTACAATCTGCATAATTTAAATATGCAAAATCTGTACTAATGCACAAAAAGCAGCGTCCTCCATTTCGAAAAAACGCTGCAATTCATGTCTTATTTTTCGCTGTCTTTCAGCGGGGTCATGCTCTTCGCACATATCGCCATCGTCGATGCGTTGTGCAAAAGCGCCGACCACGATGGAGCAAGCAGCCCCAAAGCTCCGCACGCAAGCAGCGCAGAGTTGAACCACAGGATGAATCTGTAATTGCTGTTTATGCGCGCCATTAAGGCTTCGCTCAGCCTGCGTATCCGCGCAAGCTCTGTCAGGTCTGCTCCGTGCAGCGTTATGTCCGCCGTTTCGCGCGCGATATCCGATGCGTCGCTCATCGCTGCCGATACGTTCGCCGCCGCCAGCGCAGGCGCGTCGTTTATGCCGTCGCCTACCATTATCACGCGGTGACCCTCTTCTTTCAGCCGCTCTACCCAACTGTGCTTGTCCTCAGGCAATACCTGCGCACGGTAGCTCGTTATGCCAAGCTTCTCAGCCGTTATCTCGGCCGCCTTCGCGCTGTCGCCCGTGAGCATTACTATGTTCTCGATGCCGCTTTCTTTCAGCAGCTCTATCGCCCGCTTCGCTTCCGCGCGTGGCGGGTCGCTTATGCAGAGCGCGCCCGTCAGCTTTCCGCCGACCGCTAGGTATACTACCGAGCAGGCGCCCGACTTTTCGTCTATCTCGCGCTGCTGGTCTTCCGTTATCTCAACGCCCTCGTCCTCGCAGATAAAATGCTTGCTGCCGATGACCGCGGGTTTTCCGTGCAGCGTGGTGGATATTCCGTGCGCCACTATATACTGCACCTCCGCGTGTTCCTCGGCATGGTCTATGCCCCGTGCCGCTGCGCCTTTTACTATCGCTCGCGCAACGCTGTGCGGGAAGTGCTCTTCCAGACAAGCCGCTATTTTCAGCGTGTCCTCCTCCGAATAGTCGCCCAGCGCTATCACTTTTTCAAGCACCGGCTCGGCGTTCGTAAGTGTGCCCGTTTTGTCAAAAACTATCGAATCAGCTATTGCAAATTCTTCCAGATATTTTCCGCCTTTTACCGTAATGTCGCAGTCCGCCGCCTGCTTTATCGCAGAGATGACAGCTATCGGCGTTGAAAGCTTTATCGCGCAGGAGTAGTCCACCATCAGCACCGATACCGCCTTGGTGACGTTCCTCGTCAGCGCAAGCGTCAGTATAAAGCCTAGGAAGCTGTACGGCACTATGCTGTCCGCCAGCCGCTCCGCCTTGCTCTGTACGCCCGCTTTTAGGTTCTCAGAGTTGTCGATAAGCTCGATTATCCTGCTGATCTTAGTGTCCGATGAAAGGCTGCGTACTTTTATCACGATAGAGCCTTCCTCGATCACCGTACCCGCGAATACGCTGCTTCCCGCCGACTTCATTACCGCCAGCGGTTCGCCTGTCATAGAGGCTTCGTTGACGTATGCTTCGCCGTCTGTAACTTCGCCGTCTACGGGTATCACGCTGCCCGTGCGTACTCTTATGCAGTCGCCCGCTTTCAGCTCGCTCATTGGTATCAGCAGGTCGGATTCGTCGCCCTCGCCCGCAAGCCATACTTTGTCAGCCTTTATAGCTAAGCTGTCTGTCAGCGCGGCTTTAGTCCTCGCGCGGGTGTAATCCTCAAGCAGCGCGGATACCGAGAGCAGGAACATTACCGTGCCCGCTGTGTTGTAATTCTTCTGCGCCAGACAAGCGCCGATGCTTGCGCCGTCTAGCACCTCTACCGTAAGCTTGCCGTCGAAAAGCGTGCTTATCCCGCGCGCTATGTATTTCAGACCGCTGTAGATTATCAGTGCCTTGCTTATCGGCGAGGGCAGCAGAGCCTTTTTCACATACCTGTCCGCGATGAGCTTTATCAGGTCTGATTTAAAAGTTCTGTCGATCTCTTTTACGTCATATCCGCTGGGCGATACAGGCTCGAGAGCGGCGGGCACAAGCTCCCGCACGAACTGCAATGCCTTTTCGCGGCAGCCCTTTTTGTACGTCAGCAGTATGCCGCCGTTTTCACAATGCGCCTCGCAGTCCAGCACCCATTCGTTTTTCAGCGCGTACTGCTCTATAGCCGCTTCGGCGGACTTTTCAAAAGCGTCAGCTCCGCCGCGCAGCCTTATTCTTCCCGGCGCGTCGTAAACAATTTTCGCTCTCATTATTCAGCCGCTTCTTTTCCCTCGTCGGCTTCCTCGTGCAGGCCTGCCTCTACCTTAGCGTCGTAGCAGATGTCGGAAGCTTCGTCCTTCATGTTGCGCAGAGTTTCCTGAGCGTCGCTCTTGAGCTTCATGCCCTTAGCGATACCGGTAACAGCCAGCTCGCGGGTCTTCTTTGCCTTTACTATCTTCTTGCCGATAACGAGGGCAGCCGCGCCGCCTACTGCGTACCAAAGCTTCTCATTTTTCAGACATTTTAACATAATTATTACCTCCGTAAATTTTGTCTATTTCGGTCGATTTGTCTGACCGTATTTTTTGCCGCATATGTTTACACGGCATTTACAAATATATTATACCGCCAAACTCGGAATTTGTCAATAGATGTCAAAAAACGCTAAGAAAAGATAATTCTTTAGTCAAAAGTTTACCTGAGTAAACTTAGCAAAATGCGTCTTTTAGGGCTTGAAATCGCGTATGAAATATGTTATAATGTGAATATGAGATGAATTGTGCATAATAATAGATTTTTGTCATATTTTCACCGAAAGGAGCGTGTATCACATGGAATTTATCGAGATAAAATGCCGCAACTGCGGTGCGTATATCAAGGCTCACGAGGGCGATACCCGCCTTGCCTGCCGCTTCTGCGGGGCGCAGTACGTCCTGCGGCAGACCGAGGAAGAGAAAGCCGTGCGCAATATCGACTTCGGCGGGCGGGGAGCGCTTTTCCGTTCGTTCGTGCCGCCGAATTGGCGCTGGCAGGTCTTTGAGGATAATTCCTGCTCGTTCAGCGCGGCGGTGACTTACGGACTTGTCCTGCGCCGCCCGCCACAAAATGAGCAGACTGCCGAGCTTCGCTTTTACCCATACGCTTACTACAAAGATTACGCGCAGGGCACTATGATTACCGCGCCCGGCGTTTTCGGTCAGCAGGCGAGCGATTATTTCCTCGACGGCTGGTCGGGGCTTTGCTACCGCAAGCTCGTCAAGCCGCAGCAATACGCTTACGAAAGGCTCACGGCGGTATACGGCAGGCTCGACGACATTCGCGTTATACCTTTAGATAATGCGCCCCTAGCCCGGCGCGCGCAGGATTTCGCTCAGCAGACTTCGCAAAAGCTCGGAAAGCCCGCGCAGGTATCTCCGCACAAATTCAAGATAACTTTCAGCCAAGGCGGCGCGCAGTTCAGCGGCTTTTTCGCGACGATATTCTGCTGCCTGCCCGTTAGCCAGCAACAGCAGCGCGGCGGCGGATTTTTAGATATGCTCTCGGGGTTCGGAATGGGGCTTATGCCGCTCACGCAGAAAAAGGGTGAGCCTGACTGGGGCAGGGCTTTTGACATAATGCTCATCTCGCGCGGCTGCGATGAGGCGGAGATGGAGCGCATTTTCGAGCGCTTCACGGCTGAGATACAGTACGGCCCGCTCTACTTCACGCTGGAACAGCAGGAGCTTCAAAATGTCGCGCAGATAGAGCAGAACGGCGCTGCGCAGCGTCAGCAGATGGCTATAAACGCATCTCAGCGCGTTTCGCAGACCCTCTCGCAGACGAGCGACATTGTAAATTCCGCCTGCGCCGACCACGCCCGCGCCGTTGACCGCATGATAGATAATTCCACGCAGGGCATACGCGGCGTGGATAATTTTACCGACTCGAGCGGTACGCGCTATGAAGCCGACGTTCGCTACGACCACATCTACCGCAGGGGAGATACTTTCGTCGGCAGTACCGACGGCGGGCTTGAGCTTGGCCCCGACTGGGAAGAGCTGAAACGCGGCTGATAGTCTGTCACAGAATTTTCAGATAAAAAATTTGCTCTGGGGCTTGAAAAATCTTTTGATATGGGTTATAATAGGAGTTAAGAGGTATACATTATGTATCCTCGAGAGGAGTTGAATTTTCATGGATTTTAAAGTTACAGAAGATACCATTATCGGCGACATCATGGACGCTGATGAAACTACTGCGGAATATTTTCTCGAAATGGGTATGCACTGCCTTTTCTGCCCATCGTCGCGCGGCGAGACCGTAGCGCAGGCTTGCGAGGTACACGGCGTAGACCCTAAGGAGCTTATCGCAAAGCTCAACGCGCATTTTGCAGGCTGATCCTAGTACAGCACAGCCGGTGCGCGTATCGCAAAGTCAGATTTGCAGATCATACGGAGGCGCTTGATAAATTAGGCGTCTCCGCATTTTTATAGATTGGAAAGATCATTGATGATATTCAAGCTGGAAAATAAAAGACTGGCGCTCTGCGCCGAAATGCTGGCGGAAAGCGATGTTGACCACGCTACGCGCATAGCCGCCGATATTGGCGCAGACCACGGCTACCTAGCCTGCGCGCTGGTAGAGAGCGGTGTTTGCGAGCGCGCCATCGCCGCAGATATAAACCCTAAGCCGCTAAGCTCCGCCATCGAGCACATCGCCCAAAGCGGGCTTGCCGATAAGATAGATGCCGTGCTTTCCGACGGGCTTGAAAACGTCCCGCAGGAGGGTGTTACCGACGTGATATGCGCGGGCATGGGCGGCGAGCTGATAGCCGCTATACTTTCGCGCGGCGAGTGGCAGAAGCAGCTGCGCGGGTGTACGCTGATACTTCAGCCCATGACCAAGGCGGACGAGCTGCGCCGTTGGCTTTTTGCAAACGGCTGGCATATCATGCGCGAGCGCGCCTGCCGCGACGGAAAATTCGTCTACTCGGTGATGGCTGCGCATTACGCGCCCGAGCTTATAGACTATCCCTGCGACGGCAGGTATCTTACGGCGGGCAGGCTAGACCCCCGCGAGCCTTACAGCGCGGAGTACATATCCACTGCGGCACAGCGCATGAAAAAAGCGGCGCTCGGCAGGCTCAGTGCTAAAAACGGCGACACCGCGCAGGCGGAGGATATGCTGCGGCTTGCGGAACAGCTTATGAAAGAGATAGGTGAGTAAAATGGCAACAGTTGGAGAAATTTACGATTATATAGATACATTCGCGCCCTTTTCGCAGCAGCAGAGCTACGATAACAGCGGAATATGCGTCGGCGGCAGGGATATGCCCGTGAAAAAGGTGCTCACGGCGCTTGATATTACCAAAGCGGTGGCTGATGAGGCGGCGCTCGGCGGCTTTCAGCTTGTGATCTCGCACCACCCCGTCATCTTCCGCCCGCTGAAATGCTTGACGGCGGAGCAGCCCGCAGTCGCCTTAGCGAACAGTGGCATTGCGGCTGTCTGCGCGCACACCAGCTTCGATTCGGCGCAGGGCGGCATGAACGATCTGCTGGCGCAGAAGCTTGGCTTAAAGCCCCTGCAAACGCTTGTTTACGAAGAGGGCAAGCCCATCGGCTATGTGTGCACGGCGGCTTTTGAAACATCGGCGGCGCACCTCGCTTCGCAGTGCAAAAAGCGCCTTGGCTGCAAGGTAGTTCGCTACACCGAAACGCCCGCGAGCATCGCGAAGATAGGCATATGCTCGGGCAGCGGCGGTGGACTCTGGCGCGCTGCGGCTGCGGCGGGCTGTCAGGCTATGGTGACGGGCGATGTGAAGCACAGCGATTTTGTAGAGGCGGCTGACAACGGCTTTTGCCTTATCGACGCGGGGCATTTTTACACCGAGAATATCTTTCACGCCGCGCTTGCGGAAAAGCTGGCGGAGAAGTTTCCCGAGCTGGTGATAGAGCGCTCGAAAGCCTTCACCGACCCGGTAAGCGTTATCTGAATTATCTGAACGAAAGGAAGTGGCTGTAAATGGCACTTGACGGAATATACCTCAGCTTAGTGCGAAAAGAGCTTTCGCCGCTCATCGGCGGCAGGGTGGATAAGATACACCAGCCCACTAAGGAAGAGCTGATAATAGGCATACGCACGCGCGAGGGCGGTTACAGACTGCTGCTAAACAGCGCTGCGGGCACGGCGCGCGTACACCTCACCCGCGAGAATATAGAGAACCCCAAGACACCGCCGATGTTCTGTATGCTCATGCGCAAGCGCCTTTCATCGGGCAAGCTGGTTGACATACGGCAGGACGGCTTTGAGAGAATACTGTATTTCGATTTCGACTCGGCGAACGAGCTGGGCGATATTGAGCGGCTGACCATCGCGGCGGAGATAATGGGCAGGCGCTCGAACATAATTTTGATAGACGGCGAGGGCAAGATGATCGACAGTATAAAGCGCGTTAATCCCGAGATGTCCTCGGTGCGCCCCGTGCTGCCCGGCATGGATTACACACTGCCGCCGAAAAGCCCGCGCGCGAATTTGGAAGAGCTGGACTTCGGCGTGCTGCGCAAAATGCTCGCGATGTATGAGCGCAAGCGGCTCTCAAACGCACTGGTGCAGACGCTCGAGGGCATATCGCCCGTTTTCGCCGATGAAGCCGTTTGGCGCGCCTGCGGCGAGGACAAGGCAGTCTGCGATGTTAGCGAGGAGGAATTTACTCGGCTTGAAAACTGGCTGAAAGTCGAGTCGGACAAACTGCGCGGCGGCGAACACCACTACATCACCCTCTCGGACGAAGAGGGCAGGCTGAAAGATTTCTGCTTTACAGATATAGCGCACTTCGGCTCGCTCATGCAGATAAAAGAGCACGAGAGCGCCTGCGAACTGCTTGATAGCTTCTACTCTCAGCGCGGCAGGCTCGACCGCATAAAGCAAAAGGCGCAAGACCTTTTCCGCCTGCTGACCTCGCTTTCAGAGCGCACCGCCCGCCGCACGGCAAATCAGCGGCAGGAACTTGCCGAGTGTGCCGACCGCGAGAGTCTGAAAATTAAGGGCGACCTGATAATGACCAACCTCTACGCCGTGCAGAAAGGCATGACTTCGCTGCGCTGCGAGAACTTTTACAGCGAGCAGGGCGGGGAGATAGAGATACCCCTAGACCCGCGACTTACCCCCTCGCAGAACGCTCAGCGGTATTACAAAGAGTACAAAAAAGCGGACACCGCGGAGAAGAAGCTCGTAGAGCTGATAGCGCAGGGCGAGCGCGAGCAGCAGTATATCGATTCGGTGCTCGATTCGCTGACGAGGGCTGACTCTGAGGCGGATATATCGCAGCTTCGCGAAGAACTTGCCGAGCAGGGCTACATCAAAAAGCGCTCGCTGAAAGCTAAGACTATGAAGTCGCTGCCGCCGCTGAAATTCGTTTCCGACGACGGCTACACTATATTGGTCGGCAGGCACAACCGCCAGAACGACCGCCTGACGCTGAAAGATTCGCAGAAGACCGATATTTGGCTGCACACGCAGAACATAACAGGCTCGCACACGGTGATATGCACTAACGGCACAGAGCCGCCTTTTTCGACGATAGAGCAGGCGGCGCGCATAGCGGCTTACCACTCAAAGGCGCGCGAAAGCTCGCAGGTGCCGGTGGATTACACGCTGATAAAGTACGTCAAAAAACCTGTCGGCGCAAAGCCCGGCATGGTGATATTCACAAATCAGAAAACGCTGTACGTCAAGCCCGACGCAGCAGAGGCGGAGCGGCTGAAAAAGTAAGGAGCGTGAAAGCGTATGAGGATACTTTTGGCAGAAGACGAGCGCGAGCTTTCAAACGCGCTGACGGCTATCTTAAAGCACAATAATTACTCGATAGACGCTGTTTACAACGGCGCGGACGCGCTCGACTACGCGCTTGCCGCCGATTACGACGCTATAATAATGGACGTAATGATGCCGAAAATGAGCGGGCTTGAGGCGCTGAAAAGGCTGCGCGCGGAAAAGTGCAGTGTGCCCGTGCTGCTGCTGACGGCGAAAAGCGAGCTTGAGGATAAAGTTACGGGCCTTGACGCGGGCGCGGACGACTACCTTACCAAGCCTTTCGCGATGAGCGAACTGCTCGCCAGACTGCGCGCCATGACCCGCCGCTCGGCAGACTACGCCCCCGAAGAGCTGAGATACGGCAACGTAACCCTCAGCCGCGCGACATTTGAAATGAGCACCCCGCAGGGCGCTGTACGGCTGGGCAACAAGGAATTTCAGATGATGGAGTACATGATGAAAAATCCGAATATGCTCATCTCTACCGAAAAATTCATGGAGCGCATATGGGGCTGCGACACCGATACCGAGATAAACGTGGTGTGGGTGTACATATCCTATCTGCGCAAAAAGCTGCGGTCTATCGGCGCGAACGTTGCTATAAACGCGGCTAGGGGCGCGGGTTATTCGCTCGCGGTGGAAAATGCTTAGGCGGCTTAGCGTAAAGTTCTCCGCCGCCGCCATCGCCGTGATTTTCTGCGTAGAGCTGCTTATGACGGGGCTTATCAACGGGCTGAACATCTACTACACCATCTCAGAGGTGGACGAGATAGTTGACAGTATACTGGAAAACAAAGGCAAGATGCCCGAGAATTTCGCCCCGCGTGAGCCGAGAAAGAACGACGGACGGCGCTTCGGCGAGCTGCGTTACAGCACCCGCTACTTCACCGTGATGATAGATCCATCGGGCGAGGCGGACTTCATCGACACCGGGCATATCTCTACCGTAACGAGCGAGCAGGCGCAGGAAATGGGCTTGGCGGCGGCGAAGCCGGATAAAAAGCGCGGCTTTTACAGCGGCTGCGATTTCCGCTACGCAGTGAACGATGTGCCGAATGGCGGCAAGATGCTGGTCTTTTACGATTTTAGTGAAAAGTCGGCTTCGCTGCGGCGGATGCTCGAGATCTCGGCGGCGATAGCTGCGGCGCTTTTGGCGATCTCGGCACTGCTCATCGCCCTTTACTCAAAGCGCGCGGTAAGACCCGTTATCGAAAGTATCGAGAGCCAGCGCAGGTTCATCACCGACGCGGGGCACGAGCTGAAAACGCCGCTAGCCGTGATACGCGCCGACGCCGAAGTGATAGAGCTTACAGGCGGCGAGAACGACTGGACGAGGAGCATACTTAATCAGACCGACAGACTGAGCGAACTGCTCTCGCAGCTTCTAACGCTTACAAAATCGCAGGAAAATCTGCAAAGCAGCTTCGCGGAATTTTCGCTGAGCGAGGCGGTGGAGCAGGCGGCGCAGGGCTTTAAACCGCTCTTCGATTCAAAATCGCTGCCATTTGAGATAAACGTAGCCGAGGGGCTGGCGCTTTTTGGCAGCGAAACGCTGGTGCGCGAGCTGGTTTCGATATTGCTCGAGAACGCTTCAAAATATTCGTCGGCGGGCGGGAGCGTCAGTCTTACCCTTGTGCAGACGGGCGGAAAGGCGGAGCTTAAAGCCGTGAATTTCTGCTACGACCCGCCGCAGGGCGATACGCGGCTGCTGTTTGAGCGTTTTTACCGCGCTGATTCATCGCGCGCCCGCGAAACGGGCGGCAGCGGCATAGGGCTTTCTATAGCCCGCTCGATAGCCGACGCGCACAAGGCTAAGATAAGCTGCAAGGTAGAGGGCAAGCGCGTTGGATTTTGCGTGAGATTTCCTAAAGTGTACAAAAAAGCGGACTGATACACAAGAAAGACCGAGGCTCTTTTTATCGAGCTTCGGTCTTTGCATTTTACAGATAATTGCAGTTTACATCTTGAAGTGCACGGGCATACCGTTCTTCATCGCAATGTTCACTTCGCCCTGAATGAGCGGCAGGAAGTACTTTATCGCTTCGTCGGAAACTTGGTTGCCCTCCGCGGTGATCCACTTCGCGGGGAAGAATTTTTCCTGATTTGCCATCAGCGCGGTGTCGGCGCTCTCGATGGTGACAACGTAAGGCTTGTCGGATATGCGGCGGAAGATCATGGTAACGCCGCTCTCGCCCGCCATCGCGCACTTTACCGCCTCAGAGCCTATCTGCTCCGCCTCGTCGATGTCGGTCTTTGAGCAGATGTGGCTGGAGCAGCGCTGCATTACGTTCAGCTCTATCGAGCGCACCTTGCAGCCTATCTGCTCGCGGACGAGCTGTTCCAGCGCCTTTCCCACGCCCGAGAGGTACTTGTGCCCGAAATTGTCTGTAACGCCGCTGCGCGCGCCCTCGTCCTCCAGCTCTATGCCCTCGGAAACGGCGACTATAACAGCCTTGTGCTTAGCACGCTCGGCGCGAACGTCCTCGAGAAATCGCTCCGCCGAAAAATCGCTCTCGGGCAGGTAGATGAGGTGCGGGGCTATCTCGTCATTCGCGCGCAGTACGCAGGTCGAGGCGGTGAGCCAGCCCGCGTGCCTGCCCATTATCTCGATTATAGTTACCGAGTCGATGGAGTATACCGAGCTGTCGCGGATTATCTCCTGCACGGTGGCGGTAACGTACTTCGCCGCCGAGCCGAAGCCGGGAGTGTGGTCGGTAACGGGCAGGTCGTTGTCGATAGTTTTCGGCACGCCGACGAACGAGATCTTAGAGCCTATCTTTTCCGCGTACTGCGAAAGCTTGTGCACAGTGTCCATAGAGTCGTTTCCGCCGATGTAGAAAAAAGCTTCTATGCGGTGCTTTTCAAGGCACTCGAATATCTTTTTGTAGAGCGCTTCCGCGTCCTCGCCGCCAGGCTCGGGCAGCTTGCGGCGGCATGAACCCAGCACGGTAGATGGCGTCTGGCGCAGCAGCTCCATATCCTCGTTGGTGCGTATTATGCGCTTTAGGTCTACAAGGTCGTCGCCGATGATGCCCTCGATTCCGTTTCGCGAGCCGAAAACTGCGTCGATCTCTGGCGTTTTGAGCGCCTGCTTGAAAACACCGACCAGCGAAGCGTTTATAGCGCAGGTAGGGCCGCCTGACTGTGCAACTGCAATATTCATATTATTATATCCTTTCGTTTTTTACTGATGTACTTATAGTATATCACAACGCCAGCCTTTATTCAAGCGTTAAAAGTGCCGATTTTCCTCGCAAATATCGGCAGCGGATAAGTAGATGTTACAAAAATCGTTTACATTTCGGCGCATATCGGGCTAATTTGCATGAAATTAAAATAAGCTATTGCAAAAATATTTGCCTTGTGCTATAATTGATATATGCAGATATTTTGCTGATATATAGCCGCGATGGTTTGAAAGGCGCTTAATTGCTGACCGAGTAGATCAATAGGGAAGTCGGTTTGAGTCCGACGCAACCGCCATTACTGTATTAGACGCCGAAGCCGACGGAGTGCGCAGCTTTTTATAAGCGCGCGGTCATTGTTCGCATACCGCGAATGAGAAGACTTTTCCGCCGTGCCGAGTCTTGAGCCAGGAGACCTGCCGCGCGGCGATGGATCAACGCTTTTTGGGCAATGGGAAAAGCGCGGGCCAGCGTATCGCTTTTTATGCAGATAAAAATGTTTTTTGAGGTCGCGCTCGTGTGCTTTTTCAAAATGGCAGATGGGCGGGGCTTGGTTTGCTGTACATATTTTTATCTGCCGTGAATTGCCGCTATGACTGATCTTCCCGCAGCTTTCCTTATTATAAAGAGGAAAGCTTTTTTTGCACCCCGGTACGCCATCTGCAAATATTTATAAGGGAGTCTTTATGAAATGAAAGGACTAATGAAAAGATCGGCGGCTATCGCGGCTGCCACAGCGCTTTCGGTCAGCGCGGTACTCGCAGCAGACGCTTTTGGCGGCACGACCAAGTCGCCCACACCCGTAAATAAGAATGACACAGCCCTTTACTGGGTAGCTAAGCTCGGCAGCGGCTGGGCGGCAGCGCCCGGCGTGCCCACGGTAGTAGGCGACGACCTCGTAGTTACCAGCGGCAGCAAGCTCAGAAAGATCAATAAGGAAACGGGCGAAGTTCTGAGTGTAGAGGGACAGATGGAAAAGTCTACCTCTTACGGCATTACCGCTCCGCTTTACGCTGACGGCAAGATATTCGTAAGCGAGGGCGGCGGAATAGTACAGGCTTTCGACGCCGATACTCTCGAGTCGCTCTGGGTATACCACGACCCGCTGGGCGGACAGTCGAACTCCGAGATAATCTATTCTGACGGATACATCTACACAGGTTTCTGGAACAGCGAAACTAAGGACGCGAACTTCGTTTGCCTGCCCGTGGCTGATACCGACCCCGAGCAGACCAATGAAGAGCAGGCGGCTGCATGGACATACGCTGCCGCAGGCGGATACTACTGGGCGGGCGCATACGCTACCGCAGACGCTATAATCGTCGGCACAGATAACGGTCTGGGCAACGGCGACGGCGAGGGCAGCTCGATACTGGTATTCGATAAGCAGGGAAGCGTAGAGAACAAGGCTGCTACTATTTTAAGCGAAGCTTCCGGTCTTAAGGGCGACCTTCGCTCAGCAGTAAGCTACGACGCTGAAACAGGCTACTACTTCATCACCAGCAAGGCTAAGCTGGTTTACCGCTTCAAGCTGAACGATGATAATAAGGTCACCGACCTCGAAGAGCTCGACCTCGGCGGCATGAGCACCTCTACCCCAATCGCTGCTAACGGCAGAGTTTACGTTGGCGTTTGCGGAGGCGGACAGTTCAGCCAGTACAGCGGTCACCATATCGCGGTTATAGACGCTGAGAGCTTCAAGGTAGTTTACACGCTGGAAACCGACGGCTACTGCCAGTCGAGCGCGCTGGTAAAAGACGATGACGGCGAGAACTACGTTTACTTTACTTCTAACTACACCCCCGGCAAGGTATACGCTTTCCACGATAACAAGGATATGACCGAGCCTGAAAAGACCGAAACTGTTACCGAAAACGGTAAAACTCACGAGAACGTTTGCCCGATACTCTTTACACCCGTAGGCGGACAGGCGCAGTACTGCCTTACCAGCCTTTTTGCTGACGAGGACGGCACTCTCTACTTCAAGAATGATTCGGGCTACGTTATGGCGCTGGGCAGCAGAGTTGACAAGCTGACCGCTACCGGCACTAAGATATACAAAGAGGGCGAGCTTTTTGACGAGAAGAGCCTGAAAGTCACCGCTACTCTCGCGAACGGCGTTGAGAAAGACGTTACCGCGCGCGCGGACTACGATTTCAGCGAGCCGCTCACTACCGACGATACCGAAGTAAGCGTATCCTTCGACGGAATGCTTTACGGCGATACCGACGATGAAACAGGCCACGAGTACGCTCCGCTTTACGCAGACATCGACATCACAGTACTTGCCGAGGCTGATTACGACGCGCTCAAGGCGGCTGAAAAGGCTATCGACGATATAGGCGAAGTTACTCTCGAGAGCGGCGACGCTATAAAGGCTGCCCGCGAAGCTTACGACGCGCTTTCCGAAGACCTCCAGAAGCTGGTAAGCAACGCCGACGACCTTATAGACGCTGAAACGGCTTACAAGAAGCTTCAGGACGACGCTTCCTCTGCGGCAGATTCTTCTTCGGCGGCTGATTCCTCCGATGCAGACAGCTCTTCCGCTGCTGATACATCTTCCGATACAGATACTTCCAGTGTAAACAGCTCTGCGGCTGATACTTCCTCCGCAGCTTCCTCTGAGGGCAGCTCTTCTGCGGCAAGCTCCGGTGCGGCTTCCAGCTCGGCAGCTTCTTCGGCAGCATCGTCCGGCGCAAGCAGCAGCTCGTCCACATCTTCTGCGGCTGACAACACCAACCCTGCTACCGGCGGAGCGGCGGCTCTTTCGGCAGTAATGATACTTGCAGGCGCGGCTATCACTGTATTCAAGAAGAACAAGTAATTTGAACGTTTTTCCCGAAAGGAGCTGAACTGAAATGGCTGACATCGGCAGGCTAGCGATGAAAATATCGGCGGCGGCGTGCGCGATCATCATCGGCGCGAGCGCTTTCGGTCTGGAACACAAGCAGTATCAGCCTGACGGTTCGGACAAAATTTCGGGAGAGCCGCAGAGCATTCTCGCTAAGCTGCCTGCTGACAACGGCTTTGCGGAAGCTTTGAACGGCGATGAGAATGCCGAAGCGGAACACGAAGATCTTAGCGGTGATGAAGTGAAAAATGACCGCGATGATGATACGGAGAGCGAGGCTTCGGCTTCTCCGCGGCTGCCTGAGGAGCAAACTTCGGGCAGCGGCGGAGGAAATAATTGGGGCGGTACGTCGGACAGCGGCGGGTATGCCGACCCGACAAATTCGACCGGTGCGGATACCGACCTTTCGTCGGGAAATTCATCGGGCGGGGGCAATCAGCTTGCGGACGACGAGAGCAGCACCGACACTCCCGGAGATGACCCGCAGGACGGCGCGGAAACTGACCAAGTCTACTTCAAAACGAGCATTATCGACGGCGAAACCGTGGAAAATGCGCAGTACGCTTTCACGATAACGCATCTGAAAAAAGAGCTGAAACTCAAACGGCTTGACGTCAGCGTGAACGGCTCGAAAGTGCCTTACAAGGGTGAAGTTACGCTTTCGGCGGAGAACGGCGGGCGCAACAAGATACGGGTAGCGGCGACGTATACTGACAAAGATGGAAAAGTTTACTCCGGCTACCGCGAGTACACGGTTTATCTGAAAGAGGCGCAGAGCGAGCCCGACCCGCCTCAGCCGACCGAGCCGAAGCTTGAAACCAGTCTGTATTCGCACACGCAGTCAGACCCGCAGCTGAACTTCACGGCGTATGTTAGCGGTGAGGCTGATAATGTAAAAATTACCGTTTACCACAAAAACAAGAAGCTGAAAAGCGCGGATGGCCAGTATTCGTGCACACTGGATATGGGGTTAAATACCATACGAATCAGCGCAAAATACGAATACGATGGCGAGCAGAAGCAGGAAGATCTGACTTTTGAAATTAAACTTATTGCGCAAACTACGCCGGAGACTGCGCCGTATCTGGCGTACCAAAATGTGCCCGAAAATGTGCGCGGAACGCTGTATACGCTGGATCTGGCGCCGCGCGACTGCGACGGCAACAAGCTTTTCTATAATAATCTTTTTGTGCGCTTGAACGGCGCGGAGATACATTATCAGTGGGACGGCGAGTATACAAGCTACCTGCTGAATTTGGTCGGCGGAGAGAACACGCTGGACATACGGATCACCGATGATCAGGGTAGATATGCAGATTTTTCCTATGTGATACAGTGCACGGCTTTGCAGGACGGCGACCTCATCGGCGTTGCGACCATGCAGATCGACGCGAATGTGCTCGGTCTGGGAACTATTGTCAGCGACATGACTGTCGAAATCCGTCAAGGCGAATCGGCGGCGGAGTCGATAGTGAACGCTTTGGAGAATTACGGATTTAATGTAAGCAGTACGGGAAGCTTTGGCGAAGCGTTTTACATTGCCGGACTTCACAAGGCAGGCATGGCGGCGGGCGCGGCGATCGACCCCGAGCTGAAAAAGCGAATCGACGCCGACCCGATGATACATTACACGAGCAACAGCGATCCCGATGGGCTGAGCGAGAAGGATTATACGACCGGCTCAGGCTGGATGATAACGGTAAACGACCATTTTACGAGCTACGGAACTAGCGATATGCACCTGAAAGACGGCGACAAACTGCGGCTGAGATACACATTGGCGTACGGAAAAGACATAGGCGGATACACTGAGGGCGACGAAAATTATGACATTTGCTTCTAAATTTTTGCGATTTTTTTGCGCCGCGGCAATGGTTTTTATGTTGGTCGGAGGGCTGAAAGCGAGCGCGGAAGAGCCGAAAAGAGAACTTCTGACAGATGATATTTACCGAGAAAGCGTGCAAAAAGCACTCGAATGGGAGCGTAAAAAGCTGGCTTCCGATAGCCTTTGTGATGGATTTTTGGCGCATGACCTTGCGGGAACTTCCGAAGGAGATTGGTTCGTTTTGGCTGAACGCGTACTCGATATTGATGACAATTATGACGATTACGCTCGCGTTTCAGTTGAAAAATTTGCAGATTTTATGCTTGGACCCGATGGCGGATACCTAACCGAGCCTGCGAGAATAGCTGTTGCGGCGGTGCTCTGTGATGAAGATCAGCGCGAAAATTTTGCGAAATTAGCGGACCTAGACATCTCGCAGGCGGGTGCAAATGAGCTTGCATGGCTCGCCGCGGCACAGAATTTTTGCAGTCTTGACAATGCAAAAACGATCAAAAAGCTCTGCGAAATGCAGCAGTCGGACGGCGGTTTCGGGCTTTCAAACAGCGATGCAGACATCACTGCGATGGCGCTCATGGCGCTTCCGAAAGATGGTGAAAACGCAGAAAAAGCGCTGGTTTATCTGAAAAATTACTTTGCTGAAACGGATGAAATATCGTGCGAAACGGCAGCGCAAATGATAATTGGACTTTGCGCACAGGGCGTGAATTGCAGCGAAAGCAGTGATTTTACAAAGGAAAACGGCGTGCGGCTGACGGAGATTTTGCTGAGCTATCAGACAGATGACGGCGGTTTTTCACACGTTTACGGTGACGAATCGAACACGATCGCAACGATGGAAGCGCTTGCGGCGCTGGCTGTTCAGGGGTATTTTTCAGTCGCCGGAGAGTATTATTTGAACGAAAACTTTGCTTTGACAGACGTACTTTCAACTGAAAATCCGTTTGCAGAGGGCTTTTTTAAGTACGATTCTGATCAAATCAAGTCGATAGATGAACCGCTTGCAAGTGATTTCTCAATGATTTCAGAACTGAAAAATCGTGCTGATGAGTACGGCATTGATGATGAAACGCTTGATATTTTGAAAGAAAAGTATGCGATTTCAAAGCGAAAATGTGATGAGATCGAGAAGCTTAATGCTAAAATCCGAGAGAATTTTTACCCTGCAAGCGATGTGAATTTCACGAAATTGAGCAAAATGTCAGCGCTGAATGAAGAAATTTCTTCATATAAATCGGCTGATAAAGAGCTGATTTTGAGCGCTAACGAGTTGTCTGAACGTGAAAAAGCTTTAAAAAAAGAGGCTGCAGCGGCTGCGATTTTAATTATAATTTTGGCATGCAGCGGCGTTATATACATTATAAAAAGGACAAAATCACATGAGCAATTACGCAAAAAAGATATTTGATGAAGTGAATAAATCGCTCAAAGGCAAGGAGAAAGCTGTAAAAAAGGCTGTTGTTACACTAGCTGCGAGCGGACATTTACTGCTTGAGGACGTGCCAGGAGTCGGAAAAACTACGCTCTCAAAGGCGCTTGCGGCAGCGGCGGGACTTGAAACCAAGCGTGTTCAGTTCACGCCGGATACTCTTCCGAGCGACATTACGGGCTTTACGCTTTGGGACGCAGCTTCGGGACAATTCAGATTTCACAGCGGCGCGGTAATGACGAACATTCTGCTTGCTGACGAGATAAACCGTACTTCCCCGAGAACTCAGGCGGCTCTTTTGCAGGCAATGGAGGAAAAGTGCGTAAGTGAGGACGGAAAAACTTACAAGTTGGAGTCGCCATTTATGGTAATCGCGACGCAAAATCCGTACGGTTCGGCAGGCACGATGCCGCTTCCAAACTCACAGCTCGACCGTTTTATGATGAAAATCTCACTCGGCAGACCCACGCAGACGGAGCTTTCGGAGTTGCTTTTACACCGCGCCGAGCAGCCAAAAACGGAGATCAACGCGGTCTGCGACAGGGAAGAAGTGCTGAAAATGCAAGTCGATTGCGATAAAATTTTCTTTTCACAGCCGATTGCTGAGTGGCTTGCGGCGCTTATCGAGGCGACGAATTGTGATGAAAATGTTGCTCAGGGAGTAAGCCCGCGAGGTGCAATCGCGATCATGAAAGCAGCAAAAGCAATGGCTTATTTTGATGAGCGCGACTATGTTTTGCCTGCTGACATCGCGGAGATTTTCACGGAATCGGCAGCACACAGACTCGTTTTGACACCAAATGCAGCGGCTCAGAGCGTAAAAGCAGACGAAATTTGCACGAAAATTCTCGTAAATTCACCTCCGCCGCACATGAAAGGAAAGAAAAAGTGATTGTTGAAGTAATATTATCACTCTTGATTTCTTTGATCGTTTGGCAGATTTTTGCGTCGATCATCACATTTTTTATTACAATTCATTTGAAAAATGAAACGAGAATCAGCAAAAATCGAATTGACTTGAAGCTGAAAAACACATCAAAATTCGATTTTTCGTGGTCAATTACTGCGAAAATTCAACTTGAAAATCTGTATACTAACGAGAAAACTGAACTGAAAATCAAGCGTACAACTTCTGTAAACGGCTTGCTTTCACTTGGAATCGATGTAAAAAACTCAACTTGTGGATTGCTTAATGTTGAGATTTCTGATGTGAAAATTACTCGTTTCGGTTCGATATTTGGTCGAAAAATTCAAATCGCAAACTCTGAATTATGTCTTATAATGCCTGAGGTTTTGCCTGAAATTTTGAATTTTGAACTATCTGATAGCAATATTTTTTCTCAAAAAAAAGGCAATGGACTGCGCGATGGTGTTCGTGAATATCAATCGGGTGATTCGATGCGCGATATTCATATGAAACTGTCTGCAAAAGCCGGAAAATACATGGTTTCTGAACGACCTAACGGTGGAGAAGGCGTAGTGAATATTATATTTTGTTATTCTGGTGATGCCGATATTTCTCAAAAAAATGCATCTCTTTTGCTAACTTTAATGTACGATTGCTTTGCAAAAGGCGGGGAGTGTGCAGTGAAAATCGGCGATGAAATAGTAAAGGTTCAAGGTGAATGGGACGTTCAAAGTACTTTTTTGAAACTTTTTTCTAACGATAGAAAGTCATTTTCTTCCCGTTCAGTAAATGATTTTGATGGTATTTTGATTGAAAATGGTGAGGTGCATATGACTTGAAGTTGTCGATCTTGAAACAAAACAGCTCTGATAAAATTGATTTAGCATCATCATTTGCACTTTTGTTCTTAGAAATTTGCTCGTTTTTTTTATCGTTTTCTCTGATTTTTGATTCATTTTCTGCAATATATTTTTTCATAATTTTAGCTGTTTCCATGCTTTTTTCAATCACGATAATCAAAAAATCCAAGAAAACATCAATTAGTATAGCGGTCATTTTGCCGATCCTTTTCGTTGTTTTTCACAATGATTTAATTGGTTTTTTTGCAGCAACGCTCAATAAAATTCAGCTTATCATGTTTGAAAAGTATGCCTTTTCAGTGCATTTTTTTGATTCAACTGGCACATCTTTTGCTGCAAAAATCATTTTTTTGAGTTGCCTTTCGCTTCTATTTTCTTGGATCTTTTTCAGTGATTCTAAAATTCTGAAAGCTGTTTTTCTTTTGTTAATGATAGCTTTTGTGACCTATTTAGGCGATATTTTATCTGTTGTTTTGGCAATTTTTTGCACATTAATTATGATTTTTTATAATAAAAAGCGCTCTTTTTTGGATGTGATGGCTCGAAGTTTCGTGATAATTTCTGCATTATCTATCTTTATCTCTGCGCAATTTATGCAGGTTTTCTCAAAAAAAATCACCATGAATATTTCAAATTCAGTATATGGCGGCGATGGTTTTCAGTTGCCAATGGGTGATCTAAGTGATTCAAAACCTTTCCGGCCTAAAGGTTTCTCATCGCTTGAAGTTGTGATGGATACGCCCGAAGCCATGTATTTGCACGGTTTTTTGGGGTATAATTATTCTGATGGCAAATGGCAGACGGCAGATTATTCGCAGATCAGTGATTACTCAGAAAAGTTGGCTTATTTGGATGCGCAGGGGTTCATTGCAGATTCTCAGACTGTCATTTTCGCAGAAAATTTTGCTGATGATTTCTCTTTTAATAATGTAACTGTGACGAATCTTGGCGCAAATTCAAGTGTATATTACACTCCTGCAACGGCAAAATCTGATGTTTCGTCACATAATTTTTCGTCCGGAGGCTTTGAAAATCAGAGAAAAATCGGTGAGAAAAAGAGTATTTCTTCGCTCACTGTCAATGATCTGATCCAAAATTCAAGTGAGTTTTCTGTCAAATTTCATGACGAACACGACAATTTGAGCGATGATTACATTTCAAATTTAGCAATTTTTGACGAGATTTACACACGAAATTTCACTAAACTACCCGACAATATCAACCGAATTTTAGATACCGAACTTGCTAAATATGATGTTGAGCGCGGCGATTTGAATGACATTGCCAACGTTATTTATGATTATCTTGGTGGTTTTTCGTATGATATTAATTCTTCTAATTTGACTTTGGAACAGTTTTTACAGACTTCTAAATCGGGATATTCGATTCATTTTGCAAGTGCTGCGACCGAGATCTTTAGATATTATGGCATACCTGCGCGCTATGCAGAGGGGTATATTGTTGATAAAAATGCGGTTAAAAACAAGCTTTCCGGTTCGCCATTTACTCTTACAGATGCCGATTTTCACGCTTGGACTGAGTACTATTTAACGGGGATTGGCTGGATCCCATTCGAGTCTACGACCGAGTATTTTGATAAAATGCCGCTTCCAAAAGGCGTTTCAGCAGAAAAATTGCAGGAACTGACGCAAAATAATGCTGCGATTCAGCAAGGAAATAATGTGGTTTCGGGTGAAAGAATTGCCGATAAAATTATAGATGATGAAGAGCAAACGAAGAATTATTATTCGATTTTTGCTTTTGCTCCGCTGTTTCTGGCTGCGATTCTTGTAGGTTTGCGAGTTCTATATATAAGGAATAAGCTGAAATATGATGCTTCATTTGCACTCAAAACTTGCGTTTATCTCCTTAATTACCAGAAAAAGCGTGTTGAAATGGCAAATGGAATTTACGATTTTTCTGTATTAAGTGATGATTTACAAAGCCGGCTTGATGATTTCCAGAGTGCTTTAATGGAGAAAATGTATTCAAATCATTCTACAGTTCAAGTTTTTGATTCACTTGGATTATATAAAAGTGTAAAAAAATCGGCTTTTGCAGATTTAAATTTTTATCAAAAATTCATGTACACTGTAAAGGTCTACTTTTGATTTTAGGAGTTTTTAATGGATAAAATCAAAAAAAAACGCGTCGCTGAATATTCGGTGATTGTCATTGTATTTGCATTATTTGCAATTTTTTTTATTAAAAATATTCATCTTTCGACTACAGATGATCATGATAAAAATAAAGAAAATCAAAATTATCATGCAAATCTTTCAATAAATTTCGATCAAATATATGCCGAACAGAATTATAAAAGGCTGAAAGAAGAATTGAAAAGTGGCGATCTTTTGCCTGAAAAACATTACTTTGCTGATAATGAAACGATTAGTTTTTCGGAGAATGACACGGTATTTGATGTTCTTTTATGTTATTGTGTGGAAAAAAATATATCTCTTGATTATCAAAAACCGTCTGAAAACATTTATAAAACAGCCTATATTAAAGGTATAGGCGGGCTTTATGAGGGCGATTGCACGAAGAAATCGGGCTGGGTCTATACGATAAATGGTGATAAACCGAATGTTGGAATGTCGGATTATGTCCTTGAAGATGGCGATAATATTGTCATTTATTTTACGATTTATTAGGGATTATGACGTATGAAAAAGTTTTCGCGACTCAATTCTGGAGTTTTATTTTTGTTTTTTTTGTCAGTGATCGGCATAACAATGTTCACTCAGAACGTCTATTTGCGTGCAATTTCTCTTGTGATTTCGATTATAAATGCATGTTTTTTTGATGTTATAACAGATTATTTTAAGGACTTTCGGTTCTATTTAGCCGTGTTTTTGGTTATCACAGTTTCAAATCCGCTGTTTGTTCACCGAGGAAATACAGTACTTTTTTATGTGAAAAACACACCAATAACGCTTGAAGCAATGGCGTATGGAGCTAATTTTTCGCTTTCCATGATCGCAGTTTTGGTCTGGTTTCGCATTTTCTCTAAGTTAATGACTGCCGAAAAAATCAATGAAATTCTTGGAAAACGCTTTGCGACTGTCGGCATGATCGCCGTTTTGACGCTGAGATATGTTCCAGAATTCAAGCGACGTTTTGCCGAAATTGCCGATGCTCATCGTTCAGCTGGTTTGATATGTGAGGATACTTGGTTTGAAAAAGTCAAAAGCTATCTGAAAATATTTATGTCGCTCGCTGAATTCTCATTTGAAAAGTCGGCAAATACGGCTGTTTCAATGAACGCCAGAGGTTATTTATTACATAAACGCACGCAAATTTCGCACAGAAAATTTCAATTTAACGAACTTCTTGTGCTTATTTTGACGCTTGTCATTACAGTTTGTGTGATAGTTTTCTCCCTCACTCACAAACTTTCAACCTCGTTTTACCCGTCATTTAAAACGGATTTTTCCATGCTCCCGACAATTTTATTCACGATTTTAACTCTTATACCGACATCTTTTGAATTGGAGGATAGACTAAAATGGCATTTATCGAATGCGAAAAATTAAATTTTTCCTATCCTTATGCTGGTGATAAATCGAATGGTTTTGCACTTCATGATATAGATTTTTCACTTGAACAAGGTGATTTTTTGCTCATTTGTGGGACAAGTGGTTCGGGAAAATCTACTCTTTTGCGTCTTCTTAAGCCCGAAATCTCTCCTAATGGAAGGCTTGACGGCAAAATAATTTACGCCGGAAAATTTTTAAATGACTTGCCTAAAACAGCATCTGCTGCCGAGATTGGCTATGTTTTTCAAGACCCAAACACCGCTTATGTGAGCGAAAAAGTATATTCTGAACTTGCATTTTTACCACAGAATCTAGGCTTGTCACCCGAAACTATCGAACTTAGGATAGCTGAGATCTGCGCTTTTTTCGGACTTGAATCTATCATCGGATCAGATATTTGCAGCCTTTCAGGCGGTCAAAAACAACTTGTGAACCTCGCCGCTGTCATGACAGCCTACCCTAAATTGCTGATTTTAGACGAGCCAATATCCCAGTTAGACCCCATTTCTGCTGAGAGATTTAGCGATATAGTTCTGCGGATTCGGCGTGAAATGGGCACTACGATCATTGTTAGCGAGCACAATACCGAGAAGTTTTTCAATTTTGCTGATAAGATTTTGTATCTGGAAAATGGTCACCAGCTTGCTTTCGATGATCCGTCTTTGTTCGTAAAAAAAGCTGCAAATCATGACTTTTTGCCCACTCCAGCTAAGCTTTTTTCATCGTTTAAACTTGACAATTGCCCCGCTTTCACGACTTCTTCAGCAATGGATTTCGTACGAAATCATTACAAAAAAGATGCTTCTGAGCAATTCAATGACGATAAAAATCACTTGAATGGCGATGCAGTTAAGGTGAAAAATGCCTACTTTTCATATACGCGACGTGGTAAAGATGTCATTGATGGCCTCGATTTTAACGCTGATTTTGGACGAATCCACGCGATCTGCGGTGCTAATGGCTCGGGAAAAACCACACTTTTTAAGCTCATAAGCGGTCTAAAAACTCTGCGTGACGGCAAAATTTATATTGACGGAAAGCGCATTTCTTCGTACAAATCGGGCGCTCTTTATCGAAATTTGATAGCTTCTCTGCCGCAAGACCCACACGATATTTTCATTTGTGAGAGTGTTAAAGAGGACATTTCCGCCTCACCCGACGGCGAAAAAAACGACTTTGAAACCGTAAAAACGCTCTGCAAAAGGCTCAATATTTTCGAAAATTTGCTTGATCTTCACCCTTATGATCTGTCAGGAGGCGAGATTCAGCGGGCTGCTTTGGTCAAACTTTTGCTTCTTGAACCCAAAATTTTATTGCTTGATGAACCGACAAAAGGTCTTGACAAGCAGTGCAAAAGACAGCTTTCGTCGCTTCTAAAAGAGCTTGCGGCGGAGGGCAAAGCTATAATTTTTATCACACACGACATGGATTTTATTGCTGAAACTGCCGATGATGTCACTCTGATTTTTGGTGGAAAGGCTGTTTCAAGTCTTCCTGTGCGGCAATTTATCATGCAAAATTCTGTTTATACGACGGCAGCTTCGCGGATTGGCAGAGGTTATTTTGACAAGACAATGACTGATTCCGAGCTTATCTCAAGTGCAGTCAGCCGCAAAAATGAGCGAGGTGATGGCGATGAATAGCTCGATTCCGTCGCTGATTTTCGTGTCGGTTTGCGCGATTTTCTTGCTGATCTGCCTTGTCAAGACCGCTCGCCATAGGAGTGCTGGATTCATCTCGATAACGGCGGTACTCACGGCGCTTTCGGTCGTCGGTCGCATCGTTTTCACGCCGATTGCAGGATTCAAACCGTGCACCGCGATCATCATAATTGCTGGTGTGTCGCTGGGCGCGGATGCGGGTTTCATCTGCGGTGCGCTGACGGCTCTCATCTCCAACATCTACTTTGGGCAGGGAATGTGGACGTTATTTCAGATGGTCAGTTGGGGGCTGATCGGCGTTCTCTCTGGTATTTTCAGGTCGCAGTTGGCCAAATATAAATGGCAAATGTATCCATTTGGAGCATTTTCCGGTGTGCTTTATTCCTTTATAATGGATGTTTTCAGCGTGATTTGGCAGGATCGCGGTTTTAATTTGGCACGATTTATCGCTTATGCGGCAGGCTCAGCGCCATTTTGTGCGGTGTACGCGTTCTCAAACGTTGTGTTTTTGCTGATCTTAGGGCCGCGAATGATACGTTCGATCGGGCGGGTGGTCTTGAAATACGATCTGCTGAAAGAAAATTAGTGTACGATTTTTCGGACTTATCAACTGCATATAACAAAAAAACCGCTGATTTTACAGCGGTTTCTCTTTGTGAAATGGAGCATAGGGGATTCGAACCCCTGACCCCAACACTGCCAGTGTTGTGCGCTACCAACTGCGCTAATGCCCCGAATTGACAATAATATTTTACCACAAAATCTTGTCTGTGTCAAGTATTAAAATGAATATATGAGTAATAAATTAAAAATATACTGTTAATTATGCGATAGCAGGATCTGCCTGCTAATTTATATATGAATAAAATGTAAAATAAATTGCTAGTCTATTGACAAATTGACTTAACTATGATATAATTTAATACTACCCGAAAGGAAGTGAGGTATGTGGCTGAAAGCAAAAACCAGTCTACAAAGCAGATTGCGGACAATCGAAAGGCTTACCATGAGTATTTTGTGCTTGAAAAATTCGAGTGCGGGATAGAGCTTTGCGGCACCGAAGTCAAGGGCATTAGAAACGGCAGCGTTAATCTGAAAGACGCTTGGTGCTCGATCGAGGACGGGGAGTGCTTTGTTAAAGGAATGCACATATCTCCTTACGAAAAAGGTAATATTTTTAACCGTGACCCGCGTCGCGAACGCAGGCTTTTACTGCACAAGCAGGAAATTCATAGGCTGCTTGGCAGAGTTCAGCAGGAGGGGCTTACGCTGATACCGCTTTCTTTGTATTTTAAAGGAAGTCGTGTAAAGCTCTGCATGGGACTTTGTAAAGGTAAAAAGCTTTACGATAAGCGCGACGACATGGCGAAAAAGGCGGCTCAGCGCGACATCGAGCGCGCGATCAAGAACCGCGGCTAACACGGGGGCGTAAAGGTTTCGACGGGGATCTTGAAGCATGATAAGCGAGTAGAGGAGCGCACCCTCTCTAAACGGCGTACGTTTTAAAATTAGACGACAACGATAATTTTGAATTAGCTGCTGCTTAAGTCAGCGCTCGTCTTGCCCTTGAGTACCACGGCTTGGGTAAAGGCGTCGATTAGTGGTGAACGTCATTGGGCGAAGGCTGTGACCCTTTGATGTATTACGGTCTACTGATCTGTCGCGCGTGTCTGTTTGCGCGGCTTTGAGGGAATGGGCATTGCCGAAATAACAGAATACACTCGTAGAAATTCGTGGGGATAGGTTTTCGGACAGGGGTTCGACTCCCCTCGCCTCCATATTTCCATCTTATACCACCGTGTTCTTGATAGTATCACGGTGGTTTTTTATTTGCCATACGCCTTAGCCGAGCTGAAACGCTCATTTTTTTACAGACTTTTTCGTAGTGCTGTGTAATGATCGTTTTTCTTTTTATCCACATAACAAAAACCTCCCGCAGTGCAGATCTTCCACACCGCAGGAGGTTTTGATTTATCTTAAATTATCTATCCTTATTTTTCCTAACGCAAACCGCCGCTGCCGCGATAAGCACCGCGCTTACGCCAAGCGTGCTCTTTACGCCGGTGTTCGGGTTGCCGTTGGAATTGTTCGAGCTGCCCGAACCATTCGCCGATGAGCTGCTTGAACCCGCCGCGCTCGAGCTTGTCGAATTGCCCGTGCCGGTGCTGCTTGAAGCCGCCGAACTTGCCGAGCTGTCAGCGCCCGAATTGCTCTCGGGATTTGCCGCTGAACTTGCCGAACTGCCTGAACTGTCAGCATCTGACGAGGAATCCTGCTTAGCGTCCGAATCGGTAACGTCGCTTACCGAGCTGGAATCTGCGGATGATGAGTTGTCGGACGTACTTTCGAGCGCGTCACGCGAATCCGAACTGCTCGAATTGTCAGCCGCACTGGAATCGTTCGCGGCGCTAGATGTATCGTTTGTACTCGAAGTGTCTGCAACGCTTGAAGTATCTGCATCGCTAGAAGTGTCAGCTACGCTCGAATTATCCGCAGCGCTCGAATTGTCCGTATCGCTGGTAACTACATCGGTCTGGCTGGAGCTGTCCACCGCACTCGAGTCCCCCGTGGTCTTGTCAAGCTTGTTCTCGCACTCAGGGATAGCCGCGCTGTAAGCCGCGTCGGACTGTCCCAGCAGCTTGTAAGCCACCGCGCCCGAATTGTCTATCCTGCAAACGTAAACGCTGTCGCTAACCTTGTAGCCGTTCGGCGCTTTGCTCTCCGCCATGTAGTAGATGTTGAAAGCTCCCGCCTCGGTCGGTACGCTCAGACCGTCATTAAAGCTTACCGAGAATTTTCCGTTGGTCACGATGGGCGAAGCCGCCGCGATAACGTCGCTAAGCTCAGCGTCGGCATAAAGTGTGAACTCCGTTGCCTGCGCTAACTCATCTCTCTGAGCCGTCGTAAGGTCGGCAATGTCGGCGTTTTCATAAGTCTTGGTAAGCTTTACCGTCTGCGCCGTGATGGGGTCGTTGGGAACTTTGAGGTCGTTCAGACCCGCCTGTTCACCGTCTATAAAGGTAACAGTGCCCTTGCCGCTTGCGTCAAAGCTTACCTCTACGCCGTAGATCTTGGTGTTTACTTCGTAGCCTGCGGGTGCTTGAAGTTCCTTGAAATAGTATGTGCCCGCTTCAAGTCCTTCAAATCTTACGATGCCGTCCGCGCCCGATTGGAAAGTATAGTTCGCACCGTCTTTCTGAACGGGTACTGAGCATATGCCGTCCTTGTACAGACCGAATACCGCGCCCTCGAGCGCTATGTTTTTGTCCGTTATCTTCTGAAACTCCACGCTGGTGGTCTTTACGTCGGGTTTGTCGGGCTGCGAGCTGTCAGAATTGCTCGAAGAATCGCTGCTCGATGTGTCCGAAGCGCTTGAATTATCCGCGCTGCTTGAGGTGTCTGCCGCGCTCGAGTTGTCAGCTTTTGAGGAATCTGCCGATGAATCCGCAGCAGAGCTGTCCGCAGAAGAGCTGTCCGCCGATGACGAATCATCGGGTTTTTCGGGTTCATAACCAAGCTCATTATAGGCGTAGAAGTGCGCCTCAGAGCCTTCGTCGTTGATGCTTGCCGCTATAACTCCGCCCTCAAGGTTTCCGCCCGGAACGTGTACGTCGCCCTTTGGAGCTACAACGTGTCCGCCGAGAGAGGTCATTGTGATGATGTTTTCAGCGTCGGGAAAGTTCCATATCAGCTTCATGCCCTCGAGGTTGAGCTGGTCGCCCTCTAAGCCGCCTGAGATAGCTTTTATCGCGTTGCCGGGGAGATTGCCCACGCCGCCGTTGAAATTAACGCCTATGGTTTCGTCGCCAACGCCGACTACCGAGATGGTGTATGCGGTATTCTTGAATTTCTCAACGTTTATCGGCATGCCGTTTTCTGTAAGGTTCAGCGAATTGCTTGTTTTGAAAAGGCTGAACGGGATAGTGATGTTCTTAACGTCGTCGCTGAGATCTACGTTGATAACGCCGTTTGAAACGTCCGCCGCGCTTAGGGTCTTGCCTGCCGCTGCGAGCGCTTCCGACTGCTTTTCCACTGCCGTGAAAGCCGCGTCGAAGTCGATGTACTTGCCGTCTGACTTTACAGTTTTCAGCGAGCTGCCCCAGTTTTGCAGCTTTTCCACGCCGTCAACGTAGTAGAGAACATCGTTGCTGCCCTCGAATTTGTACACACCGAAAGCCGCCGTAGCTTGGTCTATCTTGTTGATGAACGAGGGGGTGACCGCGCCGTTTCCGAACGAGTTGCCTTTATCCATAGTGCCGCCAACGGCTACTGCGCCGACAGTATGGCCGCTGCCTTTGAGATCACCTTTAGTAAAATACTGGAAGTCACTAAGGATATTGCCAATGGTATACGCCTTATCGTAACGGTCGTCAGAACCATCGGCAAAGGCGTTTGCCGCGAATGTGCCCACAGCTATGGAAGCCGCAAGCAGGGTAGAGAGCACCCGTTTTACCAGCGGGTGTTTCTGCTTTGTCTTTTCCATGTTTTTTTCTCCCTTTCAGTTTGCTAATATTTGAAATATGAACATATCAAACATTAACATATAGTAAAAACACTTTACAATAAATCTGTCTGCTTGTCAACGGCATACCTCCAGAAATTTGCTCAATATTCGTGCCGTTTTATGATGATTTTATACAATATACCGTGCAAGTATACCTTATATAATATATAACGGCTCAAATCGTGCAAAAGCTGTTGACAAGGGCGCGCTTTTATGTTACTATGAAACTGATACAACTTTTTTGGAGGAAAAATTTATGAAGTATACAAACCCGATAGTAAAGGGATTTTATCCCGACCCCAGCGTTTGCTGCGCTGAGGGCAAATATTACATGGTGTGTAGCTCTTTTCAGTATTTCCCCGGAGTGCCGCTTTTTGAGAGCGCAGACCTTATCAACTGGGAGCAGATAGGTTATGTGCTCACCCGCGAAAATCAGGTCATGCTGGATAAAATAAACAGTTCGGGCGGCGTTTTCGCGCCGACTATCCGCTACAACGACGGCAGATTTTACATGGTCACTACTAACGACACCACTCATCAGAATTTTTACGTCTATACCGATGACATTCGCGGCGAATGGTCTGACCCGATATATGTCGATCAGGGCGGAATAGACCCCTCGCTTTATTTCGAGGACGGCAGGACGTTTTTCATCAGCAACGGCGTTGACGAAGAGGGCAAGAGCGGCGTTATACAGTGCGAGATCGACATCGCCACGGGCAAAAAGCTGACGGCGGGCAAGTGCATATGGCAAGGCTCGGGCGGCAGATACCTTGAAAGCCCTCATATGTACAAAATTGGCGAATGGTACTACCTCATGGCGGCGGAGGGCGGCACTGAGTACGGACATATGGTGACCTGTGCGCGCGCAAAGTCGGTATGGGGCGAATTTATCGGCAACCCGAACAATCCTGTACTGACAAACCGCAACAAAGCGCCGTACATCATTCAGGGCATCGGCCACGGCGACCTTATCTGCGGCGCGGACGGCGAGTGGCACATATTCACGCTAGGTTTTAGACAGATACATATATGGCAGCCGTACCATCATTTAGGCAGGGAAGTGTTCCTTACGCCTGTGAAGTTCGGTGAGGACGGCTGGTTCACGGCGGGCGACGGCACTACGGACGAAAGCTATGAGATAGCGGGCGATTTTGAGCAGCGTGAGAAGAAGCTGTACACGTTTGAGAACACGAAGTGGAACGTTGACTGGAGCTATATGCGCCGTCCGGAGCTTAGCAATTACGAGCTTGGCGAAAACAGCGCGGTGCTTCACGGCTGCGCGCTCACGCTGGACGATGTAGATTCGCCGACATTCATAGCGTTGCGCCAGCGGGATTTCCGTTCGCAGCTGAGCGTTGACCTCACGCTTGACGGCGGCGAGGCGGGCGTTACGGTGTATTCCTGCGAAAACGAGCACTACGACCTTTGTCTGCGGAAGCAGGGCGGCGAGCTGAAGGCGGTGCTGAAGCTGAACATCGGCGGCATAAAGCACACGCAGGCTGAGATCTCGCTTGGCAACGCGGATTCGGCGAAGCTGATAGTGCGCAGCGCCGAGCTTTTCTACAATTTCTACGTTCAGGCAGGCGGCGAGGAGCGTGAGTTGGGCTTTGCGCAGAGCAAGTATCTCTCGAGCGAGGTATCGGGCGGATTCACGGGCGCGATGCTGGGTCTTTACGCGGTAGACGCGGCGGGCAACAGCCGTGCGGAGTTCAAGAATTTCGAGCTGAAATACGAATAATACAGACAGAGCAGATGAGCAGGCGTTCCGAGCGGGGCGTCTGCCTTTTATGTATAAAGATTTAATAAGATTTATGATTGAAATATATGGTCAAACGCTTGACAGAAACACGATGTTGTGATATAATATTAAAGTACCAATGAGAACTAAATATCATACAGGGGTATAGCTCAGATGGTAGAGCAGCGGTCTCCAAAACCGCGTGCCGAGGGTTCGATCCCTTCTGCCCCTGCCAAACGAAATTTGCGTGAGAGCACTATGCTTTCACGCTAGATTTCTATTATTGCAAGGTCTGTCGGTCAAGATAGATCCACAAATAATTATGAACCTATCTCAGCCGACAGAACGGCTGAGTATATAAAGGCAGATTTCGCTGCCGATTGTTATCTAGCTAGTTGATCTCCCATCATGCTTCGGTCTGCTAAGGACAGCCTTGTTTATCAGTATTCAAAGGCTTGCATGACATTTCATCGACTTTCGCTGTATCGGCACATAGGCGGCTTGCCTTATCGCCATACTGTTGGTTTTCGGTTTGCTGTGGCTCACGCCGGTGTTATCTCTGAAATTTTAATGCCTTATCGGTCGAATAAAGAAAGAACCCGCGTGTATCATCGCACACTCGATACAACTGAACACACTGTGATCTCTGCCGCTCCCATTCTGTATAGGCAGGGGACAGTATGAATATTTCGATGAAAACTTTCCACTTTCATTCTGTTTAGGAAAGGGTATTTCATATGGATATTATGCCTGTTGGAGCAGGCTCATATATATCAAATTTCAAGTTGCTTACGGCTTGCAAGTTGTTAAGCAATGCGAACCTGTATTATGTAGAAAGACAAAGACTTCTCAGCGGAACACGCACAAGAAGCCTTGACAAACTCTCTATATTATGCTATAATGGGTAGCGTAATACCGAAACTAAGTCTTGACGGAAGTGCGAATTCCGTTGAAGATTAAGGGCTGTTTGACGCTTGCCGGCGTTGAGCAGCCTGTTTTGTTTTCTACTCATATATTATTGTAACATATTCTTCCTAGAATGTCAAGGGGGAATATTATATTTTTTTACTTTTAGGTGGTAAAAATTAAGCGGAGTGTGACAATATGAAAAAATATTTATTATTTAGAAAGCTTTTGACGCTGACATCTGCAGTAGGGATATTATTCTCTTTTGGCGGAAGCACTATTATCAAGACGCACGCTATGGTGGCGGTCGATCCAAATAACACCTATTATGATCCCCATGAAACGACTGCTTCGACCTCATATCAGCTTCAATCCGGAGATTATTATTATGAGTTAATGCCGGATAATTCAGTCAAGATCGATTTATACGCCGGCTCTGATACTGAACTTGTTTTACCTGATAACATTGACGGCAAGAAGGTTTCGACTTTGGGAACAAAAATGTTTTTTAACAGCAATATCAGAGATTCTATTACTAAAGTTGTTGTGCCGGAAGGCGTTACAGATATTGATGGGGCGGCGTTTTTCGGCTGTTCTTCTTTGAACGAAGTTTCATTGCCGAGTACATTGCAGGAAATAAGATACGGAGCATTCTATAATTGTGCTGCGCTCTCTAATATAACAATACCTGCAAGTCTTACAAAAATTGGTGCCAGTGCTTTTAAAAGGACAAAATGGCTGTCGAAAAGAATAAATGAAAACCCCATTGTTGTGGTAAACGGGGTTCTGATAGACGGTTCTCAGTGCACAGGTGATGTTGTGATACCTGATAATGTAACGACAATTGCAAACGCCGCTATCCCATCTTCTGATAATATATCAAGTGTTACCGTTCCTAAAAGCGTTAGTGATCTCGGAAATTTAGGATTCGGCAGCGAATTTGTTCTTCCCGATTCTGGAGAAATGACCGCAAGTGTTCGTACTGCTCTGGACAATTTTACGATTTATTGTTATAAAGACTCTGCGGCGGAGCAATATGCCGTAGAGAATGAGTTATCATATGAGGTTTTAGATGATTCGGTGGTAATGGATAGTAGTGTGACAGATAGTGCGGAAAGTTTGAACGATAATTCAGAGCCTAATGAGTCATTAAATAGCAGTAGTTCTGAAATTATCACAAGCGTATCCGAAATTGGATCGACACCCACTGATAGATTAGATACTAAAGATGAAAGCTCTAAAGCTGCAGATGATAAGGCTGATAACAATACAATATACATAGTTCTGATAATCTCAATATTTACTTTAGCAGCCGTAATAGTGATATGTACGGTTGTGAATGTGAAGAAAAAGAAATGATAGGCTGACATAATCAACTTCTCCCCCACTGGGGAAGAAGTTGCCTAAGAAAAAGCCGCCGACAATTCTTCCAGTCAGCGACTTTTGTGTTTCACATTTTTCATGTCTTAAATTAAACTGTCATTTACTTTTTGTTTATTCAAATATTCCTTCGATAGCTTTGCCGGCTTTGCGGTTTTCGGCGCTGAGCTGATGCGAATAGATACGCAGTGTAATACTCGGATCTGAATGTCCCAGTCTGCCCGCTATCGTTGTTATCGGTGTGTTCGCAGCAATGAGCAGCGAGGCGTTAGTGTGCCGCAGCGAATGTACGCAGCAGTCGGGAAGTCCGTGCCGCTCAACAAAACGGTGAAAGTACTTCGTTACAGACGTTGGGTTTATCGGACGTCCATCGTCGGTGGTAAAGAGTCTGCCTGTTTCGATCCAGCCGCTGTCGTATTCTGCGCGCTGCTTGTTCTGGCGTTCACGATGAAGATCGAGGAGTTTGGCGACGGCTGTTCCAAAGGCTATGGTGCGTCTGCCTTGACGTGTTTTTGGAGTGTCGGTATAAACGCCCTTCGCAGGCAGATAGTTGCTCGTGCGTCTGATACTCAGCGAGCCGTGCTCAAAGTCTATATCCTGCCACTCCAGACCGCAGGCTTCTCCGCGCCGCATACCTGTAAACATTATCAGCTTCAATATCGCGGCATACGGGTATGCTCCGTAGCCGTCAAGCAGCCGCATAAGCTCTTTGGCTTCGTCGGCTTCAAGGTATCTCGCTTCGGCAGCTTCGTCAAGCTTCGGCGGTCTTACACGCAGCATTATGTTGTCCTGTATCAGCTCATCAAACATCGCGTCTTTGATTATAGAGTAGAGCAGTCTGTGGTAATGGACTATGGTCTGTGGAGATAGTCTGCCGCTCTGCTGTGTGAACAGACTCTCTACCGGCATACCGATCGTTTTTGCGATCTTTTCGGCTGTTTTGGGCTTTACTTTCTTGCCCGCTCTCAAAGAATCGGCTGTTCCCATGCCTACCCCTGCTTTATTAACTATCTCGGGTCTTGTATAGCGGCTTTTGAGTATGTGGACGCACTCTTTTGTTGGTATGAACCTGCTGTCTAAACGTTTGCATTCTCTCAGCTCGTCGTAAAAATAATATACGTCGGCAGGCGTAAGCTCTGAAAGCAGCTCTTCTCCCAGATATTCAGTTATACGCACGCAAAGTCCCTCATAGCGCGTATATGTACTTGCTTTGATCTCGTTTTTCTTTCTCGGCAGCCAGTGTTCTAAAATATAAGCCGATAATTTTATGTAACTTTTTATTTTCATTATCAATATCTCCCTGCAATTGAAAAAATGTGAAACATAGATATAATATCACTTTATTCGACCATAATCAAGCTTTATTATCTGTCTAAAAGAAAAAAGCCCGCGCGGCTCATTCAATAGGCGGCAGAGTAAGCATCATATATAGCCCGAACGTAATATATCTATACTGTGTATAGTAATTTAGATCATGTTTTTTTCTTTGACAGATATAGAGATAGTGGGTTACAAACAGAGGTTACAGATCAGCCCCTACCCCTATACAGATCAAAGTCTACATCGTTCTTTATTTATATACAAAAACTTAATATAATGAGCAAGACTTTTCTTGCAAATATCTGTAACATAATATATAAGTTTTTTCTTATTGGTATAGGTCATAGACTTATACGCTTGAGTCATCGCTCCGCTAAGGCGATGGCTCATTTTTTTATATATCCTTTTGCTGCGAATGTAGACCACAACGAAATATGTATTGTCGGTATAGTCGCCGCAGCGTGTTTTCTTGCGCTGCTTGTATACCAGTCTGAGCCTTACCAGTTCATTTATGATAGCTGATATGCGGCTGCGGCTGACACCGGTGATACGCTGCAGATCAGAAAGGCTTTGATAAAAACTATTGCAGCTGCCGCCTCTGAGTCGGCAGAACCATACATATATCTGAAAGGCTTTTGGGCTTAGCTGCTCAAAGGCTCTTTTGTTTATGGAGAAATAACCTCTGTCGCAGGCAAAGTCTTTTATTGTGTATATATACGTTCCCAGAGTGCCGTTTGAGCGGTGGGGGCGGTGCATGGAGATAACTAACCCATCGTTGCAAAGACGCTGCATAGAGCGGCGCACAGTAGCAACTGAGCAGCCGCATATATCAGCAAGCGTTTTTTCTTTGATAGATAATTCATAGCCCTTTGAGTTGCGCTTTGTGAAGCTGCCTATCATGCTGTAAAACTTGCAGGCTATCATCAGATCTGTTGCTTTAGTATATCTGTCTAAGAAAAAATTAGGTATCAGCATATTTCATTTCCTCGTCGTTTATGTATTTTTCTACTGCTGCCCATTCGTCGTCAGTAAAGTTGCTGCGTATCGTGGGACGTTTCTGTATCTTTTTGACGTATGCTCGCAGATCGGTGTACAGCGACTGATCCAGATAATACTGGAATTCGCCGGAGGTAAGCATATTGAGCTTGCTTACAGCGGCTTCGGCGTCGGTATAGCTGCGTTCGTCGCCGTATTCATAGGGACTGCCGGCTACATAATCATCTGCGTACTCTTCATCGCCATCATCTGCTGTTTGAACAAAAGACTCGCCGTAAGCGTCAGCAAAGATCTTGCGCTTCTCGTTCTCGCGAAATTCACGTTTGTTTTTCATTTCTTCCTGATATACGAACACGTCGCGCTGAGCAGCGCTTGCCTTTTTCTCGTATTCGAGTGCCTCAGTATACATCGACTCCGGTACGTTGTCGCCGTTTTCCTGCATGGTTCGGATACGGCTCATGATCGCATACTGTTTATTGATATACTCATTAGCTTTGTGCTGCAGCTGATCGAGGCGATACTGCAATCCTATATCGCCCAGATCGTCCCATATACTATCCAGCGGGAACAGGATCGTATCTAAACTGCAGTCAGATACATTCAGTGGTATCTGCATTCTGGGTATTCGAGCCGGCTTGTCTTTGATCTTAAAATACGGAGTGATAACGGTATTGATAGGGTCGCAGCGCTGCTTTTTAACAACGGCAGAACCGAATTTTAGGCGTGAGAGCTGCGAAGCGTCCAGCAGGGCTTTCCCATCGATACGCTCGCCTTGATGATTTAGAAAGCCGTAAACATCTCCGCTGAACGTCAAGTAATCGACGGTTTTATTTCCAAGTCCCTCGCTGAAATACTTGTTTGTTTTGTTAGACAAAGAATTGATATAGATCTGTATACCGCAGCCGCCTGAGATCGAATCTTCTTCATTCTTATATCGTTTTAACTGCCCAAGATCCTGCAAGAACAGATTAAAAAGTATATTGCAGCCGGCGCATACGTTTAGCTTTTGTGAAAGCTCGTGTATCAGCGGCATTTGACCAAATTCGTTCAGAAAAAACTCTATTCTGCGTTTGTATTTTCCGTTTGGCTGATTACGAGCATTTTTCGCTAACATCATGTAGCACTGGTCGATAAATATGGAGGCTATGATATGACGCGACTTTTCTTCATGCGGTGTAACAAGGTAGATTATGCAGGGACGTTCTTCATTAGTGAGGTCGTTGAAATCTATGTCGTTAAAAGCGGTGATCTTTTGTATGCCCATATCAGTACCGAATATTGCGAGTTTTGAGGACAGTACGGTAAAAATAGATGATCTCGTTTCACCCTCAGAAAACTTTGAGGTGGTGTATGCCAGCTTTGCGAGCGAACCGGTAGGAAGTTTACTGAATAGCTCGTCCAGCGCGTTTGCCATTCTTTTCTGACCGTTTGCGTCTGTTATTACGGTGTTGTATGTGCCAAATTCGAGGAAAAAGTTATAGATGCTAAACATATTTACCAATTGCATTTTGTTCATCTCATATCCTCTGTCTAAAAAATAATATATCATGGCGCAGAGCAGCGAGCGGGAAGAGTCAGTCCATACTGCTTCTGATTTTTCATCGTCTGTAAGGCAGTGAGCATATGATTCAACGAGTTTTGACGTATCTGAAAGATCTCCGTCGCTTTCTCTTGCTGAGATATATTCGCTTTTTATGATGAATAACGGATCCCAGTGCAGCGAGTGGTCTGTATCGATCAGATCCAGCACGAGAACTTTATATCCGTTGCGCACAAAGTCGGTATATGTCTGCTCGAGCATTTCGCCTTTCATATCGTTTGCTATAATGCTGGGCTTCGCCTTTGAATTTGCCATCAGCCGCATAGAGGGAAGTACAAAGCATTCGTCTTTACCCGATCTTGTAGCGCCTACTATCATTGTGTTAAACGTATCAGGCTCGATATAGTAAACACCGTCTTTTTCACCGATAAGCAGTCCTGCTTTTTCGGCAGACTTTATATCGTCCATCTTGACCGGATAGAAATGCTCCGCGAGCTCGTTTTCCGTCATGAATTTATTATCGCCCTTTATATTTTTGCTGTCATTTTTCATACGATACAACGTGTGCAGCTTGACAGAAGCACCAAGCCCAACGACAAGCGAGAGCAGCACGAGCAGGATAAACAGTTGGATATTCGCCGGTATGATAATATCCCAGGGCATAAAATGACTTGATATAAAGCTGCTGTTTTTCATTACTTTATGCAATGATTTTATGATAAATTTCAGGCAGCTGTTGCTTGCACAATAAAAGATGATCGAGGCTGTGGCAAATTGTTTCACCCGCACGTCTCGGCGTTCCTTATCCGTTTCTATCGGTGTTTTGCTTACAGCGTTAAGAGCCTTCATGCAAAGATCCCATATCCAGCCATAAACAAATAATGCTTTGGCTATCAAGGCGTTTGCTATCTTCTTGAATTTCTCCATACCGGACGTTCCTTTCAATTATAGACTTACAGAGCTGTTGTTCTGCATTTTCTGTTTTTCCTGATCTTTTTCAAACTCTCTCATTAGATGAGCGGTGCGAGCCTCTTCTGATTTTAGCGTGTTGCGCAGCATATTGTTAGTGCGCTTAAGTACTGATGATTGCGATATGCCTTTACTTATCACTGTTTGTGCAATATGAGCGCTCCTCACGACGGCGTATGTCCTCTGCTTATCTAATTGGCGCATGATCTTTTTGGCTGTCTTATTGCCATTATCCGCTGCCTTTTTTATCCAAAGCGTGGCAGCCATTCTGTGTCCTTGCTTATACAGCATTAGCGCATACGCGATCTGACCGTTCTGATCACCCCTTTCCGCCGACATTTTAAAATACTCCATCGCTCTATCTGTTTTATTTTCAGACAGATAGACCTTTCCTAGCAAATATTGTGAATTTGAGTTATTGTGTTCTGTTGCAGACTTTTCAAGGTAGTATTTAGCTTTAGAACGACTGTCAGTATCATCAAATTTGCTGTAATATCTGCCTAAAAAGAAAAAAGCGGGGTCGAAGTTATCTAACGCTGCTTGCTGCAAAAATTCAATACCTGTTTTTATATCTGCAGAAGCATTATTATCTAATAAGATCCTGCCTGCATAGTAAGCTGCAAATGTGTTGCCGTTTTCCGCAGACTGTTTAAAATACTGATAAGCAGTCCGTTTGTCATCTGCGGAAAGATGGATCTTTCCCAACTGGTATTGTGCATTTGGATTTCCGCATTTAGCAGACTTCTTAAAGTATGTGATCGCTTTCTCAATATTGTATTTATTGCTGTTTGGATCTGAATAGATCTTTCCGAGCAGATACCATGCTGCCTCATTGCCGCCCTTTTCAGCTCTTATGGCGTAGTATTCTGCTTTATCAATGTCTAAAGGTATACCGTAGTCATTCTTAAAATAAAGTCTGCCTAAACAAAGAGCAGAAGGGGTATCGGCAGCTTCATTTTTATCTGCTTCCTCGTGGAGCATTTTAAGTCCGGTGTCTATATCCTGATCGATATTTTCTCCGCTGATATACTGCATGGCATAAAAACGTTTTGCATTTATGTTGCCGTATTCTATTGCTTTTCTCAAATATGATAATCCCTTTTCAACATCTCGCTTTTCGTAGTCACTGCTTATGAGCGTTTTTCCGTATTCATACAGACCGTTTTTATTATCCATTAAAGCCGACCGCTTAAAGTAATCAACAGCTTTTGCAATATCCTTTTCAGTTCCCAATCCGTTTTTATACATCATACCGATCTTGTAAAATAGATTATCGTCGGCACGGTCTTTGTTTTCAAGATCAAGAAATCCGTTCAGCGCCTTTTGATAATAGATATGCGCCAGATCTTTATCCGCGGCTACGCCCTCGCCGTTACTGTACATCTGAGCTATTGCATATGCTGCGTATGGCTGTCCCTGCTTATCAGCATTACTGTACCATCGAAACGCTTCTGAAAGATCCTTTTCAACTCCGTTTCCGTAGTAGTACATATTCGCTAAGCTGAATTGCGCAAACTTATTTCCCTTGACAGCAGATTTTGAAAACCAATCAAAAGCTTGTTTAAGATCCTTTTCAGTGCCCAACCCATAGCAGTACATTTTACCGATACGATATTGTATATACGCCGTCATATCGCCGGCAGTAGGCTCTATTTTCAAAAATCCATCTAAAGCTTGTTTGTAATATTTAGCTGATAGCTCATCATCTTTCCGTTGCAGCAGATCGGAGGCATACAGCTTACCAAGATCAAATACAGCAAGCAGATTACCTTTAGAGGCTTCTGACTTATACAGTACGGCTGCACGCTTTATATCTTCTGCGCTCGAATCTTTTTTGTACACCAGTCGGGCTGCTTCTTTGTAATCTTTACTCCACTTTATATAACAGTCATTACTTGTTTCTTTTTCAGACAGATACGGCACGTTTTCCGCATAGTATTCATCATCAACAGGCGGGACGTCGGCTTCTGAATAGCTATACTCTATGTCAACTTCTTTTTCAGACAGATACGGAACATTTTCTGCATAGTATTCATCATCAGCAGGCGGGACGTCGGCTTCTGAATAGCTATACTCTATGTCAACTTCTTTTTCAGACAGATACGGCACGTTTTCCGCATAGTATTCATCATCAGCGTGCGGGACGTCAGCTTCTTTTTTAGACAGATACGCGCCAGCTTCCATCAGCTCCGCCTCGCGCTGGTTTTTATCAAGTTGGTAGTCTTTGCAGATCTTTAGAAAGGAGTTTCCGACGCGAGAGTAAAATCCATCTTTTCCATGTAAGCGGGTTTCTTTGTAATCGGTATAATGAGATCCTTCGCCGTATCGTCTTTTGGAATTATTCTGAACGGCTTCTATCTTCGTTAGGTAGTTTTTATATTGCTGCGTAAGCTCTGCGTTTTCAGATATTATCGACCTAATACAGTTATCGATCTGATTCTGAGTGCTTTTGTCTAATCTGTTATATTGCCAACCTCTGTTATTCGGCAATTTCTCTGTAAGTTCTTCTATTTTAGCTAAGCTGTTTGAAAAGTTATATTTAACTTGCTTCATAAGGATATTTCGTTCGTATTCTGTCAGATTTTTGGTCAAGTCATTAGCGTTAAGAGATGTAGCCATAACAGATATAAGACTTTCCATAGCACTACGTTCGATCATATCCTTATCCTTTCTGGTCTTGCAGCGGTTTTCTAACCGATGATATTCGAGGAGTTGGTAGTGGATATGAACGTTGTCTGTATTTGTATGTATTGCAGCAGTCCAATAACAGTTCGAGGCAACGAGCTTGTCTGATTTATTGATAAGTGCATTCATGCCTTTTCTCGCTGCGTTTTTTATTGCCGTTATATTGATCTGATCACCTATTATCAGATTATTTTCACGCAGAAAATCATTATCGAATGAAGCTATTCCGATATATTTTGGACAGCCCTCTTTTTTGCTGATCTTTTCGTATTCGCGAAATTGGTTGATCTCGTCTGTCGTAAGCTTGTCCCGAGTTGCGTCAAATAGTCCGTCGCTCTTTTCCTTATTTCTCATATAATTAAAATAATCGTATTCACTTTTCAAAGACTCATGAATGCTTTTACTTTGATCATCCAGAATTTTAGGATCGTTTAGTACAGAATATGAATCATGATCAGGCAGTATATTTTCCTCTCTTGTTACGGCTTCATCTCTCTGCGCATAATCGGAGTAATCACCTGTGCCTATATGCCAATCATAGATGAAGTGGTTGTTAAATATAACGCCCGGTGTAATTTTGTTATTTGATACACTGTCCATAGGTTAGTACCTGAAACTTTCTTATATTTTCTTCGCGGATTTTTCCAGTGACGCTTTATGTATGCGGGCTTTATAGTTTTTATAAGAGCTTTGGAAAAAACGGTGAGGGTCTGATCCGGCGGCTTTTGTATCAGCAGATTTGAAATCTGTATCGGGTTCATAAAAACAAATAAGTGAATTGAGCGCGTCGCGTGTTTGATAATCCATCAGATTATTTTCATTTGATATTGTGATCAGTAACGAAAGTTTTTCGTTTATACTTTTCAGAATGTCTTTTTCCTCATCGTTTTCATCTTCAAGTTTTGAGTAGGCTTCATTGATAAGCCATGTCAATAATTCGCTGTTAGTTTTGGCGTTGCTCAACAACATCAGCTTATCAAACTTTTTGATCGTTTCTTCGTCAAGAGAAAAAATTTTTTTCGTGTTCTTTACTTTCATGTTCTGACCTCCATTTAGAACGAGCATAAAGGCGTGCTATCACGCCGGGGGGAAAACGCGGCAGTGCCGCGTTTTTAGGCGCATTGCCATGCTATCATCAGAGCTTTTTGTATATCTATCAGATATACAGTTTTGGCTGCGGGATATACTGCGGATATACAAAAATCGCACTTGGATATATGGCAGATATACATATTTGCCCTCAGATATATACTATATATCTGTTTTGGCGTTCTGTATATCTGATGGATATATCATTATTTCGGAGATATTAACAAAATCGGCTCGTATATTAACTTTCTGTGTCTACGAATGTTAATAAATTAAGAACGTCACTATTTTTCAGTTCACTTTCAGCCGATTTTTCTATCTCAGGAGCGAGCAAAACGTCAAGCTTTTCGGCAATTTTCATCAGCTTTTGCGATGATAAATATATATTGTTTTCGACGGATCCTGCTCCGCGCAGCATTCGTTCCAGTTCATCATTTACAAGCGCTCGGACGATAGTCGGCAGCGCATTAAGCAGAAAATCTTCCTTGCAGGCGGCGTAGTCATGTATGATCTTTATTATAAAAGCGTTGCGGGAAAGACCTTCTCGCTGAGCTGAGGTATCAAGCTTTTTTACAATGTCATCGGGGATATTTCTTATTAAAATATCCATACGGTATCTCCCTTCTTATTCAAAAAAATCGGAGTAGAACTCTTCTTCACTGCCGAATTTTTTCTCTATCGATCGTTCAGAAATTCTGAGTTTTTCAGTAAGCTGCGGCATGGTGTAGAGAAAAAATCCCTGTTCAGGTGTGCCGGCATTAAGCAACAAAAATATATTGCACACCGCGTCAGAATGGCTGTCGATATACTTGATCTTGATCGAAGAGTAGTTTTTGTCAAAGAAGCGTATTGACAATATGTTGTCGTATTTTATAGTAAAATTGCTTTTTGTGCCGTTTGAAAAATACTCTATATCCATGTCGGTATCGAAAGCTTTTACAAAAAGATAATGCCAATTGTAACGCACAGCTGTCTTTAAAATGACCACTGCTGCTGCAATGCAAAGGGCTGTCAAAAAGAAAAAAACAAGTTTGAATCTTACTATAAGGCAGTAGCTCATAAACAGCAGCATAGCGCCTATAAGACAGCCTGCACCGATGAATTTCAGCTTTTTTGAGAGCTTAGATTTGGCTTCAAAGGTCGTACATATCTCAGTTTTTAGCTCTGCTGATGGGTATTCATATATAAGTGTTTTATCTTCATTCATCGTTTTTCCTCCATCATTTTGATACTGATGTTATCGTTATATCGCTGCTGCATATCTTTATAGTGCCGTTGTTAAATGTTCTAAGTTCGCCTTTTACTATCACTACGCTGCCCTTTTTCAAATGGTTTTTGGCAAATGTGATCGTGCTGCTTTCGTTTGCATATACGGTGAAAACGTCATTGAAGCTCTGCTCTCCGCGCTTTGCTTTTCGCGGTACAGCCAACTTGAACTCGATCGAGTAAGCTGACTGTGATGTAATATCTGATGAGATAAATCCCGTGACTCTTACACGGTTTCCTGAATTATTAAATGTCATTTTTGATCCTCTTTTCTTTATTTTACAGTGACCATGCAGCTTGCTTTTAGCCCGCCGTCACTCGTTTCGGCTGTTACGATGACCTTGCCTTTTGCTATGGCTTTTACTTTGCCGTCGCTGTCTATCTCGATCATACCTGATCTGTTGCAGCTCCATTTCACGCTTTTATCGGCTGCATTTTCAGGTTCTACGATAGCCCGCAGCTTTGTTTCAGCGCCTATTTCGAGCACAACATTGTTGTTTTCAAAGTCTGTTTCTATGTAGATCCTGTTGGGGTGTACAGCCTGCGGCGATGTTGTTTCGGGCGGTCTTGTGGTAGTAGGAGCTGTTGGCTGAGCAGTCGTTTGCGGCGGATCTGTAGTTGTCGGCGGTTCAGTTTCCGAATGTGTTTGTTGTGTTTCGGGCGGATCATAGTCCGGAACATAAGCGGGCTGATTGCCGCCGCCTCCACCTCCACCGCCGCCATTTCCGCCGCCGTTATTATTATCAGGCGCTTGTGCAGGCGTTGTAGTAGTGATCGTTGCAGGAGCTTCGGCTGAGCTTTCAGACGTTGAAGATGTATTGTTTTCTGCTGCGTATGGCGATCGGTCTGCTTGCGTTGTTGATATTATCTCAGCCGGTACAGCGGCATTTTGAACTGTGGTTTCCTGTACAGACTGCGCAGGATCATCGTCCATCTCGCTATCTTCCATATGTCCGGGCTGTGCTTTAATATGCTTATTTGCCATGTCTTTTTTATCTATAACTATCGTATCTTCAAAGGTCTTTCCCTTCTCCGTATACCCCGAAACCAGCTCGCCAAAGTCATTATATGAGTCCTCGTGTACGATGTCGGCAAGCTCTGACGTTACTAAGATTGTGACATATTCAAACTCTGTCGGAGGTTTTTCGATGGTTATTATCTGAGAATATTCATCGTACTTTTCTCCGCTTGAAAACTCATACTCATTAGGATCAGCGTCGAATTTTACGCTTGAAACTTTCGGATATGACTGCGTGGAATTGTCTTTCATAAGCTTACATTTCAATGTAAATTCGCATATCCCGTCGTGATATGAGGCTGCTGTTATCTTGATATTGTAATCATTTTGCTTGATTATCTCATCATACTTGCTGCTTTTGCTCTTTATTTTAAGTGTAGTCCAATAGGTCGAGGTAAAGAAAAAAGCCAGTATGAGTAGAGTGATCAATGTGAATATCAAATATCTGCGGCTGCTTTTTTTAGGAGAAACTATTTTCATATTTGTTCCTCCTTATCTGTACCAGCGGTATATGACAACAGTTCTTTTATCAGATTATCTATCAAAAGAACAATGATGTTATCAAGATATTGGCTGTCGCGCTGGTTAAGTTTGAGATAAGCATATGTTTCAGCCATGAAGCATTTGCGGAAATAATTTATGTTTGCATTTCGCAGCATTAGTCCGTATTCTTCATTGGTATGGTCGTTGTAATAGTGAGCGAAACAATCGTGTATTATCTCTATCCTATCCTGCGAGTTGCCTATATACAAGAGCTGTTTGGCTGATACCATTCTGCGGCAGTGGATCTTATTTCGCCCCGAACCGAGCGAGAGAAGCATTTGTCCCGGCATGAACGAAGTGCTTGCGTTAAGCTCAAAATCGGTGAACTGAGGGAATATTTTATGAAGCATTTCGATACTTTCCGGCGCTTGTTTGAGTATAAGCTTGTACTGTACGAGGGAGAAGATGACCTTTATTTGCTCCGCGGCTGCGCTGTCATTGCTGGGGATAAAATCAAGTATGCTCTGCGTGGCGAACCATAGTCCGGCGTCATATTTTCTTGAACGGCGTACAAGATTTGTGATGAAATTCGTTACCTGTTGGTACTTTACAGAGATAAAACGGTGAGCCTCATCGATCAGGCAGACAACGTTTCGTCTGTCCCATGGGTTTATGAGGTACTGGTTGTGCTCTACGTTTTTGCACACCGTAGACCACATTATCGTTAAAATATTAAAAAGCTGAGCATTGTAGACATTCTCCGCCATGTCGCTTATGGTCTTAACATCAAAGATGATAAGGTCGTTATTTGATATATCAACGTTGGTCGCGCCGTCGAACATACTTGCGTATGCTCCGTCGCCGGTGAGCTGACGCAGATATACTTCAAGGTTACTGTATGATTCGATCAGTTTTGACGTAAGCCGTTCTCTGTTTCCTTCGATATAAAGCTTATCCTTGACCTTTTTCATAACGTCAGAAAATGTGGGAAATTTCTCGGGCGGCAAAAAGCGCACGTCTGTATCCGGATATATGCCTTTTTCATTCAGGCTTTCAGTCACAAGATCCATAAAAGCTTCTAGTGTAAACATATCTATATCGCTTATGTACATAGACATGAAGGTGCGTATGCGTGAAAGCTCCGACGCAAAGTTTGCCTTTGCGTCGTCCTCCGGCAGTATATCTTCCTCAACTTTTGAGTCAACAGCCTTTGTTATCTGGAGCGGATTTATCCTTGATCTCTGGTTCATTTTAATGACTTGCCCGTCGTATACTTCCGCCATAGATCGGTACTCAGATTCTATATCGAGCACGAGCACTCTGTTTCCAAGCAGCAGCTGTTCTTCTAGCATATCTTTCAGCGTTACCGATTTGCCAGATCCCTTTACGCCGATAGCAAGCAGATCGTATGAGTTACGTTCTGACGTTCGCGTGAATGTGTTGAGTATATTAAGTCCGCCGGTTGCAGTATATCCGAAAAACAATCCCGTCGGGTCTATATGTGATTGATAATAAAAAGGAAACTGCCGCGAAAGCGTATCGAATACAGGGAACGGCGTTTGTATCGTATTACCATCAAGAATTATCGAGAGAAACTCTTTCAGCATCGTATTTGACGGTATGTACGCCGACAATCCCTGCTGCTCCAGCTCCTTTACTATATCGAGCGTGCGCTCTTGCAGTCTATCAAGGTCGTTGTCGCTTACGATGAAGCGCAGTGTTACATAATATATCTGCTCGCTGCCGTTTTTTATGTTGTTGTATACAAGATCCAGCTTTGCAAGCTCAGTTTGCGTATCTATCTTTTCAGCTCTGTCCTGATTGATAGCTCCGCGGGACTCCAGCTCGCGCAAGGAAGCTTGTATCTCATTGAGCACAGTGCTTTTATCGCGCTCTTTTATATCCCATACTATGGTATCGCTGTAACCGGTAACGATATTTGCGTATTCAAGATCGTCGATCTCTGCTGCATAGTCGTATATTACTATCGACTGCGCATACTTGTTGTTGATCTTGTAATAATTGGATTGAAACTCTATTTCTTCTGGCAGCAGCTTTTTATTGAGCGTGCCGGGGGTGCTCAGTTTTTCTGCGCCTGTATCAAGACAAAGCAGGCTGTTGAGCATGGCGGCGATCTCGTCTGACGTACACCACGCTACATTAACGTCTACCATCTGATTTATATATCTTTCTGCGTCGTCATGTATATTCTTTTCACTTTTATCGTAAATCAGCAGATATGCCATTCGATCACGGTGATTTTTCTCAAAGCTGTCTAAAAGATAAAATTGCTCATCAAGCAGCGATGAAGCATATTTATTTATACTTTGTTTGGCTTTATACTTTATGAAGTTTTTCTGATTTTGCAGATATGGGCAAGCCGCTGTAAAGATGTACTTATGATTTGCTCTGAGTGACATAGTAGCCCTTGCCATGTTATCAAAAACTGCATTTCGCTCGTACTCTTTCAGATTATAAATGTCCATGCCTGTTATAGCCAGCACGCCGCACATAATGGGTTTGCCTTTGCTTTTCATACGTATTATGCCGTTTGAGATACTTTCAAACGATATGTGCGCATTGAGAGCGTTAGCGTTTTTCTCCTTCTGAGCTGTCTTTTTCTTTTTAAAAAGCAGCTTTTTGTTCTGCTGCTTTACAATCTCTTTATTCGTCTTTTGCTTTAAAAACATTTTCATTATCTGTCACCTCGCTTTCTTCTACCCGTATAGTTTTCTTCGCAAAGGAATATCTTATCCAGTCAAACCACGCTGCTGCAAAGCATTTGGTAGGGTCTGAGGGACTGTTGCCGCTTAGAATGAGAAACTCGACACTGCAGAATATAATGAACGGTATTTTGAGTTTTGCGGCTACAAAAAAGTCCCCAAGCTCAGAAGCCCCTGCGATAGTGAAAATAAATCCCACTACCTTTACAACGCTTATATGACGGAAAATATGATAATCAGCTTTTGTTTTCTTTGGCACTAAGCCCATATTTTTACCTTCTTTCTCTTACAGTCCTTTTCCTTTTTCAGCAGATGGATCTGATGTGTTTTTTGTATTATTAGAGGTTTTAGCTGTGGGTCTAGGCGCGTTGTCATGGTTGGCTGCCGTTGATGGCGATGGTTCAGAGAAACCGCTGCCTTGTGTGCTGCCTTGATCTGTGTTATTTGAAGCAGAAGTGTTTCGACTGTTGCTTGCAGATGGTTTGCTGTTATTGCTGTCGGAAGCAGTTGCTTTGCTTTCCGGAGCAGTAGCAGTTTGTGATCCGGCGCTGCCAGAACCGCTTGAAGGATCATTCTGATTATTCTGAGGGTTGAATCCCTGTCCCTTTTCACCTTGCTTGCCGTCTGCTCCTTTTTCGCCGGCAGCTCCATTTACGCCGGGCGCGCCGTTTTGACCATCTTTGCCATTCATGCCGCCTGATGACTGCGTCATACTAGAACCGCCGTCAGCACCGCACATATTTTTAAAGCTGTCGGTAAAATGGTCTTTTGCTTCTCCTACGCTTTGCTTTATGTTGTCTGTTCCGCCTGCTGTATTATACCCAGCCTTTGCTCCAATATCGCTATGACCGAAAGCTCCGCCAACTGCGCCGACAGTTCCGCCAACAGTAGCTCCGCCAATGGATCTGCCCACTTTTCCGAGGGTGGAATTACCTTGACTTACACCACCGTATACGCCTCCAGCCATACCCTTTATAGCACCGGAGGCAGCTCCGCCAGCCTTTTGGGCAATTTTCTGACCGCCGTTCTTTACTGCTCCTAAAGTATGACCGCCCATGTTTAGTGCGCTCATAGCTGTATAACCGCCCATCTGTGTTGCCTGAGATAGCGCCATTATAGCTCCAGCACCAGACTTTACACCGGCGTCTATGCCAAAAAGCTTAGTCAGTATGTCAGGACCATCTATCACAAATTTTGCACCGGCTATTATGACTATCAGTACTACGGCAAAATTATCGCCGTATTTAGATTCGCGCACGCCCCATACTACTGATAGATACAGCCGAAACAGAATTACAACGATCATCAGTATTATATTTGAAAGCAGCATATTTTGTATCGCCTTTTTTGCTCTTCCCGAGTTGTTAAGGTCTGTGGCGATGACAAATGGCGTTATTAGCTGCGAAAACATTATCTCAAATAAAGTAGTAGTTACTTTTATGCCGGAGAAGATCAAGCATATAAGTACAGCAAGCATAAGGCATAATGTGCTCAAAAAGTCTATATGCCAGTAATACAGGTAATCAGCGATATATCCCGGATCTATGTATTCGCGTACTGCTGATTTTACCATTGACTGATCGTCAAGATCTTCGTAATCTTCCTCTGTAAAAAGTGGTTCAGCCTTGTATTCGGTCGTTATATTTTTTGATGATTTGACATTTCGGGTATTGGCTTTAATGTTCAGATCCCTTATAACATCATCTTTTATTATTTCGAGAGCTTCCTCTATGGTGCGCGAATTAGCACCTACTGTTTGAGTCAATCCTGCGTCACGAACATAACCGTTATTTGCGATCGCGTCTTTTAGGTATGATTCAAAGCTGTTTACATTCGTAATATGTGAACCGTCAGAGTATGCGAGAGAACCTATCTCAACGCTGTATGGTACAGTAGTTCCAAAGCTTGCTGATACTATGGTTTTAGAATCTTCTTCCGATACTACACAGCCGCCCGGATAGTGCTGAGAGGTATACAGTATACAGCCAATACCGCCGTTTGAAAGCATTGTAGTTACCAATATAAATTTATCATTAACATGGGTGTATGCGTAATACTCACGGCTAAGCCCCAGCAGCTCCATCATGTTCTCAGTTGTCAATTCTGAGTATTTTTTCTGCTCCGGCTGTACGTCGTTTATATCAGTAACGTAGTATTTTGTCCAAGGTTTACTGTCGGTAGGCTCGAGAACGCCAGTTATATTTATGTTCTTGACATTGGCAGAATTGCCTATAACATCTGTGTATGACATTTTCTTTTTGTAGTCAACGCTGTTTACTACATCGTAAACTCCTTCGCCTAACAGATCGCTGCCTAAAGAAGAAAGAGTTACAACGCCTTCCTTATCAACAGATGAGTTTTCCGTGTGTCCCTCTATTTCAACGTGCTGCGCTGCTTTTACACCTCTGGTTTTCAATGCGTTGCAGGCTGATATAAATGACGGAAATGCGATCAGCAGTATCATCGAAACCATCACGCTCATAAGGAAATCTGAAACGTGTATTTTGTCATGGAAGATCACCATTGCGCATACGCCTATTATTAAAGCTATGCTCGCTGCTGCGGCAACGGCAGCCTGCATACTGCCGAAGCTGAAAGCGTCTGAAAGGTAGTCATACAAATTGAGTTTGAGCAGTATAGATACTGCATTATCAAAATAGTCGATAGCGTCAGCTAGAAATTTAAGTATAGCCCATTCTACGCTTATCAGCATATCTTTTGTCTTGCTGCGGACATCTACCATTTTAAGTATGGCTGATGAGCAGCCTTCGTATCCCAGATCATCAGCAGAGGCAAGCAGACTGCCTGCTCCGAGCGATAAGGCAAAAATGGCGCAGAATAAACTGTATATCTTTTTCTGTAATTTGGATATTTTCATATGCTTAGTCCTTTCTGCAAATCGTGTGCGCACGGCAGAACAAAACGATCAGTGATTTCATTCTGCCGAACGCACACTCTGGTGCGTTCTTTGGTTTTAACTTGTGTAAAGGCTGTCGAGGAATGACTGTCCAAAAACAAGAAGTATAACGGCTACTGCAAGACCTATCAGCCAGTTTTTGACCTTGCTCATGCCCTGCGAACCGCCTATCGCTATACATATTACAGCTGCTACAAGGCAAACTCCAATAAGTGCTTTTGCAACATATTCAAGACCCGATTTGTTGGTATTGAGCCATGAAACTATGCTGCTCCATGCACCGCCGCCTCCGTCGTCCGCATATGCTACAATAGTTGCGCTTGCTGTGCACATAAGTGCGCCAAGTGCTCTGGCAAGCATTTTATCCATTTTGGCGTATACAATGTACAACGCCTTTTGTATCTTCTTTATCATAAATGATCCCTCCATTTTATTTTTTTAAAGGTTTTGATGTGGCTTTAAGAGCCATATTCATCTCCCTATTTGTGATAGCTTGAAGCGTTTCGTTCCAGTCTTTGCCGTATGGCGGCTTGACTATTTTTACAGTGTACTTGCTTTCTAACTTTTGTTTTATTCTCAGCGCTGCAGCCTGCCCCTTATCATCATTGTCAAGACACAGCGCTATCTTAGTTATCCGCGGATCATCTTTCAGCCGCTGCTCCAGCGCTTTTTCTGATAGTCCTGAAAGAGAAAGTCGATTAAAACCCAGCCAGCAATCAGGGCGATAAAGGCTCATATCTCCTGCCGCTGCACATTGCTTCTTCATCGCCAACTGCATGAGCGTACCGTGAGATAGCAGATCTATCGGCGCTTCAAATACATAAAGCTGCGACGGATCGTAATGCCTTGCGGTCGGCAGTGCAGGAACAAAAAAGCTGTATGCTTTATTACTTCCGGCAATGTTTTGTGGATAATACTTTTTGTATGTATTAGTGATCTTTGCTTCGGCAAATCTCATTTTTCCTGCGCGGTCATATCCACAAAATATCACACGCTTTTTATCGTCTTGATAGATAAGCTTGTTAGAAACGCAGTATCTTATCACGTCATCAGACAAGCAGCGTGTTTTACCTAGATAGGCGAAAAGCTCTCTGCACTGTTCTTTCATTGCAGCAGGCGGTGAAAAGGGAACAGGCACATCGTTTTGACGTGCCTGCTGTGCAGTGTTTTGTCTAGGTGAATCTCTCGCACTGTTAGTATTGTTAAGCGGCTTATTGCCGATAAGTATTTCGGCTGCTTCCTCAAATCTATATCCATCGACTTTCATAAGCCAGTCGATAGCACCTTTGCCGTATAGATCTTGTGAGTACCAGTGCCATGTGTATCTGTCAGGGTCAATAACTATACTGTCATGCTCTCTGCCTATGCTGTAATTTCCGGCTCTTTTAAAGTTGAAGCCTGCATGGCGTTCCAAAAAATCGACCATATCGACTTTTCTGGCATTCTCCAGCTCTTCTGCGCTGTATCTGATAAATCGTTTGCCCGAGTTGTACATTTTGTCTATCATGGCTTTACCCCCTTACTGTTAGAAATCAGATCCATGTTCTCACCCAGATAGTCGTTTGTTGCGGGTATATCGATAGAATTATCTCTGCCTGTGCAAACGAAATTCTCAAATCTTTTGGAAAGCTTGTTTGAAAACTCATACCGAACATAATCTTTTGTCATTCTTGAACCGCTCTCAACGTAAAGCTGCCCAGCCTGAGATATTACAGCTCGCCATTCGGTCATGCCGTCATGCTGTAATTTAGCCTGATAAACGCCGTTCTTCACTCTAAATCCATTTATTGTTGCCATGTTATCACCTCCAAAATAAAAAACAACTTCGTCCCCACTGGGGAAGAAGTTGTTTTAAAGCTTTTTATTTTTTGTTATAGGCAAAATGCTCTTATTCTGCTTATCGTTTTTTGCAAATGATCCGTTGCCGAAAAGCTTGAACTTTTGAAAACGGTCACTTTGCTCTGCTGATAAATAGTGTCTTTCAAGGCTGCCTAAACTCTTTGAGCCGGTTGTCAGATACAGTTTGCCATCGGCGGCTCTTACTGTACGCCAGTCTGTTTTTCCGTTATACAATATGTGCGCTTGAAAAACACCATCTTTTTTGCGAAATTCCTTGATACGCACGTCAGCAGTTATCGGCTTATCCTTTAATTGTATATTATTTGTTAAATCTGCCATAGGCACATTGACATTATCAAGAGAATATGCTATACTATTATCGAAGCGGATCACTGTGTCGCGTATGGACTGGGAGAATTGGACTCCTAAGTCTGCGAGCATATCTGCTTTTTTTATGTTTACAGCAAGAATATCTGCTGTGTGAAGCTCCAGATAGTTAGAAAGATTATGTTTTCCGTACAGCGTTGCTATGCGGTTTATCTTTCCGTTTTGCCTATCCAGCGATATTGGAACGATCACGTTTTCTCCGCTTGCATTCGTTAAGTCTGTCAAAAGAACAACAGAATTAGAGTTATCATTACTGCCTTTAAGTACCAATATCGGTTTTCTTATAGCGTCTGAAAGCCTGTATATCTGCTCTTTGGGTATATCGTGTCCCTCAGTATGGCGCTTGTTATACTCACCGATACCGGCAACGGCGTTATGCAGATCTGATTGATTTATAACTACCTTTGCAGCTTGTGAATCAAGTATTTTTAAAATATTCGGTGTGCCGCAAACGTTGATGACTTCGTGTACAGGCATTTCGCCGCCGAAAAATTTATCAAGCTGCCTTTGGAATACATGATCTTCGCTCTCATTATGCCTTATCTTTGAAGCCATTTTAAGTATGTTCTCCTCATCTGAGAGCATACTTTTTTCTTTTTCGACGATGATCTTGGCGGTACTGTATGTAGTCTTTTTAACAGCTTCCTTTTTCATCAGATCAAATAAAGAGAGCTGCTCAGGCTCGATATTGTCGGCTTGCATTTCGGTATAAGCCGCCTTTTCAGTTACCGCCTGAGAAATATCCGCTTCATGCAGCAGCCCCTTTTCTTTCAGCGTCTTAAAAAGCTCATCAAATTTTGCATTTATTGCCTCGCGTTCCTCGCCATATGGATAAGTTGGTATAGCTTTTCCGTTTTCATCTATTCCAACCGATTCTGCGTGTTTGCAAAGATAATCTGATACGTCGGGCTTTAGTTTGTCCATTACATAGCACGCAAATGCGCGTGCAAACAGTTCAACGTCGCTTGCCCAGTAACCCTTATCCGTTTTGCTGTACTGTGTATCAAGCTTTTTAGCGTGAAGATAAAAGCTGCTGAATTTTCCGTTACTGTATTTGATACTATCCATAAGATCATATATTGGCGAGTCTTTTATGTGCTTTTGATCTGTTAGATATATGGTCGGTGCATTTAGCTTTCGAGCAAGGTAATGATCCAGAGCGTGTCCCCATTCGTGAGCAAGTGCTCCTGCGCCGTTCATCTTCGTAAGATTTATAACATTTCTGTCTGATTCAAAGTGTGCTAACGCAATGCTTCTGCCGCGAGCACCATAGGCTATTGAAAGCTCACCGGCAAGAGAAATATCCTTATCAGCGATATTCAAGGCTTTGGCAAGATCCTTAAAAGCGTCATATGACATATTCAGATTATACTGTCTGTCATTTTGATTTTCCCAGTTGCCAAATTCGCCGCCGCGAAAACCAAAGATCCGCAGCATATCATTTCCGCTTATATCCCGTTCTTTTCGATAGTCTATACCGTGACGCTCAATATTGGAAAGCTGCGGCGGTTTGAATTTAATTTTGCGCTTCGTGGGCTCTTTGCGTTTGGCTTCCGGCTTTGCTTTATTCAGTATAGAGTTTTTTACTTCCTCAAAAGTATGGAAATTTATGTCCATGACTTTATAACGTCTGTCTAAAAAGAAAAAAGTGTCTTTTTGCCATTTGGAAATGTCTGTAAACTGCTTATCAGGCTTATATGAATAGTATAGTGAATTTCCATTTCTGATCCTTAACCAGTTTTCAATGGGGTCATACTCTACGTTTTTGCCGTTGTACTGCACTATTAGATACTGCGAAAGCTGCTTTTGTTCGGCAGTGTACAGAAATTGTTTTTTATTTATCTCTCTGTCAAGGTCAGAAAGGTTGCTTTGTACGCTGACTGCTCTCCAGAATTTATTTGTAAAGCAGTCGAATGTGTTTGGCTCTCTGTTGTATCTGCTCCAATATCCGCGGCAGCTATACGAATCACATATATTTTGCTTGAAGTTGGTTATGTCGTTGTCTGTTTTAAGCGACATACATCTATCACGCACGTCTGATATTACATTTATGTACCCCTCACGGTAGCTGTCAGAAGGGTGTATGTTTTCAGGTGGGCTTGCAGGCAATGAGTCGCGCACTCTTTTTATAAAATAGACTATTCTGATAGGCAGTCCTTCATCATACAGCTTTTGATAATCGGGGACAGCCCATATCTGCTTTTTAGTGATATATTTTTGTTTTTCGACCTCTGTCCAATCTGTTATGTCGGAAGCTCTCAATCCGCGAGAACGTATCTCTAAGCTGAAAAGGTCTTTTCTTGCACCTCCTATTTTCTCACCAAAATCCTCGATCTTTTTATTATCGCTCATGTGTTATCACCCCATTTCTAAAGCCTTTCAAAGACCCATGTCATATCGTTTTCATCAACAATGGTAACATTTATTGGCTTGTTATCTTCTGAAAGTCCTATGCCGATACTTACATTCTCAAATGTCAGATCGTGATCCAAACTATAGAATCTTGCAGACGAATCTGTTATATTCAGAAAAAGATCGCCGACCAGCTCATAATTATCCTCACTGTCAATTCTACTTTTTAAGACCGTTTCTGACGTATCAACGAGGTAAATACTCTTGATAATTTCCATGATGAGTTACCCTTAGATCATATTCTGCATTTTTTTCAGACAGTTAGTGCATATCTTTTTGCCCATGAACTCATGCAGCTCTTCGGCATTATCATTAGTGCAGAACATACAGCTTGACTGAAATTTTCGCAGTACAACATAATCTCCTTCAATAAGAATTTCCATAAGATCACCGTCTTTGTATCCTAAAGTATGGCGGATCTCAGCGGGGACGACCACTCTTCCCAGGCTATCGAATTTGCGTACCATTCCTGTTGTTTTCATGTTTTCAGATCCTTTCGTATTTATTGATATTGATGATAGATATATCATCAACCATGCCGGCAAACATAGGCTTACAGGCACGGTTCGTAATATATCTGTCTAAAAAAGAAAAAACGCTCTGGATTTTTTTCCAAAGCGTTTCTGTCATGTTTATGATATAGATCTGCCTATAGGCAAACTGCTTATTGCCAATTCATCAGCTCCATATCAATAGTATATCTGTCAGCCGGATAAATACCTATCAGCTTTTCCTTTTCTCGACCGTTTTTCATCTGTACGCGGCTGATTATGTAAAACTCGCGACCGGGTGCGAACTCGTGGTGATAAAATTCATTTGATACAATGTAATCATCTTCTTCACCTCTGAAAGCTACCCAACGTTTATCATTCTTTTTATACCTATCGGCCGCCGCGCGCTTCTTGACCTTGATCTCCTCGGGTCGAAGCTCGTCAGAAATCCTTTTGTGACGAAGCAACGGCAATATACCGCAGATCACCACGCACACCAAACCTAACCCGGCGCTTATTCCCCATGTCGCGATCTTAACATCATGCGGAGAATTGACTGAACCCGCCAACATCATGACGATAATCGCGCCGAACACCAAAATGAAGAATATTGGAACTTTTGCATTCACCCCGCTTGTCATTTCTTTTCTTAGAAAGTTAATGTCTATCGTTTTCATAAGCACACTCCTAATATATATATTCCCCCTCATCAACGCCGAACTCATTTTTCGGCGCTCATGAAGAGCAGCCGCTCTTCGCGGCTAGCCCTTTTAGCAGTTACTTACTGCTCTTTTCTTTCTTTGAAAGAATTAAAATGCAAACTGCACCCAGCGTAACTATCACGCTTACTGCTGCCGTGCCTGTTGCAGGCGGTGTGTCAGTAGGCGGAGTGCTCGGCGGTGTAGTCGGTGTAAGCTCGTCTTTCATGATTACTGTCTGCACCTTGCCGTCGTCCGCTACGGTAAATGTTACATCGTTGGCGATCTCGTAGCCATCGGGCGCAATCACTTCATGCAGCTTGTATGTTTCGCCCGCTGCAAGTACGCCCTCGAGGTAGTGCGGTTCATTGGCAGATACCCACTCTTCTACGACCTTTCCGTCTTTGTCGATGACCTGTAACTTAGCGCCGGGCAGCTCTTTGCCGGTAGTTATATCCTGCTTGCTCAGCTTGACCTTTGTAGTGTCGTTATAGATCTCAGCAGTTATCGTTTCGGCATAGAGCACCTCAACACTTTCAGGGTCTGCAACAAGATAACCGTAAGGTACGGTCTTGCCGCTTTCAGTGATGGTGTACGTTCCGATTGGGATATTCTCGAATTTTGCAATACCCTTTTCGTCAGTGGTCGCTGTTATCGAAATATCGCGTCCGCTGTCGGAAGTGCCGCTGAGTATGAAGTCGATACCGCTCAGATTCGTCATGCCCTTTGTTGTCTTATGTACTTCGATCGAGCCTGTCTTTTCATCGTTGTGTATCTCCTGAGTTGTGGTTTCTGCATAGTAAACTTCTACCGAAACGGGATCCGCTGTAAGATAAGCATAAGGAGTAGTCTTGCCGTCCTCGATCACGTCATATGTTCCGATCGGCACGTTTTCAAACTTTGCAATGCCCTTTTCGTCAGTAGTTGCAGTTATCGAGATCTCACGTCCGCTGTCGGAAGTACCGCTGAGTATGAAGTCGATACCTGAGAGATTGAGCATACCCTCAGTTGTTTTGTGAACTTCTATCGAGCCTTTCTTTTCGTCATTGTAAATCTCCTGAGTTGTAGTTTCTGCATAGTATACTTCTACCGATACAGGGTCGGCGGTAAGATAAGCATAAGGCGTGGTGCTGCCGTCCTCAGTGACCTCATATGTTCCTACGGGAATGTGCTCAAAGAGCGCTATACCGTTTCCGTCGGTAACGGCGTACTCGTTTACTACCGTTCCAGCGTCAGATGTTCCAGAAAGCGTGAAACCTATACCGCTAAGATTAAGCATACCTTCGGTGGTTTTCTTTATCTGTATGCTTCCAGACTTCTCGTAGTTTACGATGGTCTTTGTCAGTTCAACAGTAGAAATGCTGTTGCCGCCGTACTCTGCGGTGAACTCTATCGGCTCAGAGAGCGGCTCGTAGTATTCGGGTACTGTGGCAGGATCTTCGGAAATGTTGTACTTGAAACCCGGATATATCGGCACGCGGTAAGTGTAATCGCCGCCCATATCTCCATCTTCCGCCTGCTTGGTGTAGACACTGAAAGCTTTTCCTTCATTATCTGTCGGAGAAAGAGTGCCGACAAGCTCGCCGGCAGTCTGTATTGTGTGACCGTTCAGCACTACGTCGTCCTTTGCATAGATGTTGAAAACTACGCCTTCAAGCGGTTTGTCGCTGTCAGATTTTTTTATAACCGTCAGATCCACTTCCTGCGGATAGTTTACAATGTCAGAAGTTTCCGCAGCAAGTGCAATGCCTTTTTCAGCGGTCTTGTCTGCCGATATGTCAGATACATATGTCGTTACAGTGTACGGCGTACTGTCAAGTACATATGGCGCGGGCACATATGTTTCAACCAGTGTGTATGTGTAATTGAAAACGTCGGGGTTCTCGGCGTTTATTCTGCCTAACGGCAGACCGTAGTATTCAGCAGCGCCGTTTTCATCGGTCTTGATCTTGCCAATAACATCGCCTGCTGCGTATGCTTTGCCCTTGTACTCGTCATCGCAGAGCTTAGCAGTTTCTTTCTCCGAAAGCGCCTGATCTGTTATGACATCAAATTCCGCGTCCTTAACGGGAATATCGTTTTTGCCGTCCTTTTTGGTGATGATAATATCCAGCTTGTAAGGCTCGTCCTGAGTGTCAGTGCCAAAGTCGCCGAAATCGCTGTCTAAAACAAGATTCTGCTCTATATTGCCCGGTGCAAATACTATCTCGTGCCACTCGTTATCGAGCGCATAGCCTTTGGGCGATTCGATCTCTTTGAGATAGTAAACGGTATTTGCCGCAGCCGCCGTATCAAATCTTGCCTTGCCGTTTTCGTCGGTGATTGCTGTTGAGATGAGCGAGGACAGATCGTCCTTAGTTGCATATAGACCGTATACCGCGCCGCTTACAGGCTCTTCGGTATCGCTGTCACGCTTAGTAACTACGAGTGAAGCATGGTAGTAACGGTTTACGATCTCGGTATCGGCATACTTGTTCTGTCCTGCGGATTTATCAGTTGCCGCAGCCGCCGCAGGGTAGCAGGAGTCAGCGTTAAGCTCATAGCTGCCGACCTTAGTTCCTGCGGGGTACTTTACAAGACCGCTGAAATTTTCAAATTCACTGCTTGTACATCTGTCAAAGAAAGAAATATCTTTTGCTTCGTTCTTATCAAGATTATCGTAGCCGTAGTTTTCTGCGTGTCCAACTTCGACAAAAAGAAGAGGAACAGTGTTTCCTGACGTGTCGCAGGGAACGCACTCAATGTGAAGTCCACCGAAGTACTCGCAGGGTGTAAGCTCATCGTCGCTTTCCGTAAGCTCGCTGCCGGGGTAGATAAGAGCCGCCTGGGAAATATCGTCGGTCAGAGCGTTTGATTCAAAGTCTACCGAAGCGCTTCCGTTTTTGATGGTAACGTATGAGTAGTATTTGCCATCGAAAGGAGCAAAGACCTCTGCGCCGGTGCCTTTCAGCACATGGTCGGGCATAAGCTCTACGTCTTTAGAGATAGCGCGGTTAGTGAGATACTTCATGCCGTCCGCAGTCTTAACGCCTACTACAAATGCCGTTTTGCGGTATACGGATTGCATATCCTGAGCAGTGTCGCGGTCGGTAAGATCGTAGCTGTCGCCTGCTGCGTCGATGATAGATTTGTGCATATCTACCGTGCCGTAGTCAGCGCCGTTGTTGACGAGCTTGATGGTCTGCGTTTTGTTATCGGTGTATGGCGGCACGCTGAAAGTTGCCGAAGCTGTGCCGTAGCCGGCGGCTGAGGATATTTCCTCGAGGGCGTAACTAACGCTCGCGCTCTTTTTACTAGGTAAGTCAAGCACCGCGAAAGTGCCCTTAGTGCCGCTTGTCTTTACAGTATGAAAAGCCGTTGCAGCGGCGGGGTCGGTCGTGAAATGCGAGAAAACGTAACGTTCATTCGCGCTGTCATAATCAGCTGCAACGTAGTTTTTAACGCCGCCGATAGTTTTACGGATCCTGAACTGCGTATCAGCCAGCGCGCTGTCAAGCTCCACGCCGGTAAGCAGCTCGCCGTCTGCGGTCTTGTACTGCTTTTCTACTTTTATGTTGGGTTGGTCTTGCAGCTTAAAAGCGATAAAGCCCCAGTAAGGGTCAGGCTTAACTGTTCCTAATGCTAATGTCTGATCTCCGTATTTTTTGTATATCTTTGCTTTGTACTTATCAGCTACATCTTCAATGCGTCTTTCAACGTACACGGTTTTTTTGCTTTTGAAAGCTTTACTGGAAGATACGGTGATCTTTGTGTTTTTTGCTCCCTCAGAATATGAAACCGTAAAACCTTCGTTCTTCAAACCCTTAATAATGTTGCGGTAATTTGAAGGTGATGATGAGTCCATGTATTCATTTTCAACATTAAACGTTGCTGAATACTTTTTCGTATTCCAATCGTATGTCATGGAAATGGCATTTGATTCTGCTTCATTTCTTTTCGCCGAAAGTGCCGAAGGGCGTGTGTAATGAAGCGTTACCTTTTCTTCAAGGTCATCATATGCTTTTTTGATCGAATTGAGCTGAGCTGATGAGCAGCTTATGCAGTTTTTCAGCTTGACGTCGTTGTATGACTTTGAAAAACTACTGCTGTCATCTCTGTTGCAAGTTCTGTATCCCATGATTATCTCCCAGCTCAATAGCTGTGTTGCGTAGAAGTATGAGATATTTTCCTTAGCATGAGGGTAGCCATAATAGGAGCAGAGCGCGATATAACTCTTTTGGTCAGTAGAAATGTCCTTTTTCCATTCGCCCGTACTATCGCGATACCAATTCTCCCAGTAGTTGCCGTACTCGTCCATATTGGGGATAACCACAACCCCGTCAATGTCGCGGTAGTCAGCCGCGAAGCCCGTTCCGGGGAGAACGCACATGGCGTAATATTTTTCTCCCTTTACCTTAAAAGGAACGATTTTTGACTTGTTTGCCGTGATACTGCCAACACCGTCATTAACAGCGGCTATCGACTTGGTGAATATCGGGTTATCACTATTGTCCCAATCATACGTCACCTGAACGGCTGAAGCGCTGATGATGTTCGTTGCCATCAATACAGCGGCAGACACAGCCGAGATCGTTCGTTTCAGTATCTTACTGATTTTCTGTTTGAACATGATTTTTCTCCTTTTCATAAATTTTTTTTATATGTGAAACCTTGGACTTTCGGCTTAGTCCTTGGTATTATTTTTTCTTTCAAAAAGAAAAAACGCCTTGAATTTCTTCAAAGCGTTTTAAAATATGCCTCTAGGCAGATTATTCAGTTTGTATTAGTTATCAGAATGGCTGACAGCAGAACCACAAAACGTACTGCGGAATGTGCCACGGATCTTTTCCAGGTTCGTCATAGTAGTCAATTTCATCGTCTATCTCGACAACAGAGTCAGGAGTCATTTCAATTCCTATATTAAAATACATAGGACAATCTTCCGTTCCGCCATCGCTCAGCCAGCTATTAAAAAGAGCGTCATAACCGAGTTCATAATATATTTTCTGTTTTGCTTCTTGAATAGCATCATAGTTTTCCTTTGTGTAGCCATTCTTTTTAGGTATAACGCCTAGATCATTCATCTCGATCGAGTGATCGCAGTGCGCGTCTGATACCTGATATTTTGAACCAGTCGGTTCTTTTTCAAGTTTAAGAGTTGTGGGATTGAAGCTCTGAGAAGTGTCCGTATGCCATACACGGTAAGCCGTTATATCTTCATACAGTACCTTTTCATTGCTGTAATTATCAAGAATGTAGTTGACTATATCTTTACGCACCAGCTCACACTGCTCGTCAGTAGGGTATCCGCAAGCCATGTGGTAGTACGCCTTATCAACATCAGTCCATACGATCTCTTTTTCTTTGGTCGTTTTCGTCTTGCTCGCGCAGCTGCCGAAGATAAGACCCGACGGAGTACGTTTGTATGCGCGCATTTTGAACGTATACTTAGTACCCTCGCTCAGACCGTCAACGCGGTAGGTGGTCGCGCTGCTGTCAAGCTTTGCGATACGTTCAAAGCTGCCGTCAGACTGTTTCTGATAAACGAGATAACCATCGCAGCGCGTAGCTTGCCAGTTCAAACGGATCGCAGTTTCAGTAGCTCCGCACGAGCTGAGCTTGACCTGTTTAGGCTTAGTGGTCGCTGTCAGCTTTGCGCTTGCCTTGCTCCACTTTGTGCCGTGCGAAGTCTTGCGGTATGCCTTGACCTTGTAGCTGTATTCGGTTGCAGAATCCAGTCCGCTGTCACGATACTGAGTAGTTCCGGCACCGCGCAGCGTAGCAACTTTAGTCCACTTGCCGCCGATGAGTCTGTAAACGCGGTAGCCGCTTGCTCCGCTGACCTTGTTCCATTTAACGCGCAGTGCAGTAACGCCCACAGCAGGGTCTTTCCAACCGGGCTGCGCCAGCGCACCGGCAACGTCCATCGCAACAGTTTCATACGATGTTGTGTCAAAGCTTTCAGCTCCGCCGATGAGCGCAGGCGAGCTTGTTGACATAATGGCTATAGCTGCTAGGATAGATATTATTTTTTTCATATGTCTTTTCTCCTATCTATGTAGGTGTTTAATGATAGTTATATACCTTTTTGAGTCGATAGCTTTTCTACTTGAGAGATTATATCAAGTTTTAACTCTTCTTCTGACCTTGTAGTCATATCAAAATACTTATAATTACTCAAGCAGGGAAGTATTTGTTCTACGTCAACGTCGTCAAGCTTAACAACGTACCAACCCATTTTTTTATTTATCATTTTCGCCATAATATTGTTAAGTTCCATCTGAGAGTAATTTGATTCCACAGTGGCTTTGCTCAGAAATAGAATAGCAAAGTCGCTCTGCTCTATTCCATTCATTATCGAGCTTAAAATATTATCTCCAACATCGATCGATGTTTCATCTAACCAAAAATCCAACCCGGCACTTTTAAGATCGTCAATGATCTTGTGCACTATTGATTTATTCTTATGACAGTAAGAGACGAATATTTTTGGCCTAAAAAAGTGCCTTTTATTTGAATAACCTTTTTGCATAAGTTCTTCTTCAGAAGCAAAAATAAATAGTTCTCTGAATACGTTCTTTATACTTTCTTTTGACATATTGGCTAAAAGAGTCTGTGTATTATACCCTCTGTATTGGGTTTCAGAGAGCAGCTCTTTCAAACCAAACTGATTATCAGTTTTTAATCCGGTTCTTTTAAGTATCAATTCAATTTTGTCTTTTTCCTCAAATTCACATTCAACACACAAGTATGCTTTTAAATGATAAGGATTATTATCAACAAACATACAAACGCATCCGTTTTCGTCAACCAGCGAATTTAGTTCATAAACAGTTTCTACATGATCATCATGTTTAGAATATGGTATTTCTATCGTGTATTTGCAGGACATATTATCATCGATCTCCTTATATATATAGATAAAATGATTGAAAGGATCTGCAACAGTTGTACAGTTTAATACCATTCCTATTTCAAAGGCGTACCATTTGAAATAACGTACCGGTTCATCACTTATTTCGCTAAATGGAATTATGGTCAATGAAGAATAGCGTTTACAATGCTTGTAAAAAAGCTGCTCAACTCGTTCCTTTCCTAACATTCATTTCCTCCTACAATTATACCATATTTTAACTACATTGTCAATCGCGATTTTTTTCTTTTGACAGATATTTTTACAACGATCTGCCCTTTTTGACCTCAATATCCATAACGATCTCATTATCAAATTCCTTTTGCGGCACAGGTTCATCTTTAGAATTAAACAGTCCGTCGAGCTTTGCTTTGTATTGCTTCGCCTCTTTCAGCGTATTAAAATGCTCTATGCTTGAATAGTCGATCGTATTTGTGTGTTCGTCTAAGTAGGGCTTTGCTGCTACTGCAAAATGTCCGTTTTTCGCACTCTTCAAAACTGCCGTATCGCTGTCAAAAGAAAAAATTCGATACAGCTTGCCATCGGTGCATTTATACAGCAATATGCTATTCGCTGAGCTGTCATGCTTAAATGTTTTCATCTTTTTTCTTCTTGTCTGATTTGAGTGCTGCCGAACGTTTTATAAATCCTTGTACTGCTTTTGGGACGTGTTTGCTATACAGTTTATCGACCGCTGTCGCCGCAGCCTCGTTTATGACTTTTGCAATCTCCTCTTCAACGTTCTGTTCCGCAGGCATATAGCAGTGCAGTGCTTCAAGCTTGCTTTTATCAATGTCGATTTTAATATTCATTATCACACCTCATTTTTAAAATAAAGACTAAGAGCCTTTTCTATCGTATTACTTATCTCTTCCTTTGACATTTTCTTATCAAAGTATTTGGAGTATGTGGCATTACTGATCCGTATACTCTTTGTACTTTTGATCTCTTCGGATCTATCAGATCTGCCCATCAGAATTTTTATAACGCTGAGCTGATCCAGCGTTTTGATACTGCTTTGCTCTCTGAGGATCTCAGATCTTTTTATGTCTATCTTGTATTTTTTTAGCAAACTTATCAGCATATACTGTATATCTTCCGGCAGATATGATAGGTTTACCGCCGCTCTGATAGGTATTGTACCATCATCGACCAGCGGCTTTAGTCCATCTATCAGTTTGTTTATCCGTATCAGACGTGCAACTGTGTTCTTGCTCATGCCGTAGTCTGCACCGATCTTTTCTGAGGTAGTCGCCAACTTCTTCCCCACTGGGGAAGAAGTTTCGCTGCACTCCATTTCAGGATCTTCAAGCTTTTGTAGTTCTTTGATTATGTCATTACGCTTTCCCTGTGAAAACATTTTGCTGTGTCTTGCTGCAATAACGGCTGCTTGTTCGCTGATCTTCAAGTCATCAAAACCTCGCTGCATTAAGTTAGACTCAATGACATACATTTCGGCTTCTTCCTCAGTCAGCCCGGTTTTAATTATTGCAGGGATATGGCTTAACCCCGCCAGTTTAGAAGCGTTCCAACGGTTGTGTCCAATGATGATCTCGTAACCATCATTTAGCGGCTGCACGACTATGGGCGTAAGTACTCCGTTAGCTCGTATGCTTGCGATCATATCGTCAAGCCGCTCTCCACTGTAAAGTGAAAACTTGTGATTGTGGTACGGAACAAGCATATTGCACGGGATCTGTGTTATCTGAGTTGCAGCATTAGCTGTGCTTGGTCTTATCATCGTTCCTAAATCAAATATCGGATTCATGATCTCACACTCCCAACGTTTTTCACATAGATCATATTGAGGTTTTTAGCAGCTCTGTCAATTCTTCTGCTAAAGCCGTGTAGTCATCTCCGAGCTTGCATTTGATCTTACAGAGTGCATGACCGCTCTCAGATGATCTTGCTGCTTCGACAGATCTATGAATGATCGTGTTAAAAACATGAAGCTCTGAATCTTCGGTGAGCTGCGCAAGCGCCTTTTTGCTGACAGTGGTTTTGTCAGCCATAGTCGGCAGTATGCCGAGAATACTCAGATCAGGATTGATCGTCTGCCGTATTTGCATATGCAGTGATTTCAGTGCGGAAAGACCGTCAAGCGAAAATTTTTGAGTTTGTACAGGAATTATCATTTTATCCGCCGCCGTTAAAGCGTTTATAAACAGTATGCCAAGTGACGGCAGACAATCGATAAGCACATAGTCGAAATTTGATACCAGCTCGTCTATAAGTATGCGTTTTAAGATCGATTCTCTCGCGAGAGCAGAAGATATGTATGTTTCAGCGTTTGCAAGGTTTATATCTGCCGGGATATAGTAGAGATCATTGTTCTTGTTGTATCTGACAGTGCTTTTGATCTCGGCAGCAGGCAGCATGGGCTCTGCCGAAACACGCATGACAAGATCAGTAATGGTAGGCTTGCCGTCATTGTGCTTGAATTTAAGATACTCAGAGAGATTGCCCTGCGGGTCAAGGTCTACAAGCAGTACCTTCTTATTATGTTTGAGAGCCAGTGTAGCTCCAAGATTGAAAGAAGTAGTAGTTTTTCCTACGCCGCCTTTTTGATTTGCTATTGCGATAATGGTGCTGTTCTTCATGATAAAACTTCCTTTCGTTTTATATCGGTTTCTTCTGTAATTTATATAGACATAGAAAAACGGCAGGGAAGAAACACGACCTGCCGTTATAGGGGAGCTACCCCTTTCTATGCCATGATGATATTTTCATACCATCAAATACACCGCTCATTTCTGAGCGGCTAAGTTCATGGTATGATTTGCTGTCTAAAAAAGAAAAATTCGTTTGGTGTGGTGAGAAAAGCATTAGCCTACGAAAGCATAATATCCTTTGTTTATTTTCTAAATCGTAAAATCCTCAAAGTGATTAAAAATATTATACCTGCTATAGTTATCCAAATCATATACGGGAAAACGCCTTTTATAGTAAGTATATCTCTTTCCATCCCATCACTACAGGATTGTTTACGTTGATCTATTTCTGATTTTACTGTTTCATTGATATAATCGGAATTGTATGCAATCCCTGTCAATTCTTCATTTTGAGGCAACTGCACTGAATATTCAAGATATTCGATTGTATCTCCATCTTCAACCGAAGCATATGTCTTTTGAGGAACAATAAGCTGTTCATCTCCGATATACAAATAGTATTTGCTGTTTATATTGCCTTTCTTTGTTATCCTCCCAGTCTTATTTTTGACAGAGATATTTTCAGCAGCTTTATCCAATTCTGCAATGTAATTATTGTTATCTAAACTTTTTGATATTACACGCGCTGGAAATACTAAAAAGAATAAAATAGCATATACAATAACACAAATAGCAGTAACTATTAAAATAAAAGTTAAAGCCTTTCCTATATTTTCTTTATTTTTCATCTTCAATTCTCCTCATCTAGCATTTTAATCAATCCTTTCAGAATGATATTCCATAAAAAAAGCAGCCACTTTTCGTGACTGCTCCTGATTCGTATTTAGTTATCTTTTCATTAGGTAAAGACGTTATTGGTCGATCTCTGATCCGGCAGAAAACTTTTCGACATATTCGTAATATGTCTTTTCGTCAAGTCCTGCATATTCAAGAGCATCAGAAAGCGCATTGCCTTTTTCCATTGCTCTCTTTACAGTTTTGATCTTCTCTTCCATCTTGCTTGCCGCCGCTCTTTCATCGCCGTATTCTCTTACTGCTTTGCACATAGCCGACACTCCTCTCTCGTCGTTCTTGTAGTATTTTACAGCTTTTGATAAAGCTCCAAAGTCATTATTTGTCGGATCGCTCTCTCTAAAGTAATGAAGTAATTGAGAAAGCTTTGTTCCATCGTCTGCCTGAGTATTGAAATACATTTCATGTACGCCGTTATCTGCTTCTATATCAGTTCCTTTAACAGTTCGGCTTATCTCATAGCTGCTCTTGTTCTGCTTGAATATATCAAACATAGATATGTATATCAAATAGAGTTCGGGAAGTTCACTGTATTTCTTTCCCTTTTGCAGTAACGACCAGTCGATAGCTGCTTGATAATATCTTACACGTTTGACATGGTCGTCGTTGTCCGCAACCTGTATTTCAACGTTATATAGTTTGTGATCCAGATCTTCAACGAGAACATCAAGTACAACAGAGTGGCTTGAAATATTTCTCAGTGCATATTGGGTATGAACGCTGTGCACCTTTACTTCTTTTCCGAGAAGTATTTTCAAAACATACTCACAAACTTCATTGTCTTTCATAACGATCGCAAAAAAATCGTCGTGCATTAAATTGAAGGCTGATACTAGCGTTTTTTTCTGTTCAAAAGTGCCAACCAAACTGCTTTGTTCAATTTTCAATTAAGGTTCACTCCTTTATTATTATATCATTCTGCATAAATTATGTCAAGGCTTATGCAATTGTACAATCAACTTCTACCCCAGTGGGGAAGAAGTCGAGGTAATCCTCCCTGCAATGGGATAATTCTCCAAAACCGCGTGCCGAGGGTTCGATCCCTTCTGCCCCTGCCAAATTGGTGAGACCAAATGGATACTCACCTTAAAAAGCCCGTATTTACGGGCTTTTTTCATGCTTATTAACCGTAAATTTTAAGGTGAAAACCGTGGATGCTTTTTCACGATTTTAGCCGACCGGAAGGATTTGAACCCTCGACAACTGCATATTGTCAAACAAATCGGTAAGTTTTGGGAGAGCTTCTCTCTTAACTTTCCGATTTTTATGAAAAATCTTTCACAAAGTTTTCAAGACCGTTTTGTCTAATATCACGAAATGTGATCAACGACAAAACGGTCTTTTTTTATTTCTCAAGTAAGGTCGTGATACCCATGTGGCAGCTATACTATTGATGAAATGGAAAATAAAACAAAGGAGGAAATCAATGAACAACAAACTTGTGATCAACGCAAATTTGCTCCGCAAGGAATCAGAATTCAGAACAAACGCCAGCATAGTAGAAAAAGCGATAGCAGTTTCCCATTCTGAATTTGAAAGTTTGAAAAGAAATCCCTTGCAACATAATGACCTGATTGCTGATAACGTAGACCTGATGTATTGCGACAGCGATGACAATTATCATTGTCTGCTGATTTATGATGAGGAATATGGAGACGGCTTAGTGGCAGAATTAGAGGGTTTCAATTACCTGAGATATGCGGGGTATATTCCGAATGCCAAACTGTTGTATGAAAATCATATGCAGACGCATTTGCAGGAATTAAAGTTCTGCTGTCCCCTTGAAATCAACAGAGAACCGGAATGCTGGTATGACGAGGAATACGAAAAAATCTCGTCCTATGAGGCTTCTGCTTATGAATCGGAGATAAACCGATTTATTGAAGATTTTACAATGTCCGAGGAAAAAGAACGAGGTCTCATGCACTGGTATGGCAAGGGCAATTCAGTCGATCAAAAGGTACGCTCGGCGTTTATGTCGGTCGAGGGGCGTGACGGAGAGCTTGTTGGAGTTATCACGGCTCAGATTTACGGTCAGCTTACAGATGAAGAGCTTGAAGAATTCCGCTCGTACTGCGAGGGACAACTTTCAGACGGCGTTGGGGAGTTTCTTGAACAGCGGCCGATAAAAACTCCTGACGGCGATATTTATGTCAGCTTCTGGAATTCAGATAACAACTGGAGCTTGCAGACGGAGGAAGAAATGAACAGCATTCAGTCAGAAGATTTGACCGATGAACTCGATATTGGAATGACAATGTGAGGTACGCATGGTATACAATGAAAAGAAAGTTGAGTTGCTTAGACAGAGGTATCCCGAAGGTACTCGGATTTGTCTTGACCACATGGAGGACTTATGTCCTGTGGAAAGCGGAACTTGCGGCTGGTTTCAGCTCGTGGACGATGCGGGTACTCTCCATTGTAAATTCGATAACGGAAGAATGCTTGGCGTTATCCCCGATGTTGATGAGTTTCATATAATTGAACAAGAGCAAACAGAAGAAATTATGGAAACGGAGAATGCTGAGGAATCCGAAGAACTGAATATGTCAATGTAACGGTTAAGTTTTGAAAAAGACTTAGCCGTTTTTTTATTGAAAAAATCGGAAAGGAGATGATTCGTACTGATAAAATATTTTGATATCTTTGCAGGTATCGGCGGATTCCGTTCGGGACTTGAAAAAGCAGGCGGATTCAAGTGCGTCGGTTATTGTGAAATAGACAAATATGCAAAGAAAGCATACGAAACGTTGTATGATACGGAAAACGAGGTGTATTACGATGACGCAAGAAAAATTGACCCCAAAGAGCTGCCTGATCTCGACCTTATATGCGGAGGATTCCCTTGCCAAAGCTTTTCAATCGCTGGAAAAAGGGGCGGCTTTGACGATGCAAGAGGAACTCTCTTCTTTGAAATTGCCAGAATTGCCGCCATTAAAAAACCTAAATATCTGCTGCTTGAGAACGTTCCCGGACTGTTATCGCATGACGGCGGCAGGACGTTTGCGACCATCCTCGGTACATTGGATGAACTGGGGTACGATGTCGAATGGCAGGTGCTTAACAGCACAAATTTTGGAGTTGCCCAGTCAAGAAAAAGAGTGTTCATTGTCGGATTTCATAGAGAAAAGTGTTCCGGAAAAATATTGTCTTTCTCGGACGCAAATCCAAAAACTCTTGTCCAAAGAATTCCCGGAAAGGAAGGAAACCGAGTCTACTCGGTCGAAGGACTGAGCATAACGCTGACAAGCCAGGCAGGTGGCTTCGGCGGAAAAACAGGACTGTATGAGATAATGGGACTGCCCATTAAGGTCAAAACAAAAACAGGCTATCAGACCGCCTTGCCCGGCGACAGTATAGACCTGGCATATCCCAATCTCAATTCAAGGCGAGGGAGAGTGGGAAAAGAGATAGCGCACACTCTCACAACAAGCTGTAATCAGGGGTATTACGCATTGGGAATAGATATGAATCCCGACCCGAAAGTGACTGAGCTTGCAAGATGTATAACCGCAAGGCAGGACAGCGGTATCGGTCATCACAAAGGCGAAAAATCCGGAGTTGTCCTCATAACAGACCCGATAGCCGTGCTTGATCCTGCAAAAGCAGAAACAAGACAGCAGGGTCGAAGATTTAAACTTCCCAACGAGCCTATGTTTACGATAACTGTAACGGACAGAC